>Ga0209566_100746_pt1 | contig 17977 bp, 14 predicted proteins | sample Araplavi_mTSA_r2_2_FD_184287 | JGI IMG/M metagenome (GOLD analysis project Ga0209566, IMG submission 184287) | Arabidopsis root microbial communities from North Carolina, USA - plate scrape CL_Cvi_mTSA_r2 (SPAdes) (version 2) | ecosystem: Host-associated > Plants > Roots > Endosphere | place...
CAGCCCCGTCATCAGGCCCGTCATCGCGCCGGTCGACGCCAGCGCCACACCGACCGGCCAGGACCACACCAGCCGGCCCGTATCGGGATTCACGCGGCCGACGCACAGCGGCGACGCGTCGGCGTCGACCGCCGCATGCCGCAGCGCCTGCCGCAACAGGCGGCCGGCGACGACCAGCATCGTCAGTGCGAACAGCGCGAGCAGCAGGCGCTGCGGCAACACATGCGCGAGCCGTACGCCGAGCGTGGTCAGCGGCACGCCGGCCATGGCCATCAGCAATGCCGCGCGGTAGCGCACGAGCCCGCGGCGGAAGCCTTCGAGCGCGCCGAGCGCCGCGCTGCCGGCCACCGCGACGAGCGCGACGGGCGTGGCCTGCTGCATCGGCCAGCTCATGCCGACGACGAGCGCGGGCACCGCGAGGATGCCGCCGCCGGCGCCGGTCAGGCCGAGCACGGCGCCGACGAAACCGCCCAGTACGAGGGAAATCAGCATGACGTCATCGGGCTCCGGTCAACGCGCGATCGCGGGTTTCGCGAGCCATTCGCGGCCCTTGAGCATCGCCTTCCAGTAGAGCGGCGGCAGCACGCGTTCCTTGAGCAGCCACGCGAGCCGCGACGGGCGCTTGCCGTCGATCAGCCACGCGGGGAAGGTCGGCGCGACCTTGCCGCCGTACAGGAATTCGGCGAGCACGATCTTGCCGCGCTCGACGGTGAGCGGGCACGAGCCGTAGCCGTCGTATGCGGCGTCGCCGTGCGCGCGGCCGAGCGACACGAGCAGGTTGTGCGCGACGACGGGCGCCTGCTTGCGGGCGGCCGCGGCCGTTTTCGCATTGGTCGTGTTGGTGGCGTCGCCGAGCGCGTAGATGTCCGGGTACTGCCGGTGGCGCAGTGTCGCCGGATCGACGTCGATCCAGCCGGCCGCATCGGCGAGCGGGCTCGACCGCACGAAATCGGGCGCCTTCTGCGGCGGCACGACGTGGATCATGTCGAACGCGCGCACCACGGTTTCCTTGCCGCCGTCGGGCAGCGCGCGCGCGAACGTCGCCCGGCGTGCCGGGCCGTCGATCGAGACGAGGTTGTGGCCGAACGACAACGCGATGTCGTAGCTTTTCACGTACTCCATCAGCGCGGGTACGTAGTCGGCGACGCCGAACAGCGCCGCGCCCGCATTCAGGAATTCGACGTTCGCGGCGTCGAGCCGGCCCGCGCGCCGCCAGTGGTCGCACGACAGGTACATCGCCTTCTGCGGCGCGCCCGCGCACTTGATCGGCATCGGCGGTTGCGTGAACAGCGCATGGCCGCCGCGGAACGCGCGCACGAGTTCCCACGTGTACGGCGCGAGATCGTAGCGGTAGTTCGACGTGACGCCGTTGCGGCCGAGCGTGTCGGCGAGGCCGTCGATCGCGTGCCAGTCGAGCTTGAGTCCCGGGCACACGACGAGCTTGCGGTAGCCGATGCGGCGGCAGCCGTCGAGCACGACCGTGTGCGCGTCGGGCTCGAAGCCCGCGACGGCGGCCTGGATCCGGTGCACACCGCGCGGCAGCACGTCGGTCATCCGGCGTGCGGTGGTTTCCGGCTGGAACACGCCCGCGCCGACCATCGTCCAGCCCGGCTGGTAGTAGTGGACGTCGGCCGGATCGATCACCGCGATGTCGAGCGACGCGTCGCGCGCGAGCAGGCTCGACGCGACCGCGATGCCGGCCGCGCCCGCGCCGACGATCACGATGTCGTGCCGCGCGTCGACGGCCGGTGCCGCCTGCTTGCCGCCTTGCACGACACGCGACGCGAGCGCGTGCAGGTCGTAGCCGGCCGCGGCGGCCGTCGCGACGATGTCGTTCAGCGGGCGCAGGCCGGCTTGCGACAACGCCCACAGCGTGGCCGAACGCATGCCGCTGCGGCAGTACGCGAGCACCGGGCCGTCGATCGACGCGACGAGTGCGCCGAATTGCGCGGCCTGGTCGTCGGTCACCTTGCCCGTATCGACCGGCAGGTAAAGCACGTCGATGCCGAGCGGCGCGGCGGCCGCGCGGATTTCGGTGACGGTCGGCTGGTCGGGGCCTTCGCCGTCGGGGCGGTTGCAGATGATCGCGCGGATGCCGGCTGCTTGAAGCGCGGGCAGGTCGGCCGCCGCGATCTGCGGCGAGACCGACAGCGCGTCGGTCAGCTTGCGGATGGAGGTCATGTCGGGGTCTCGGTTGGGGCGCCGGCGCTCAGATCGCGTCGAGCGGGATCTTCAGGTAGCGCACGCCGTTGTCTTCGGGCTCGGGCAGGTGGCCGGCGCGCATGTTGACCTGCACGGACGGCAGCATCAGCACGGGCATGGCGAGCGTGGCGTCGCGCGTGGTACGCATCGCGACGAAATCGTCCTCGGTCACGCCGTCCTTCACGTGCACGTTCGCGCGGCGCTGCTCGGCCACGGTCGTCACGAACTGCACGTCGCGGCCGCCCGGCTGGTAGTCGTGGCACAGGTACAGGCGCGTGTCGGGCGGCAGGCCGAGCACGCGCGCGATCGAGCGGTACAGCGTGCGCGCGTCGCCGCCCGGGAAGTCGCAGCGGGCCGTGCCGTAGTCGGGCATGAACAGCGTGTCGCCGACGAATGCCGCGCGCTGCGTCGCGTCGTCGACGCAGTAGGTCATGCAGGCGGGCGTGTGGCCCGGCGTATGCAGCGCGCGGATCGTCAGCGTGCCGAGCGCGAGCGTGTCGCCGTCGTCGAGCAGCCGGTCGAACTGGCGGCCGTCCTGCGCGAAGCCGGGGCCCGCGTTGAACAGCGTGCCGAACACGTGCTGCACGCGGCGCACGTGCGCACCGATCGCGATCCGGCCGCCGACGTGTTCCTTCAGGTACGGCGCGGCCGACAGGTGGTCGGCGTGCACGTGGGTTTCCAGCAGCCAGTGCACGTCCGCGCCGAGTTCGGCGACGTGGGCGATCAGCCGGTCGGCGCTGGCGGTGCGCGTGCGGCCGGATGTCGGGTCGTAGTCGAGCACGCTGTCGATCAGCGCGCATGCGCGGCTCGCGGTATCGAGCACGAGATAGCTGACGGTGTGGGTCGCCGGGTCGAAAAAGCCTTCGACCGACAGCATGGTGGCATCGCTCACGGGGTGTCCTTGATCGGGTTCTGCATCTGCAATCGCGATCTGTAACTCAAGAAGCGTGCCAGCCTGCGTCGCGGCACCGGCCGATCTGCCAGGGATTTGATTCGACTCGGGTTTTCGGCGCAGGCGCGGCGAAGCACGGGCGTCGCCGGCGTTCGGTTGCCGCTGCCGACTGCCACTTATGGCAGTGTCGTGGCAGAATTGGCAGTCCGCCTGGCAGTGCGCCCGCCAGTTCGTCAGGCATCTCCCTCACCGAGCGTCCGCATGAATCCGCACGACACCATCCCGATCGTCCCCGCGCCGCGCCCCGACGTCATGCCCGACGTGCGCGCGCTCGTCGCGTATCTCGAGCAGGATCCGCAGCCGATGATCGTCGTCGATCCCGATTACCGCATCCTCGCGGCGAACGATGCGTACCGGCGCCAGTTCGGCGTCGCGGGCGTCGAGCACGTGGGCCGGCACTGCTTCCAGGTGTCGCATCACTACGACGTGCCGTGCGACCAGGCCGGCGAGCATTGCCCGATGAAGCAGGCGCTCGAGTCGCGCGGGCTGAACCGCGTGCTGCACATCCATCACACGCCGCGCGGCCCCGAACACGTCGACGTCGAATTGCGGCCGATCTTCGATGCGCACGGCAACGTGATCGCGTACGTCGAGCGGCTGACCACGGTGCGCAGCGCATCCGCGCAGCCGAGTGCGGAAGGGCTCGTCGGCGGCGCCGACGCGTTCAATGCGGCGCTCGGCGCACTACAGCGCGTCGCGCCGTCGATGCTGCCGGTGCTGCTGCTCGGCGAATCGGGCACCGGCAAGGAGCTGTTCGCCCGTGCGCTGCACGAGGCGAGCGATCGCGCGATGGGGCCGTTCGTCGTCGTCGATTGCTCGGGGATCGCCGAGACGCTGTTCGAGAGCGAACTGTTCGGTTACGAGAAGGGCGCGTTCACGGGCGCGAACCAGCGCAAGCCGGGCCTCGTCGAGACCGCGCAGGGCGGCACGCTGTTTCTCGACGAGATCGGCGACGTCCCGCTGCCGATGCAGGTGAAGCTGCTGCGCCTGATCGAGTCGGGCACGTTCCGCCGCGTCGGCGGCGTCGAGGCGCTGCGCGCGGACTTCCGGCTGGTCGCGGCGACGCACAAGCCGCTGCGCGAGATGATCGACGACGGCCGGTTCCGGCAGGATCTCTACTACCGGATCAACGCGTTTCCGATTCCGCTGCCGGCGTTGCGCGAGCGGCGCGGGGACGTCGCGCTGCTGGCCGAATCGATCCTGCGGCGAATCGCGAACGCGCGCGCCGGCGCGGGCGAGACGGGCGCACGGCCGTTTGTCCTCACCGAACGCGCGCGCGCGTGTCTCGATGCCTATGCGTGGCCGGGCAATATCCGCGAGCTGCGCAACGTGCTCGAACGCGCGTGCCTGTTCGCGGACGACGGGACGATCCGGGTCGAACACCTGCCGGCCGAGCTGGTCGCCGCATCGGCGGTGCCGCAGGACCGCGCGGCCGATGCGCGCGGCGTGTCGGACGCGGAGCTCGTGCGCATCGCGCGCACGTTCGACGGCACGCGCAAGGCGCTCGCCGAGCAGGTCGGGATGAGCGAGCGGACGTTGTACCGGCGGATGAAGGCGCTCGGGCTCGGGGCGCGCGAGCGCTGAACGGGCGGGCGACTGGCAGAGGCACGCGGCTGTGTCGATAATGGCGCGTTCGATCCTGCTTCCACCTCGCCGATGAAGAGACGCTTCCTTTCGCCTTGCCTGTTTCTTGCCGCCACTGCGCTGTGCAACCTGGTGCAGGCCGCCACCGAATACACGTGGACCGATGCGGCCGGCGCACATGCGGTGACGCTCGCACGCACCGCGTCCGGCGACGACCTCGAGCTCAAGGTCGCCGCGACGCTCGACGGCCGGCCCGACTGGACCGTGCGCGACTACGTGAAGGCATGCCCGGTCGACGTGATTCTCGACGTCGTGCCCGCGTCGATCGAGATGCGCGACCTGCTCGGCAACGGCCGCAAGCAGTTTCTGTTCGCGTACAGGATCGGCTGCCGCGGCGACGTCAGCGCCGACCAGGTCAAGTACTTCCTGATCGACCAGGGCACGAAGTACGTGCTGCGCGGCGAGGAAACCGTCACGGTCAACGGCAAGTTCGTGGACGGCGGCGCGGCGCCCGTGCCGAATGCGGACCTGAAAGCCCGACCCGCGTTTCTGCGCTACATGACGAAGCACTGGCACGCGATCAGCGCGCGCGACTACCGGTAGGCGCGCGCCCGGCGATCGTGACGGCGCGTGCGACACGCGCCTGCTGGGGGGGCGAACCTGTCAAACAATAAGAAATCATGGTTCAACGGCAATTAATTATCGTTTTACGATAATTTCTGGCGTACAATCGACGCTCGTTCATTCGTCGTCGAGGACACGTCATGCATTCCGATCGCATCGCCCGCATCAGCCAGCAGATGGCCACCGTCACGCTGTGGTTCATCGTCGGCATGCTGGTGCTCAACGCCGCGTGCTGGGCGTTCCCGTCACTGAACGCGGCGTCGGGGCCCGGCCTCGTATTCGGCCTCACCGATTCGGTGATCTCGAACCTGCGCGTGGATGTTGCCGCGTTCCCGTGGTGGCAGAAGGCGGTCGGCATCCTGCTGTCGAGCGTGCCGCTGATCGCGCTCGCGAACGGCCTGCGTCATCTGCGTGCGCTGTTCCGCACCTACGCGCGCCGCGACTATTTCTCCGCGCAAGCGGCCGGCCATCTCGGCAAGACGGGGCGTGCGATCGGGATGTGGGTGCTGCTGAGCCTGCTGTGCGAACCGCTCCTGAGCGTGTGGGCGACGCTGCGCGAACCGGTCGGCCATCGCGTGGTCAGCATCGGGTTCAGCCTGCCGTACGTGGTCGCGCTGTTCACCGCGGCCTGCATCGCGGTCATCGCGCACATCCTCCGGCAGGCGAGCGAACTCGATGCCGAACATCGGCAGTTCGTCTGAGGCGCGCCATGTCGATCGTGGTCAAGCTCGATGTGATGCTCGCGACGCGCAAGGTCCGCTCGAAGGATCTCGCGGCGGCGGTCGGCATCACCGAACAGAATCTGTCGCTGCTCAAGCAAGGGAAGGTCAAGGGCATCCGTTTCGCGACGCTCGAGGCGATCTGCCGTTATCTCGACTGCCAGCCCGGCGACCTGCTCGCGTTCAGCGATGACGGTGTCGGCGAGCCGGACTGACGCATCGCCATCGCCATCGCGGCTTGCCGGCGTGGCGGGGCGACGCCGGTCGCGCATCGTCGCGCTGGCTGTCGTCGCGTCCGTATCGATTCACCTGCTCGGATGGTTCGTGCTGCAGCGGGCGTCGACGGTGGCCGGCCCGAACGCCGGGGCGCGGCCCCGGCTCGCGCTGCGCGTCGAGCTGATTCCCGCGCGGCCGGTGCCCGCGGCGGGCGCGCATGACGCCGGGCGAACCGGGCCCGCCGCGAGTGGGCGCGGTGCGGAGGGCGCCATGTCATCGACGAAACGATCCGCCGCGGTTGCGGTGTCGCGCATGACGACGCGGGCGTCTTCGAATACGGAGGGCGTTTCGCGTCGGCAAGGTGAAACGCCTGCCGGCGCAATCGCGACCCGACGTGAACCCCGTTCCGAGAACGCACCAGGCCCCGATCTCGACTGGCGCCGCGATCTGGACGCGATCGGCTCGCGGCATGCGGCGGCGCGCAGTCCGGCGCAGGCGGCGGTCGGGGCGTTGGGCGCGTCGTCCGGCGGCGTGGCCGCGCGCCGTGACACCGTCGATGCGAGGCTGGCCGACGGCATGTCGAATGCCCGTCGCACCGACTGCCGGCACGCGTATTCACGCGCGGGCCTGCTGGCGTTGCCGATGCTCGCGCTGGATGCGGTGCGCGACACGGGCTGCAAATGGTGAAGCGGGCGGCACGCGGGAAACCCGCCTGTCGCCCGCACCCTCATGCGCTCAACGCGTTCAACGCGCGGGCGCAAGCTGCGCCATCGCCTCCCGCACGAAACCGATCAGCGTGTCGTCGACCCACGTATCCTGCGTCAGTGCAGGCTCGTTCATCATCGCCGCGCGGAATTTCGCATGCGTGGCCGGATCGTGGCCGGCATAGCTGCAGAACAGCTCGAGCCAGCGCTGCGCGAGCGCGCGGCCTTCCGGCGAAGCAGGTCGGGCGCCCGCATCGATCGCGTCGCGCACGTCGCCCATCAGTTGCGGCCATTCCATCGCGCGTTCGCCATAGTGCGCGCGCATGAAGCGGATCTCGTCCGGCGCGAGGTACTTCTCGAAGATCCGCATCTTGTTTTCGGACGACGCACGCAGCACATAGTCGCGCAGCGCGGTCGAAATGCCGATCTTCGACTGCATCGCCGGTTCTTGCTCGTGCATCAGGTTCAGCTTCGCCAGCAGCCGCGGGTCGTTGTTCGTGTCGCGCACGAGCAGCTTCATCCAGCGACTGGCGAGCGCACGGGGGCGTTCGTCCTCGGCAGGTACGCCCGCGTCGTGCAGCGCGCGCACTTCGTCGACGAGTGCGATCCATTCGGCGTCGCCCGCCTGGCTTTTCTGGTACATCGGCAGGCGCGCGAGTTCTTCCTCGGAAAAATATTTGTCGTACACGGTCATCAACTCCAGTGTGGTGAGCCAATCGGCCAGCTCCGGCTCCGTGCCCGCGGCGAGCTGCGCATGCAGGCTCACGAGGCGCTCGCGCAGCTGCGCGGTCTGCGCGAGCTGACGGTCGAGCAGCGCGATCTGCTTCGCGACGAGATCGACGAGCGGAGTGCCGGGCCGGTTCAGGTGATCGCCGATTTCGGTGAGCGACAGGCCGAAGCGACGCAGCGCCTGGATCTGGTGGAGCCGGGCGATGTCGTGGCGGTCGTACAGCCGGTAGCCGTTGTCGGCGCGCGCCGAAGGCGTCAGCAGACCGATCGCGTGATAGTGATGAAGCGTGCGGACGGTCAGCCCGCTGCGTTTCGCCAGTTCTCCCACTTTCAGTCGCATTCGTTCCTCCGTTCGGTACGCACACTGGAGTCTCGAACGTTACGCTACGTGAGGGTCAAGCGGAAGATGGGGAGGCGTGCGCGCGGGGATTCCGCGCGCACGCGATGGCGGGGCCGGCTTATTGCGGTGAAGGTGGCGAAGGCGGCGTGTAGGCGGCGGTATCAGCGGTGGCGGCGCGCGCTTGCTGGCCGGTTGCGCCGTCGCCGGCGGTGTTGCCGGCCTTGCCGGACGGCTCGCCCTTGTCGACCGGCGGCGTGCCCATCGCCTGGTAGAGCCGCGCGGTATCCGCGAACCGCGCGCCGGTCGCGCGGATCTCGTCGAGCCGTGCATTGCGATACTGCAGCTCGCTGGCGCGCGCGGCCGACGGCGGCAGCGCGCCGAGCCGCACGCGGGCCGCCGCGTCGTCGTACGCGCCCCGCGCGGACAGCGCGGCGCGCGACGACGCGTCGAGCGCTTCCGCATCGTGCTCGAGCGCCGCGAGCGAATCGGCGACGTTCTGGAACGCGCCGAGCACGGCCTGCTTGTACTGGTCGACGGCGGCCTCGTAAGTCGCTTTCGCCGCGCGGCGCTGGGCGAGCAGCGCGCCGCCGTGGAAGATCGGCTGGCTCAGCGACGCGCCGACGTTCCAGATCGCGCCGGCGCCCGACAGCATCGCCGGCCAGCTGAAGCCGCCTTTGCCCATCGCGGCCGACAGCGACAGCTGCGGGAACATCTGCGCGGTCGCGAGGCCGACTTCGGCCGCGGCCGCCTTCAGCCCCGCGTCGGCGGCCTGGATGTCCGGGCGGCTTTGCAGCAGGTCCGACGGCACGACGACGGGCACCTGTTCGGGCAGGTGCAGATCGGCGAGCGTGAGATCGGCCGGCGGCCGGTCGGGCGTGCGGCCGACCAGCACCGCGAGCGCATGGCGGGCCGAGTCGCGCTGCTGGCGCAGCGCGGGCAGGCTCGCCGCGAACGTGTCGGCGCTTTGCCGCGCGTTCAGCGCGTCGCTGCGCGAGGCGGAACCGAGTGCGTAGCGGCGTTCGGCATCGTGCGCCTGGTCGTTGGCGAGGGCGACGAGCCGCTCGGTCGTGTCGATCTGCGCATTCAGCACCGACACCGTGATCGACGCGGTGACGATGTTCGCGGCCAGCGCGCGCCGCGCGGATTCGAGCTGGAACGCGCTGACGTCGACGCGTCGCGCCAGCGCGCGGTTCGCGAAACGCGACGCGCCGAACAGGTCGATCGTGTAGCTCGCCTGCAACTGGCCGACGAACGTGTCGTACAGCAGCGTCGGCGCGCCGAGCGCGGGAATCGGCACGCCGAGCGCGCGCTGGCGCGCGGCCTGGCCGCTCGCGTCGATCGACGGCAGCATCGAGCTGCCGATCTGCCCGCGCAGCTGTTCGCGTGCGGCATCCAGCGAGTGCGATGCCGCACTGAGCGTCGGGCTGTTGCGCAGCCCTTCGTCGACGAGCGCGTTCAGCGCATCGGAGCGGTACTGCTTCCACCAGTCGGGCACCGGCTGCGCGCCGACCTCGAACTGCTGCGCGACGCCTTGCGCGGACACGGTCTGCTGCACTTGCGGCGTGGTGCCGTAGTGCGCGGGCGAGGGCATCGCGGGCGGCTCGCCGCTCGGCGCGAACCAGGCGCAGCCCGCGAGCGGGCCGGCGAGGCTCGCGACGGCGAGTGCCCGCACGGCTTTCGTTTTCAGGTTCATCGATCGATCCATGGTCAGGCTCCCGACGGCGCGGCCGGCGTGCTGCCGCCGGACGGCGGGCCGTTCTGCGGGTCGCGTTCGTCGCGCTTCACGCGGAACCACGTCGCATACAGCGCGGGCAGGTAGAACAGCGTCAGCACGGTCGCGCTCGTGATGCCGCCCATCAGCGCGGTCGCCATCGGCCCGAAGAAGTTCGAGCGCAACAGCGGGATCAGCGCGAGCACGGCGGCCGCGGCCGTCAGCGTGATCGGGCGGAACCGCCGCACGGTCGCGCCGATGATCGCGTCGACGCGGCCGTGGCCGGCGGCGATGTCCTGCTCGATCTGGTCGACGAGGATCACCGAGTTGCGCATGATGATCCCGAACATCGCGATCACGCCGAGCATCGCGACGAAGCCGAACGGCTGGCCGAACATCAGCAGCGTGGCGACCACGCCGATCAGCCCGAGCGGCGCGGTCAGCACGACCATCAGCACGCGCGAGAAGCTCTGCAGCTGGATCATCAGCAACGTGAACACCGCGATCGCCATCAGCGGCATCTGCGCATTGATCGATTTCTGCGCCTTCGCGCTTTCCTCGACCGAGCCGCCGATATTGATCTGGTAGCCGACCGGCAACTGCGCGCGCAATGCGTTCAGCTTCGCGTCGACCGCATGCGTGACGTCGATGCCCTGCGCGCCGGCGCGTACGTCCGACTGCACGGTGATGGTCGGCTGGCGGTCGCGCTCCCACACGACGCCGTATTCGAGCGTCGGCTTGAAGCTGCCGAGCGAGCCGAGCGGCACCGGGCCGTTCGGGGTCGGCAGCGCGAGGCCGGCGAGCTTCGCGGGGTCGACGCGATCAGCCTTCGGCGCGCGCAGGTCGACCGCGATCAGCTTGTCGCGTTCGCGGTACTGCGTGACGGTCGTGCCGGACAGCGTCATCGCGAGGAAGCTCGAGACGTCCTGCGACGTGACGTTCAGTTCGCGCGCCTTCTTCTGGTCGATCTCGAAGCGCACCGAGCGCTCGGCCGGCTCGTCCCAGTCGAACTGCACGTTGACCGTGCGCGCGTCGCCGCGCATCGTCGCCGCGACCTTCTCGGCGATCGAGCGGACCGTCGCGATGCTGTCGCCGCTCACGCGGAACTGCACCGGGTAGCCGACCGGCGGGCCGTTCTCGAGCCGCGACAGCCGCCAGCGCACGGCCGGGAACTGCTCGCGCAGCGTGGTTTCGAGCCAGGTCGCGAGCTTCTCGCGATCCTTCACCGATTTCGCGGTGATCACGAACTGCGCGAAGTTTGGCAACTGAAGCTGCTGGTCGAGCGGCAGGTAGAAGCGCGGCGCGCCGCTGCCGACGAAGCTCACCGAATGATCGATCTCGGGGCGCTTGTCGATCACTTTCTCGAGGCGCTCGGTCTCGCGCAGCGTTGCCGCGAACGACGCGCCTTCGGGCAGCCGCAGGTCGACGAGCAACTCGGGGCGATCGGAACTCGGGAAGAACTGCTGCGGCACGAGCGAAAAGCCCATCATTGCCACGACGAACAGGGCGCCCGTGATCAGCAGCACGACGAAGCGCCGCTCGATGCACCAGTCGATCCAGCCGCGCAGGCGGCGGTAGAAGCGCGTGTCGTAGATGTCGTGCTCGTGATCGTCGGGCAAATGCGCCTCGTGCGCGTGCCGCTTGCGCTCGGGCAGCATGTGGTAGCCGAGCAGCGGAATCAGCACGACGGCCGCGAACCACGACGCGATCAGCGCGATGGCCGACACCTCGAAGATCGAGCGCGTGTATTCGCCGGTGCTCGATTTCGCGAGCGCGATCGGCAGGAAGCCCGACACGGTGACGAGCGTGCCGGTCAGCATCGGGAACGCGGTGCTCGTATAGGCGAACGCGGCGGCGCGTGCGCGGGTGTAGCCCTGTTCGAGCTTCACGGCCATCATCTCGACCGCGATGATCGCGTCGTCGACGAGCAGCCCGAGCGCGAGCACGAGCGTGCCGAGCGACACCTTGTGCAGCCCGATGTCGAACAGGTACATGAAGAGGGCGGTGACCGCGAGCACGACCGGAATCGAGATCACGACCACCATCCCGGTGCGCAGGCCGAGCGACACGAGGCTCACGACCAGCACGATCGCGACGGCTTCGGCGACGGCTTCGAGGAAATCGTCGACCGAATGCGCGACCGCGTGCGGCATGCTCGACACCTCGACCAGCTTGAGGCCGGCCGGCAGTTGCGCCTGCAGGTCCTTCGATTCGGCGTCGAGCGCCTTGCCAAGGCGGATCACGTCGCCGCCCGGCTGCATCGTCACGCCGATGCCGAGCACGGCCTTGCCGGCCGCACCTGAGCCGGCCGCGCCTGAGCCGGCCGCGCGCATCTGCGTGACGACCGGGTCGTCGTAGCCGCGCTTCACGGTCGCGAGATCGCCGAGCCGGAACGTGCGGCCGTTGATGCGGATCAGCGTATCGGCGATCGCATCGACGTTGTCGAACTGGCCGCTCGGGCGCACGAACACGCGATCGTCGGCGGTCGTCAGCACGCCGGCCGACGAGATGTCGTTCTGCGCGTTGATGGCCTGGCCGAGCTGCTGCGGCGAGATGCCGAGGCGCGTGAGCTGCGTGTTGTTCACCTCGATGAAGATCCGCTGGTCGGGGTCGCCGAAATAGTCGACCTTGCCGACGCCCGGCACGCGCAGCAGCACGGTGCGCAACTGATCGGCGTAGTCGTGCAGTTGCGCGGGCGTGAAGCCGTCGCCCTCGAGCGTCCAGATGTTGGTGTAGACGTCGCCGAATTCGTCGTTGAAGAACGGGCCCTGCACGCCGGGCGGCAGCGTATAGCCGATGTCGCCGACTTTCTTGCGGATCTGGTACCAGGTCTCGGGCACGTCCTTCACGGGCGCCGAATCCTTCATCGTGAAGAAGATCAGCGATTCGCCGGGGCGCGAATAGCTGCGCAGGAAGTCGATGGCCGGCGTTTCCTGCAGCTTGCGGCCGATCCGGTCGGTCACCTGTTCCTGCACCTGCCGCGCGGTCGCGCCGGGCCAGAACGTGCGGATCACCATCACGCGGAACGTGAACGGCGGGTCTTCGGACTGCGCGAGCCGCGTGTACGCGAGGATGCCCGCGAGCGTCGCGAGCGCGATCAGGTAGACGACCAGCGCCTGGTGGCGCAGCGCCCACGCGGAGAGATTGAAGCGGCCTTCTTCGTACGAAACGCTCACGATGCGAAGTCCTCCGGATGCAGCGGCGCGATCGCGCGTACCTTCTCGCCCGCGCTCACCGTGTGCACGCCCTGCAACACGACGCGCTCGCCGGGCTGCAGCCCGTGCGACACCGTCACCGTGCGCTCGTTGAAGCGCGCGACGTCGACGCGGCGCAGCTCGAGCGTGTCGTCCTTCGTGCGCACGACCCACACGGCCGGCTGCGCGCCATCGTGGAACAACGCGGTCGCGGGCAGCGTGATCGACGGCGCGTCGCCGGCGGCCGGTGCGCCGTCGAACGCGACGCTGGCCGTCATCCCGAGCCGGATCGCCGGATCGGGCGCGGCGAGCGTGAGCTTCACGCGATACGTGCGGCTTTGCGGATCGGCGGCCGGCGCGATTTCGCGCACCTTCGCCGCGAACTGGCGACCGGGCAGCGACGGCAGCGTGACGCTGGCCGCGTGGCCGGGCGTGAGCGATGCAAGCGCGGCTTCGGGCACGTCGCTGACGACGTCGACGTCGCCGGACCACGCGAGCTGGTAGACGGGCTGGCCGGCCGACACGTTCTGGCCGGTGTCGGCCTGTTCGGCGGTGATGTAGCCCGCGTGATCGGCGACGAGCGTCGCGTAGCGAAGCTGGTTCCGGGCGAGCGCGAGCTGCTGCTGCGCCTGGTCGCGCTGCGCGAGCGCCGACGTGTAGCTGTTCTCGGTCTGTTCGAGCTGGGCGGTCGCGATCAGGTTTTCGCGCGCCTGTGCGCGGTCGCGGTCGAGCTGCTGCTTCGCGAACGCGAGGCTGTGCGTCGCGGCGTCGAGTTGCGCCTGTGCGCTCGCGGCGTTCTTCTCGACGTCGGACGGATCGAGCAGCGCGACGACCTGGCCGACCTTGACCGTATCGCCGAGGCGCACCTTGCGCTCGATGATCTTGCCGGCGATGCGGAACGACAGAGGGGTGGCATAACGCGGCTGGATCTCGCCGGGGAGCGTGCGGGCGACCGCGGCGTCGTCGGCATGGGCGGGCAGTGCGACGACGGGGCGCGGGGCGGGCGGCGCGGATTCTTTTGGATGACAGGCGGCGAGGACGAGCGCGGTGCCGATCAGCAGCACGGCGCGGGAACCGGAGCGATTCACGAAACCCCCAAGTGAGGTGAGAGCGAGAGCGGAACGAAGCCGGCAAGCGCGGCGCGCGCTTGCCCCGAGCGGCGCCGACAGGGGCGCGCGGACAGCATTTTCAGAAACTGTGGCGAATTCTAATACACACCTGTATCTGAGTGCAAAGATGAATTTGAAAGGGAATCGATGCTAGACTGCGCGCCATGAAACCACAGCGCTTAACCCGCGAGCAGAGCAGGGATCAGACGCGCGAACGTCTGCTGAATGCCGCGCATCGCATTTTTCTGAAGAAAGGTTTTGTGGCCGCGAGCGTCGAGGACATCGCGGCCGCGGCCGGCTATACGCGCGGCGCGTTCTACTCGAATTTCCGCAGCAAGTCGGAACTCCTGCTGGAGTTGCTGGAGCGCAACCATGCGCAGGTGCAGGCCGATTTCCAGGCGATCTTCGACGAGGGCGGGTCGCGCGAACAGATGGAATCGATGACGCTCGCGCATTACCGCACGCTGTTCGCCGACGACGAATTCTCGTTGCTGTGGGGCGAGGCGAAGCTGCAGGCCGCGCGCGATGCGAAGTTCCGCGTGCGCTTCAACCAGTTCCTGCACGCCAAGCGCGTGCAGATGGCCGAATTCATCCGGCGCTTCTCCGAGCGCTCCGGCACGCCGCTGCTGTTGCCGGCGGAGACGCTCGCGTTCGGGCTGATGTGCCTGTGCGACGGCGTGCAGTCGTATTACGCGGCCGATCCGCAGCACGTGCCGGCCGAGGTGGCCGAGTCGGTGCTCGCGGGATTCTTCGCGCGTGTCGTGCTCGGGCGTGCGCCGGACTGACGCGGCAGCGGATTCGTCGTGCCGCGTGCGATGCGCGGCAAAGGCGGGGTGCGATGAAGCATGCGGCATGCGCCGCGCCTCATCGCGTCGTGCGAATCAGCGCTCGCCGGTCATCCGCCGGTACGCGTCGAGCAGGGACGTCTTGTAGACGACGCCCGCGAGCGTCGGCTCGGCTTCGCTTTCGATCACCGGCAGGCGTTCGCCCTGGAACGCCATGAAGCGTTCGAGCGCGGTGGCGAGCGGCATGTCGGGCGTCAGGAGCGGAAACGGCGTGTGCGCGTAATGCGCGGCCGTCTTGTCGGTCGTGTCGCGCTTGTCGAGCAGGTCCGACGTGATGTCCTTCAGCGCGACCGCGCCGCGAAAGCGCCCGGCATCATCGGTGACGTACAGGTACTTCACCGGATATTCGAGAAACACGCGCGTCATGTCGGCGACGCTCGCCGTGAGCGGCACGACCGTCTGCGCGGGCTGGATCAGCTCGCGCATCTGCGTGGTGCGCAGGCGCAGCTTCTCCTGCGCGTCCTGGTAATGGTGCTGCGTGATTTCGTACATCGACGTCGTCCCGGTCGCGCGCGCGACGAAATACGCGAATACGCACGACACCAGCAGCGGCAACACGACCTGATAGCTCAGCGTCATCTCGAAGATCATCAGGATCGCCATCAGCGGCGCCTGCGTGGCGCCCGCCATGAACGCGCCCATCCCGACGATCGCGTACGCGAAGTATGCCGACGTATGGCCGGGCCACAGCGCTTCCATCGCGAGCCCGAACAGCGAACCGAACACCGCGCCGACGAACAGCGTCGGCGTGAACACGCCGCCGATCGCACCCGAGCCGACCGTGGCGGAGGTTGCGATGACCTTGAACACGAGCACCGCGACCAGCGCTTGCCAGGTCCACGGCGAATGCAGGATCTGGTTGACGACGCTATAGCCGTTGCCCCATACGTCCGGCGTCCAAACCGAGATCACGCCGACGACGAGGCCGCCGAGCGCGAGCCGCACCGGCAGCGGCACCGGCAGCCGCTTGAAATGGTGCTTCGACGCGTCGAGCAGGTGCAGGAACTGCGGCGCGAGCACGCCGCACAGCGCGCCGAGCACGACGAACAGCAGCACCTCGGGGCCGGTGACGGCCGGAAACACCGGCATCTCGTACGGCGGCCGATAACCGGCGAATTCGCGCATCACGATGTTCGCGACGACCGACGCGACCACCATCGGGCCGAAGCTCTCCATCGCGATCGTGCCGAGCACGATTTCCGACACGAAGAATGCGCCGGCGATCGGCGCGTTGTAGGCGGACGTGATGCCGGCCGCGGCCCCGCAGGCGACCAGCAGGCGCAGGCGCGGCGGGTCGAAGTGCACGAAGCGGCCGACGAGCGACGCGGCGAGCGCCGCGAGCTGCACCATCGGGCCTTCGCGGCCGATCGAGCCGCCGCTGCCGATCGTCAGCAGCGACGACACGCTGCGCCACAGGCTCTGCCGTACCGGCACGACGCCGTTGCCGAGCGCGACCGATTCCATGTAGTCGGTATTGCCCGCCGTCTTGTCGCCGCGCGTCGCGAGCAGCAGCACGCAGCCGGCGAGGAAGCCGCCCGCTGCCGGCATCCAGAACCGCACGTACCACGGCAGGCGTTTCGCCATCTGCACGAAGCTGCCGCTTTGCCCGGAGATCAGGTGCTGCATCAGATCGATGCCTTCGCGGAACGCCATCGTCGCAAAGGCGCCGCCGACGCCGACGATGGCCGACCAGATCAGCATCGTATGGGCGTCCGACAGGCGGAACAGCGTTTGGGCGCGAGTGCGCAGCTTCAGCAGGAACGAGAGCACGGCTGAAAGAGGGCGATGGAAAACGACGCGAAGCATAGCACTGCGCCGCGCCCGCGGGACCTTCCCGGCGGGCGCGGCGCGCGACGTGTCACGGGCGGGCAACTCAGCCAAGCCAGTGCTGCACGGCCCAGGTGATCCCGTAGCCGCCGGCGATCAGCCACACGTACAGGATCAGGCCGGTCATCAGCGCGCGCGGGCCGGCCGCGCGGATCTGCGCCACGCGGGTTTCGATGCCGAGCGCGGTCATGGCCATCGTCAGCGCGAAGGTGTCGAGCACGTTCAGCGTGTGCGTGACGTCCGTCGGCAGCACGTTCAGCGAGTTGACGATCACGAAGCCGAGGAACCCGAGCGCGAACCAGGGCACGGCCACCTTGCGCTTGCCTTGCGCGCCGCCGGCGGTGGCGCGGGCCGAGCGGGCGAGCCACCAGCCGAGCACCAGCAGCACCGGCACCAGCAGCATCACGCGCGTCATCTTGACGATCGTCGCGATGTGCGCGACCTGCGGGCTGATGTCGCTCGCCGCGCCGACCACCTGCGCGACCTCGTGGATCGTGCCGCCGAAGAACAGGCCCAGGCCGGCCGGGTCGAGGTTCAGCAGACCGGCGTGATAGGCGATCGGGTACAGGAACATCGACAGCGTGCCGAACAGCACGACGCTGCCCACGGCCATCGCGCTCTGGTGCGGCTTCGACTGCAGCGTCGACTCGAACGCGAGCACGGCGGCCGCGCCGCAGATCGCGCTGCCGGCGGCGGTCAGCAGCGCGGAATCGCGGTCGAGCTTCATCAGCTTCATGCCGGCCCAGGTGCCGATCGCGAGCGTGCTGACGACGACGAGGACCGACACCGTCAGGCCCGGCAGCCCGACCTGCGCGATTTCCTGCAGGCTCACGCGCAACCCGAAGAACGCGACCGCGATGCGCAGCAGCTTGCGCGCGGAGAAATTGACGCCGGCCGCCCAGCTCGCCGGCATGCCGTCGCGCAGCGCGTTGCCGTACAGCGCACCGGCGACGATGCCGACGATCAGCGGCGACAGGCCGAGCCCCGCGATCGCGGGAAGCTGGGACAGGCTCGTGACGGCGGCGGCGAACAGCGCGACGAACAGCACGCCGTTCAACTGGCCGCGCATCGACGGCGCGGCATGGTTGAGATGGGGAGTCGGGGCAGTGGACATGGAAGCACCGTGATGGAGCGTGTTGCGATGCTGTAATCCTAATTTCGTTATATCGATATGAAAAATTGTGATTTGTGACGTAAACTATCCGGAAAGCCGATAATTTA
>Ga0209566_100747_pt1 | contig 17928 bp, 19 predicted proteins | sample Araplavi_mTSA_r2_2_FD_184287 | JGI IMG/M metagenome (GOLD analysis project Ga0209566, IMG submission 184287) | Arabidopsis root microbial communities from North Carolina, USA - plate scrape CL_Cvi_mTSA_r2 (SPAdes) (version 2) | ecosystem: Host-associated > Plants > Roots > Endosphere | place...
AGCTTTGTTATTTGCGCCAAAATCGGGCCGTGAACTGAGAAGCGACATTGCCGGGCAAGCACAAGCCGTGAGTGAAAAGACCGTACAAATCGCCAGCACAGTAAGCCAAAAAACACAAGAGGTGGCCAAAACGGTTAGCACACACGCTTCCGATTTGGTAGGTAAAGCGAAAGAAACAGCTTCCAATGTCGCAGACAGCGTGCGTTCCTGGAGAGAGTCGAGACAGGAAGAAGAGGAAGTGGAAGCATCCGAAGAAGTGTCAGAGGCTGCTGAGGACCTGGTGATCATTGGAAACCGCTAATTTCAAAAAGGATAAAAAAAGCAAGAAGCTCTGCGCAACAGGGCTTCTTGCTTTTTACCATTTGGACGGATCGATTTTGCTGATGTCGAGTCCTTCCCATACATTATTGATATTGGCCGTCTCGGGATGATCAAACACAAGCCATGCTGTCGGGAGGTAACGCTCCCCGTATTCGCTGGACGGCTTATTGACGATCTCGTTATTGTGTACAAGCACCGAGGAGGCCCCGCCGTCCAGATTCGCGGCTGTGACCGCGCCATGCGCAAGGAAAATCTGCTGCACATCGTACAAGGTGGCGCCGATGCTGTGCTTCTGGCGGCCGTCGATCACGCAGAACAGAATCGATCCGTCCTTCGTTTGCGCCATGCTGGTCCGCGGGGCGATGCCCCAGCCGTCTGCCTGACTTTTGATCTGGCCGACACCGTTGACGATGAAGCGCGGACTGAAGGAGACGGCCTCTTGAACACCCATGGCGACAAGTTCGGACACCTTATACTTCCCGGCGATCATCCGGCCTTCTTTATCGATGCCGACAACGTTGACCGAGCCGTTCGCGCCTTTATCATTGTAAAAGATTTTGCCGCCTGACATCACGATCCCTTCCGGCTGGAAGCCGTTCCCTTCCCAGTTCGGATCGATGAAGCCGCCGCCGTTCACGCCGAGGATCGCCCCGGTCCGCTTCACCATGGAAGATACCTTCTCGCCCTTGCCCTGCTTCTCAGGGACGGCGATCCGCAGCTTCTTCGGATCGGAGATGGTGACTAGGTAACCTTTATAATTGGTGCCGGAGACGGGCTCAATCGTGACGAGATCTTTCTTGACGACTGCCGGAGCTGCCGATGGCTGGGGTGCGATCTCGACTAATCCTTTATCCTTCTCGACACCCATATCTTCGAATTCCTTCCAATACGCTTCCACGCGCTTCTGCAGTTCATCCGAACCGATCAAATATTTGGCCCAATCCCGGTGCTGCGTCGTAATCAGGGTATCCGCCATCATGAAACGTACGCTGGTCCCGGATGTAGTGAGATAAAACCAGCCTAAACCCGCTATCATAAGCGCTGTACAAACAGAAACTGTGCCCAGCATCAGCCGGAGTCCAGTGGACCCTTTATGCTTAGGCTTCCTTCTCGTCTGGCGAGTAGGGAGCTGGGGAGCAGATTGCTGCATAGCCATGTTAATTCTACCAACCTCTCTATGTGAGGAACTAATGATTCCTTTTACATAGACGAAAAAAAGGAAAGAAAAGTTTCGAAAATCGAGAACTTTTTTTCCTTTTTCCGTAAAATAAATTGCTGGCCTTCCAATCAGATCGGCCGTTTCAACGGTGTAAATAAGCTTTCCATGCTGGAGCTGCGATCGAACGAGTAGTTGAGCGTCTTCCCGGTATTGCGGGCTAGGTGACGCAGGAGAAGGTCGTGATATTTCATTTGCTTGGTAGCGGCAATAATGACGTGCTTGCCAATACCCAGCGGATCGAAATACAGCTTACCTTCGTTTTCAATATACTTCTGGATCATATTCAAGTTCACGAACAAATCGGTATCCATCTTCTTAAAGCCTTGATCATCGAGCTTGTCCAGGAAACGGCTGAAATCGATCAGCGATTTGACATTGATGCTCGTTTTGCCCATATAAGTGTGATAGGTGAATTCCCGACTGCTGACCTGAATAAAAAGGATATCGTGGAACGGAACATCGATGTTTCCGCTAGGGGCGGATTCCTTCTCCAAATAGCCGGCTTTCTCCATCAGTTCTGTGTAAGAAAAATTGTATGCATCCGACAGCTTTTTAAGCGTGTCTGGGGATGGTTTGATTTTTTCGTTCGTAGAACGGTTCCGCTCAAGTTCAAGATCGCGAATGTAAGCATGCGAAAGGCCGCTTTTATGGGCGACTTCGCGCAAAGACATTTTTCCCCGCAAGTTCTCCAAAAATTTACCGAATCCTTCTCGTTGCTGCATAATTCGTATCCCTCCATTAACTTATTGTAAATGAATTGCCGTCAAATGAAAATGTATAAGGCGCCGACTGGTGACAATTACCTCTTATTCCACAATGCTTCAAAAATGCATATTAAGACGCTTCAGTTGGAAAATTAGTAGCATTATGTATGGAAAGAGGCGATAGTGATGGCAAGAGACTTGCCCATAGGAAATGGAAATGTGCTCATCAATTTCGATGCTGCTTATAATATTCGTGACATCTACTTCCCTTTGGTAGGGCAGGAGAATCAATCCAGTGATCATCTTTCACATTTTGGCGTTTGGAGTCCGGAAGGATTCTTCTGGATCGACCATCCGGAGGTGGTGAAAAAGCTGACGTACTTGCCGGATTCGCTCGTTACCAATGCGGAATGTGCTTTTGATCGGCTGGGGCTGCGGCTGCTGCTCCGCGATGGGGTTGACGTGCAGCAAAATGTTTTTTTGCGCAAAGTTCGGGTCGAGAACACGTTTGACCGTGAACGGACGGTTAAGCTTTATTTTCATATGGACCTTCAGCTTAATGGCAATGGGATCGGTGACACGGTTTATTTTGACCCGGAGCTGAGCTCGCTCCTGTTTTATAAAGGGCATCGCTATATGACGCTCTCCTGCTTATCGCCGGATGAGGCGAAAGCAAAGCCAAGCGGCTATGCCACCGGACAAAAAGGGATCCACGGCCTGGAAGGCACGTGGCGTGACGCTGAAGACGGAGCCCTCGGCGGCAATCCGATCTCGCAGGGCTCCGTCGACGGCATCATCGAGCTGACCATGACGCTTCCGGCCAAAAGCACGAAGGAAGCCTGGTTCTGGGTATGCTTCGGGCGGAGCAAGCAAGAGGTCGAGCGTTCGGAGCGCCTGCTCCGCACGGCGACGCCGCAGGTGCTCTTGCAGCGGACCTACGATTACTGGGTAAAGTGGGTCAATCGCGACGAGCATCAGCTCGCGCTGTTGAAACCGGAGCTTGCTGCTTTTTACAAGCGGAGCTTGCTCATTACGCGGACGAATTTGGACAATCGCGGGGCGGTCGTGGCCGCCAATGACTCGGATATTTTGAAATTCGCCAAAGACTCCTATTCCTATGTGTGGCCGCGCGATGGCGCGCTTGTGGCGCATGCGCTGGATCGGGCCGGGTATCATGAGCTGGCGCGGAAGTTTTTTGACTTTTGTCTCAAGGTACTGACACCTGAAGGCTATCTCATGCACAAATACAACCCGGACGGCACGGTGGGATCAAGCTGGCATCCGTGGGTGAATGCGCAGGGGCTGAAGCAGCTTGCCATTCAAGAAGATGAAACGGCGCTCGTCCTGTACGCGATGTGGCATCACCATAAACTCGCAGGCACGCTGGAGCAGTCTGGCGAGGATTACGAGAAGTTTATCAAGCCCGCGGCTGATTTTATCGTGCATTACCGCGATGCTTCAGGTTTGCCCTTGCCGTCCTACGATCTGTGGGAAGAGCGCTACGGCGTGCTGGCTTTTACGGTATCCAGCGTCTACGCAGGTCTGGTGGCGGCTTCGCGGTTCGCCGAGTACCACCAGGATAAAGCGCGTGCGATTTACTACGCGGATACGGCCCAGCAAGTGAAGAAGGCGGCGGATGAGCAGTTGTATGCGGCGGATAAAAAACGTTTTTTGCGCGCGTTGTACTGGAATTATGAGACGCAGGCTTATGTGCCGGATGAAACGCTCGATATGAGCATGTATGGGTTGTTTGATTTTGGACTGGTCGAGAAGGATGACCCGCGTATGGCGGCAACGATGCAGGCTCTGCGCGATAAACTGTGGGTAAAAACAAATATTGGCGGCATTGCCCGCTATGAGAACGATTATTATCACCAGGTATCCAAAGATGTGGCCAACGTCCCGGGGAATCCGTGGTTCATCTGTACGCTGTGGTATGCCGAATGGCTGGTGGCGACGGCCAAGTCGGTGAACGATTTGACGGAAGTTGAAAAATTGATGCGCTGGGCAATCCAGCATGCGCTGCCGTCCGGGGTGATGGCGGAACAAGTTGATCCATTTACGGGCGCGCCGATGTCAGTATCTCCGCTCACGTGGTCGCATGCCTCTTACATCAAGGTGACGCAGGAGTATTTATCGAAGCTCAAGCAGCTGACTACGCAAGGATCGAATCAAGCCATCGACGCCAGTGAGGATAAGGTGCTGGAGCCGGCAATGTCATGAGAGGAAAGGTGTCATCATGAAAACAATTCGGGTGAAGCAGCTGCGTCACGGGAACCCGACGATTGCGCTGGAGAATGTCGAGGATCCCGTACTCACCCATCCGCAGGAGGTCATGGTCCGTGTGCTGGCGGTGGGACTGGATGGGACAGACCGGGAAATTTTGCAGGAGAAATATGGAACACCGCCTGAGGGTGAGGACGACCTGACAACGGGTCACGAATCCTTGGGGGTTGTCGCCGAGGCTGGGGGGGAAAGCGGCTATCAGGTCGGCGATCTGGTCACCGCGATCGTGCGGCGGCCGTGCAAGGACTTGAGCTGCGTCAATTGCCGCAATGGCCACGCTGACTTTTGTCAGACAGGCAAGTATGTGGAGCGCGGCATTGTCGGGGCGCACGGCTTCCTCTCCGAGTATTACAAGGAGGAAGCCCGCTATCTGGTGCCGGTGCCGACCAGTCTGCTTGAATACGGGATGCTGGTTGAACCGCAAAGCATCGTTGAGAAGGTATGGGATCAGGTGCTGCGCGTGCAGCAGCGGCTGATCTGGGAACCGCGGACCGCGCTCATCCTGGGCTCGGGCCCGCTTGGTTTGCTCGCCGCGATCACCTGCCGCGTGCTCGGCTTGGACGTCTATGTCTGGTCGATGTCGCCGCCAGACGGCATCCAGGCGCAGCTTGTGCAGGCGTGCGGCGCCGTGTATCAGCAGGCCGGCACGGCCGGCTCTGCGCAAACCTTGACGGCTTATGCCGACGGACTCGGCAAGCCGGTGGATCTGATCCTCGAATGCACGGGCTACAGCCCGCTTGCTTTCGAGGCTATGTCGGTGCTGGCGCCAAACGGTGTTTTGGCGCTGCTTGGGGTGACTCCAGCTGATAGGAAGCTGGAGATCGGAGCGGACATGCTCAATCAGAGCATGGTCCTCGAAAACAAATGCGTGCTCGGTTCGGTGAACGCGGCGCGCAAAGATTTTGAAACAGCCATCTACCGCTTGCAGCAGATGGAGAAGAGTTACCCGGGCTGGCTGGGCCGGGTGATAACGAACCGCATGAAGCTCGAGGACCTGCTGACGCTGGATTTCAAAAGCATTCCGATCAAGGCCGTCGTGGACATCGTACCACGTGAGCAGTGGAGCGGAATGGTGAAGCAGACGCGGGAAGTGGCGTACAGCTTCTCGGTGTGAGTGGGGCAAGACAGCCGGCGGGCCTGGTGCGGGCGTGTGGGTCTTGGGCCTCGCTCGCTTCAGCCTAGCGGGGGAGAGGGCCCGTGGCACGCGCAGGCTTCGCATATGCGGCCTGGCTTTGGTCCTGGCTCGCGCTGCCGGTTGCGTCAGTGCCTCTTTGAGCAGCTCTTGGCCAAGCACGAGAGGTATTATCCTGCAAATCTAACAGGATATTTCAATGCATATGTGTTTTTGGGCAAATATCCTGCAATTGTAGCAGGATATTTTGTTCATTTTGGCGGAATCGACAAAAATGTGGACAAAATCATAACGTTTATGCAGGATAGGACACCGTAAACTCAATTGTTGAATGATATCATGCCACTTTAGAAGGTTAAGACTCAAGGGTCCTGACCCTCTGCATCTTTCATGATCCCGCGCCGGCTGTCTGACTCTACCTGTCTAATTTCTGCTTCTGCTACGTTATCTAGGTGACTGAGCCAAAGGGATAGCGCCAAGAGCGGGGTAACTTCGGAGTGTCTGAGCCAAGGGGATAGCGTGAAGAGCATGAATCGACCGGATGCATCTGAGCCACGGGGATGACTTCTTTTCTATATTTTTCTATAATGATAGGGAATGAGGAGGAGTCTACATGTCGAAAAAATGGTTGAGAGACAATGGGTTACATCTGTCCTGGTTTATCGCGCTCGTTGCGACGCTGGGGAGTCTTTATTTTTCTGAAATTTTAAATTGGCTGCCGTGCAAGTTGTGTTGGTATCAGCGTATTTTGATGTATCCGCAAGTGATTCTGTTGGGCATTGCAGCTGTGCGCCGAGAGCATCAGATCACGGTTTATGTGCTGCCGATGACGATTTGGGGAGCTTGTATTTCGATTTACCATGTGCTTCTGCAGACCGGTGTAGTTCATGAGGAAGCAACGGCATGCGGACCGATCCCGTGCGATGTGGATTATTTGAATTGGCTAGGGTTTATTACAATCCCGATGTTGGCGGGTACTGCGTTTATATTGATCAGCATTCTGCAATATTTGACATTTCTGGCTGCCAGAAAGTAGCAACGAGGCAGGGGAATTGTCTGGTTCTGTCGAATTGGAGTTTGTGAAATTCCATCGATGGACGAGGTGCCAGCATGACCCTATTTGCCAAAAAAGCTGCATTAACTGCATTGTTCGTAGTACTAAGCGGATCCCTTCTTGGCTGCACGGATATTAAATTCAGTACCATTTCCCCTGAACAAGGACTTAGCGCACCGGCGGAGACAGCTGGTGTGAATTCTTCTACGGCAAAACCCGGTGCAGCCGCAACGCCCAAACCTGCGGCTACACCGGGTACCCTCACTTCCGCGGCAACGCCAACGCCAATGCCAACTGCGAGCACGATCCCGACGCCGCAAGCGAAGCCTGATCCCAAGGCAACGCCTGCAGCCACTCCTAAGCCAGCGGCAGCTGCATCTACAGCCAAACCGGCAGCGAGCCTGGCAGCAGCAACCGGTGACCACACCCCCTTTTCTTGGTATTACATGAAGAAAAAGACGGGTCAAGTCCCTGACTTCCCCAAGGAAACGAAATCGTTCACGGCTGACCAAAAGGCAGTCTGGGTAGGCACAGGTAAAAAAGTGTACCTGACCATCGACGCCGGCGGACCGCTCATTGAGGTCGATTTAATGCTCAAATCGCTCAAGGACAACGGCGTGAAAGCGAACTTTTTCATCTCTGGCAATAATATATTGAAAAATCCGGATTATTTGAAACGGCTTGTAGCCGACGGTCATTTCATTGCGAATCATACGATGACGCATAAAGATTTTAATACGTTGTCGGATGAGCAAATTAAGAAAGAAATTACGGATTTTGAAGTGATGTACAAAAAGATTACCGGCAAGGAAGTGGAAAAGTATTTCCGCTTTCCGTACGGAAGCTACAACATGCACAATTTGAGTCTTGTGTCGGAGATGGGATATACGTCGGTCTTTTGGTCCACAGCCATGCGCGATTGGGAACCGAGAAAGAACGGCGCCGAGGATCCTTATAACGATATCATGAACAATTTGCATGATGGGAATGTCATTTTGATGCACCAAGGATCCAAAGAAAATATGGAAGCCTTGAACCGCATTTGCAAGGAGATTAAGAAAAAGGGCTACGAATTCGCGCTCGTTAACGAGCTGCAGCCGAATAAATAGGGCGCTATCTTACCGGGTGGAGCCGGCTTCCCAGGTACCTTTGAGCTTGGACGCTCATATTCTAAGCATGAGGTTCCGCAGTCTATCACTCGGTAAAGGAAGCGTGTGTGTGTGCAGCAAGCAATAGCCGTTCTTGACTCGGGAGTTGGAGGATTAACCGTCGTTAAAGAAGTCATGAGACAGCTTCCGCAAGAAAAAGTGATTTATTTCGGGGACACGGCCCGAAGTCCGTACGGGCCTCGCCCAGCTGAGGAAGTGCGGACTTTTACAAGGCAAATCGTCGATTATTTAATTCAATTTAATCCGAAAATGATCGTCATCGCCTGCAACACAGCAACGGCGGTAGCCATCGAGGATATCAGGTCGCGAGTGTCCGTTCCCGTGCTCGGCGTCATCTCGCCTGGCGCAAGGGCAGCGATCAAAACGACAAGAAGCGGTATCGTAGGCGTCATCGGGACGGATGGTACCATTCGCAGCAATGCTTATGTGCAAGCGCTCAGATCGATTTCGCCCGGTATCCATGTATACAGCGAGGCGTGTCCATTGCTTGCGCCGTTTGTGGAAAAAGGACTTTTCGAGCCGGACGAGGCAGATGCTGTCGTGAAACAATCGCTGCGTACGCTGGTCGGCAAACCGATTGACTGTTTGATTCTGGGCTGTACGCATTACCCTTTTCTCGCTCAGGCAATTGCGAAGGTGATGGGCCCTAGAGTGACGCTCATTTCCTCCGCGGATGAAACGGCACGGGAGATCAGCGCGATTTTGTCACACCGCGGGATGTTGGCGGGGCCGGGCGTACTGCCGATTCATCAGTTCTCTTGCAGTGGGGAACCGGAAGTGTTTAAGAAGATCGCCGAAAGCTGGCTGAAAGAGCAGATTTCGATTACTCCTGTCGTTTGGCAGGTACCGAAAATTATATAAGCAGGAAAACCACATAAACCGAGCTTGCTCGGTTTTTTTGTGCTTCGCATGATTCCAGGCAAGAGCGCATAAGCATAGCGTGACAGTGCTACAAATGGGCTATGGGGTGATGAAGTGGAAGGGTACGGTTACTGGACATTAGGCAACGAAATGGCGCGACTGGGCCGGATCTATCCGTTTTTGCGTTTTGAATCGATAGGTTACAGTGTGATGGGGAAAAGCATTCCTGCGATTGCGATCGGGCATGGGAGCAGCAGGATTCATTATAACGCTGCTATACACGGGAATGAATGGATCACGACGCCGCTCTTGATGCAGTTCCTGGAAGAGTTATCAATGGCTTACGCCATAGGAACCGCATGGCGTGGCTGGAACGTTCGGCGCTTGCTGTCGGAATCAACGTTGTGGATTGTTCCGATGATCAATCCTGACGGTGTGGAGCTGGTGTTGGAAGGTGTTACGCCTGAGCATCCACACGGAGAGACGCTTCTGGCATGGAATGATGGTTCCAATGACTTTCACAATTGGAAAGCCAACATCCGCGGTGTGGATCTCAACGATCAATTCCCGGCTCATTGGGAGGAAGAGGCGGCGCGCAGAGAGGTACAAGGCCCCGGCGAACGCGATTATGGCGGCGAAGCCCCTTTGACGGAGCCGGAGGCGGTCGCAATTGCAGCGTTTACGGAGAACTGCTCATTCGACATCGTCATGGCTTTGCACACGCAGGGGCAAGAAATTTATTGGAACTATCGTGGTTACGAGCCACCTGAATCCGAGATGATGGCAGAGGAGCTGGCAAGCCTCAGCGGGTATAAGGCTGTCAAGCTGACGGACAGCGATGCCGGTTACAAGGATTGGTTCATCCAGCAGTTCCGGCGCCCGGGTTTTACGATTGAAATTGGCAGCGGCGTGAATCCTCTCCCGATTGAGACCTATCCTGTGCTGTATGAAGATATCGTCCCGATTTTGCTCCAGGGGCTTGTGTTTGGCAGCAGAGGGCAGATATAGACGAGCAGCCGAAACTAGGCCTTGCCTGGCGCGAACCGTTCTGCGCCCAGCTCATATACTGTTGACAGAATCTGTCGGGAGGAATGAGTATGGCGCCACAACCGCAAAAGGGCAAGAGCAGCGGCAGCAAAGGCAGTAAGAAGAAGAAAAAGGAGTTGTCATCAAGAGCGCAGTACACGATGAGGATCGTGGAGTCGTCTACGTGCAAGGTGTGCAAAACACCATGTGAGCGCGGGCTGCGGTACTTGGAAAAGATGTCGGAGCCGGGAGCAGTTGGCCGTGGAGTGCCGTGTATACTTACGAGAAGGCGCATCAACTGATGCATGCAGAAGAATCCCTTTAACTTGCTGAAGCAAGTTAAGGGATTCTTCATTTTCTTGTTCACATATTCCTTTTTTTTGAGGGGATATTAGTTCTGATGGCAAGAATACCAAGGAAAGGACGTTGTCACCATGAAAGGCACAGCACGGTTAGTCATACTCAACATTGTTCTCCTTGTTGTATTGGTTGGAGGGGCTGGCTTAGGCTACTATTTTTACAACCAATCGATTAATTATTTGTCAACGAACAATGCGCAAATTACGGGCGAGCAGATTCCGGTAACGTCAACATCGGCAGGCAAGCTAACGGATTGGTCGGGGGAAATGGGGCGTAAATATTCGACAGGGGAACGGATCGGCTCTGTCTTAACTTCGACGGGAACGGTCGACGTTACAGCACCAAAAGCAGGGACGATTGTCCAGCAAAGTGCGGTTGTGAGCACCGTTGTCTCTCCTGGCTCTCCACTGGCGTATTTATATGATCTGGACAAGCTGTGGGTCAATGCCAATGTGAAAGAAACGGAATTGAACGACGTGAAGATCGGCATGGCGGTCGACGTCTATGTCGATGCGTTCCCAGGTACAACGTTGACCGGCAGAGTAGAGAAACTGGGGCTGGCGACGGCCGGGACCTTCTCCCTCATGCCTGCTTCGAATACGAGCGGCAACTATACGAAGGTGACACAGGTTATCCCTGTGACGGTATCGCTCGAAGGCAACCGCGGATTAGGGATTGTTCCGGGAATGAGTGTCACGGCGCGAATACATAAATAAGGGAGCGAGCCTATGAATAGGTATTTGATCGTCTATGCCTTATTTAGTTTAGCGATCCTTCTGGCTGCGAATTGGCTTGTGCTTCGAAGAAAAAAAAGCCGTCAGGAGGTCGTCAAGGAAGGGCATTATTCACCTTTGCCGGTGCCGGCGAATGTGCTCCTCGAGATGTCGGAGGAGCTGTTCGGCGATCATGAGCTCGCCGTGCAGCCGGAGGATAGGGCGGAAGCCGAGTCGCAGCGATCTCACACTTCAGGCGAGCTCAAGGTGGGTCAGCTGCTGACTGTGCTTATGCTCGGCGCGTTTGTTTCCATTCTGAATCAAACGCTCATCAATGTGGCCATTCCGCATATTATGACCGACTTCAATGTGTCCGCGAATGTCGTTCAATGGCTGACAACCGGCTATATGCTGGTGAATGGTGTCATGATACCGATTACGGCCTTTCTGATTGAAAGATACGGCTCGCGCTTCATGTTTATCACGGCTATGGTCTTGTTCACGGCCGGAGCGCTCATCTGCGCGGTTGCCCCTAATTTTGCCCTGCTCATGACCGGCAGGGTCGTGCAAGCTTCCGGCGCAGGGATTATTATGCCGCTGATGATGACGGTATTCCTGACGGTGTTTCCGCCGGAAAAGAGGGGCAGTGCCATGGGCACGATGGGGATTGCCATGATTTTCGCGCCAGCGATAGGACCGACCCTGTCCGGCTGGATCGTGCAGACGTATACGTGGCGGCTGCTGTTCTACATCGTGCTGCCCATCGGCCTGATCGACATTATTCTCGCGATCCTGATGCTCGGTAACGTTACCAAAATGTCTAAAGTCCGCTTTGATTTCTGGGGCTTCCTCTGTTCAACCGTCGGCTTTGGCGGACTGCTGTTCGGCTTTAGCGAAGCCGGTTCTGCCGGCTGGATCAGTTGGCGTGTGCTTGGCACATTAACCCTCGGGGTCATCAGCCTCATTCTGTTCGTGTGGCGGGAACTAACCGTCGAAGAACCGATGATCGATCTGCGCGTCTTCACGTTTAACATCTTTACGTTGACGACGATTGTCAGCTCGATCATCAATATGGCGATGTTTGCCGCGATGATCCTGCTGCCGATCTATTTGCAAAATATTCGCGGCTTTACACCACTGGCCTCCGGTCTGCTCCTGCTACCGGGAGCGATTCTGATGGGCATCATGCAGCCGATTGCCGGCATGATCTTCGACCGGATCGGCGTGCGTTGGCTGGCCGTGGTGGGGCTTATTATTACAACCGCAACGACGTATGAGTTCAGTCATTTAACGTCTGAGACATCGTATAATCACATTCTGGTGCTATATTGTCTGCGGATGTTCGGTATGTCGTTTATGATGATGACGATCATGACGGAGGGCATGAATCAACTGCCGCGGCATCTGCACAGCCACGGGACGGCCATGTCCAATACGCTGCGGCAAGTCGCCGGCTCGTTGGGGACGGCGCTGCTCGTTACGGTGATGAGCAGCAGGGCGGATTTTCACTTGGCGAGCGACAGCACGACCTTTACGTCCACCAACCCGTATATTGTGGACGAGCTGGGCCGCCTTGGCCAAGGGTTCGCCGCGATCGCGCATCTGCCTGCCGCCATCGGCGGGGAGTTGGTGTCGGTGCTGCTCTATGCAACCGCCGTGAAGGAATCCACCATCAATGGCATCAATGATGCGTTCTTGATTGCAACAGGGATCACCGCGATTGCGCTGGTGCTGGCTTTTTTCATCCGCCGCGTGAAGCGGGTGTCCTGAAATGAAAAAGGGTGTCCCGAGCCATAAGGCTTACGGGACACCCCTTTTTATTTACGGCTAGGGTGGATGGAGCATTTATTTTCGATAAAACGAATCTGGTTCTCCAGCCGGTTCAACTGCTCCTGCGCCTCTTGCGATGTGACGGCCTGGGCTCTGTGCTGCGCAAGCTCTTCATGCAAGCTATGCAGGTCGTTGCCCGCATTGGCGCAATCGTAATTGCTTTCCAAATTCTCGATCATGCTCTGACCTCCTTAGATGATCTTACTTCTTGCCTTTCTGGCTGCTTTTATCGGAAGTGCGCGTCGTTGTGTTCTGACTGGCATGGCCCTGCTGCTTGTTGTCTGTCATGGTTATTCACTCCTTTGCTTTGAAATGAGCACCTCGTAAGATGCCCAATTATTATGGGCAAATTGCCGGAAATGATACAAAATGAAAAACCCGTCAAACGATGACGGGCATCGCTGACGGGTCATAAATGTATGTGTGTTAATGGGACGAATAGTGGTTCGGTGTGAGCAGTTTGTCTGCAAGAGAGCGCTTGACTTTCTTGAGCGCTTCAGTTTCGAGCTTGTGGTTAGCGTTAAATTTCGCGCCTGTTAATGCAAGCGCTTCCTTAACAGTCATCTCTACATAAATAAGCTCGTCGCCTTGCGGGATTTGAACGTTGCTGTTGGCCATTTTTCATCACTCCTATGTTAACTTTTTGAAGTGAAAACCTTGATTTGACGCACTTTTAATATAACACATGATGTTAGATATAACAAGGGGAGGATAGCCCTATTTCCGTTTCGATCCATGTCAAAAAAGCTCCTTCCGGACAATGTCGCATTGTGCAGAAGGAGGCTTATAGAGCGGCTATAGCCGCGTAATTTAGGGACCTGTGTAAGGAGGGGTGCCTTCGGTATACTCGTCTTCCGGCGTGCGGATCCAGCGCTGCAAATACCCCTGATTATAAAGTGCTTTGATCAGGATGATGAGCACAGGGGAGAGAATGACCCCGGCGACACCAAATAAGGAGAGCGATACGATCATGAACGCCAGCGTCGTAAAAGCGGATACGCCCAGCGATTCCCCGGTAATTTTGGGCTCCATAATCTGCCGGACAAGGATGACGACCAGCAGTACTGCGGAGAGCCAGATGGCCAGCGTCGTATTGCCGACGATAAATAAGTAAATGATCCAAGGAATGAACAGTGTCGAAACTCCAAGCAGCGGCAGCACGTCGAAAACAGCCGACAGCAGTGAAATGGAGAACGCGTTGTTCACGTTAAGCACGAGCAGCGAAACAAAAATGACGACGAAGGTCAGCGTGATCAGCTTCAACTGCGCTTTTATGTAAGATGTGATGCCTTTGACGACGTTATCTTTAAGGAAATAGTACGCATTTTTGAACGTATTCGGCGTTTTGTCCTGCGCGAGTCTCTTCCATGATTCAATTTCAATGCTGAGGAAGTAGGCGAGAATGATACCCACGATGAAATTGAACATGAAGGTGGAGAAGGAAGTCAAGGAGTTGACCATGCCTGACAGGAGATGGACCAGGAACTGTGAGACTTTGCCGGCGAACTGGCCTGCATAGTCCTTGGCTTTGGCAATCACATCCGGCGGCAAGGTTTGAAATTGAGCGTTCAATTCACTGAGGCGGTTGATGATCTCAGTCTGGAAAACGGCTTGATAATCGTTGATCCGACTGACGAGGTTCATGATCTGACTTGTAAAAATAACGACCGTCCCGATCAGAGCGCCCAGAATCACCAGGACGAACAAAAGGGTAGAGATGGCGGAAGCGATAGACTTCCGCATCCCTCTCCGATGCAAAGCGCGGGCCAAAGGCTCGATCATCGCATAGATGACCAGAGCCAGGAAGATTGGCGTCGCGATGCGGTACAAGTAGCTGAAGATTAGCATGAATAAGTAGACCGTGAGAACGATCAGTGCGATATCGAAGGCCGTCCTCCAATATCTCTTATAAAAAGAAATCACTCGGATACCTCCAGGGCAATTATTGTTCGGTCAAAATAATCGGTCCTTGGCTTGTAATCGCAATGGTGTGTTCATATTGTGCCGACAGGGATCCATCGACCGTGCGTGCCGTCCATCCGTCCAGATCCACTTTGGCGTGGAATTTGCCTACGTTGAGCATAGGCTCAATGGTGAATACCATACCCTCTTTAATGCGCGGCCCTTTGCCGGCGGGTCCGTAATGAGGCACCTGCGGCTCTTCATGCATCTCGGAACCGATCCCGTGTCCGATGAAATCGCGAACGACGGAGAAGCCTTGCGATTCCGCGTACACTTGAATGGCATGGGAGACGTCGCCGATGCGGTTGCCCGGAACAGCCTTCTCGATGCCCTTGTACAGCGCTTCCTTCGTTACCTTCAGCAGCTTCTCCGCCACCGGCGAGATGTTGCCGACCGCATACGACCAAGCGGAGTCCGCCAGCCAGCCGTCTTTGCGCACGACCATGTCGATCGTGACGATGTCTCCGTCCTGCAGCGCTTCTTTTTTCGGGAAGCCGTGGCAGATCACATCGTTAACGGAAGCGCATGTGGCGTACTCGTAGCCGCGGTAACCTTTTTGCTCAGGAATCGCGTCGTGCTTGGCCAGGAAGCTCTCAACGAATTGGTCAATCTCCCAAGTGGTGATGCCTGGGCGGATCATTTTGGCAATTTCTTTATGACAATCCGCTAAGATACGGCCGGCATGGCCCATTTTTTCAATTTGTTCTTTTGATTTAATAATAATCATGCTGTAGTTCACTCCTCTGTTCGGATGGCCCTAATCTTTCATTATGTCCATTTTGCTGACCATAACTTCATTTCTTTCAATATTTGATGCAAATCTTCGCCTTTCGGTGTCAAGGTGTACTCCACGGTGACAGGGACGGTCGGATAGGCGGTTCTTTCCAGTACGCCATGCTCCTCCAGATGCCGAAGCGTGTCGGTCAACGACTTGGGGCTGATGCCCATGATCTGCCGCTGCAGCTCGCCGAACCGGCGTGTGCCGCAAAACAATTCGCGCAGGACGAGAAACGCCCATTTGCCGCCGATGACTTCCAGCGTCCGTTCAATGGAGCATTCGATGACTTTCGGCTCTTTCGGTACGTAATTGCTGAGTGGAGCGACTTTCTCATTCTCAAGGGTGGACATAAGAACGCTTCCTTTCAAGTAAGGTCACTAACGTATAGGTAAGTAAGTTACAAAGTTGTACTAAGTGTTCATCTTATCCGCTACTATTTATTTTAAAGAGAGGATCTTAAATAAGCAAGTCAGTGAAGGTTGATTTCAGCTTCCCGATTCTTTACAATAAGAAATAAAACTTTAGTTTCAGGAGATGTGTACATATGAACGTCAAAATTTCCCGCAACGCAGCAAAAGTACTTCAATTGGAGCTGGACAAAGAAGAAAACAAAGGTCTGATGGTTCGCGTGCAAGTAACGCACAAACATGGCGACCACGCGCACTACGGTTTGGGCCTTGATGATAAGAACAAGGATGATGTTGTTGTCAGCACGGACAAAGGCATCGATGTTCTGCTCGATAAGAACGAGCCGCTGCTTGACGGTATTCGCATCGACTATTTCTACGTGCCTGAAGAAGGCTTCATGATTACGAACCCTAGCAAGGGGAACCACGGAGACCACTAATGCCGAATGATATTCGCATTTGTGATAAATGCAAGCATATGAAAGTCAAGACCGCTTTGCCCAAGCTGAAAGCCATTGCGCCGGACGCTGATGTCAAAGTGGCATGCAAGTCCTATTGCGGTCCATGTTCTCGTTTTGCTTTTATATTTATTAACGGACGTTATGTAACAGGCGCGACTGAGGATGAAGCGATCGAAAAAGCGAAGAAATACGTGAAGAAATAGCGAAGCAAAGAAGCATGCAGGCCTGACGGCCGGCATGCTTCTTTTGTGTGCTACACGCGGGCAGCGGATTTGTCGAGCAGCTTGCGGATGTAGTCTTCAATCTTGCTTGGCGTGGTCGTCGGCGAGAAGCGCTTGATTACACGGCCCTCCTGATCGACCAGGAATTTGGTGAAATTCCACTTGATGCTGGAGCCGAGAATGCCGGAGGCCTGCTGCTTCAGGTGGCGATACAGCGGATGGGTGTCCGCACCGTTGACATCGATTTTGGCGAACAGCGGAAAATCCACGCCGAAGTTGAGCTGGCACGCTTGCTCCACTTGCGCGTCACTCCCAGGCTCCTGCTCCTTGAACTGGTTGCACGGGAAGCCGAGCACGCTAAAGCCTTGCCCCTTATATTTGTCGTGCAGCACTTGCAGCCCTTTGAACTGAGGGGCAAATCCGCACTTGGTCGCTGTATTCACGATCAGCAGCACCTGTCCGCGATAGTCGCTCAAGGCCTGATCTTCACCACGGATTGTACGGGCATGAAAATCATAAACGTTCATGATAGCTCACCTTCTCAACTTTAATTTATCGCAAATTAATTTTACACAATTTTAATTCCGTTGACCAGATGTTATTTGACAATATCGGCAAAAGCCTGCTCCACCGTTTCAAATTGAAAGGTGTAACCATGTTCCAGCAGCACGCTTGGCTGCACCTTTTGCCCTTCCAACAGAAGGGTGGAGAGCTCGCCGAAGATGAGCTTCAGCACGAAGGCCGGCACCGGCATCAGATTCGGGAGATGCATCGCTCTGGCTAACCGCCGGCCGAACTCATGATTCGTCACCGGATTAGGCGCTGTGGCGTTGACTGGGCCGCTGATCGCCTCGTTGACGATGCAGTATTCAATCAGGCCGACCATATCATCGATATGGATCCACGACATCCACTGCTTGCCGCTTCCGACACGCCCACCGACGCCAAGCTTGTACGGCAGCGCCATCTTGGGGAACGCGCCTTCTCGGTTGTCCAGCACGAGGCCGATACGGATCTTAACCAGCCGTGTCCCCAGGATTTGGTCTGCAGCGTGCTCCCAGGCTTCACAGACATTCGACAAGAAGTCGACCGCCCGATGCGGGGACTGCTCGTCGAAGGCCTCAGTCTCGGAGGTGCCGTAGATGGACATGCCGGCTGCATTGATCACGACCTTGGGTTTAACCTGCAGCCGCTCCACGACCAATGCGACCTGTGCCGCTGCCATTTGCCGGGAGCGGAGAATGCGCTCTTTTGCCTCCTTCGTCCAACGCCTGTTAATCGACTCCCCAGCCAGGTTGACGATGGCGTCGAAGCCTTCCACCATGGCTGGATTAGACTGCAGCTCATCCCACGTCACTGTGGTCACCCCTAAAGCCGGAGGCTGCGAGGAGCGGGAAATGTTGACCACTTCATGGCCTCCGCTG
>Ga0209566_100750_pt1 | contig 17807 bp, 17 predicted proteins | sample Araplavi_mTSA_r2_2_FD_184287 | JGI IMG/M metagenome (GOLD analysis project Ga0209566, IMG submission 184287) | Arabidopsis root microbial communities from North Carolina, USA - plate scrape CL_Cvi_mTSA_r2 (SPAdes) (version 2) | ecosystem: Host-associated > Plants > Roots > Endosphere | place...
ACGCCGGTACGCAGCGCGAGATTGCGCAGTGCCGTCTCCTTCGTGAAGCCTGAACGCATCTCGAGCAGCAGCAGGTCGAGTTCGCTCGAGACCACCTCGCTGCTGAACCGCAGCTCCTCGCTCACCTTCATCAGCGCCGCGTCGAGCCCCAGCCCCGCTTCGACGCACACCGTGAGCAGGTCGAGCGCGTCAGGGAAATCCTCGAAGATCTTCTGCTGACGCACCTTGATCCGCTGCGACAGCACGATGTTCGGGATGTAGTAGCCGATCCCGGCGAGCGCGACGAGGATGACCGACAGGAGTTCGCGCTGATCCCCGAGCCGGGTCGTGATCAGCACCAGCAGCACCGCGCACGGCACGGCGAGCGCGAGCATCGTCTTCGCGGTGAAATACAGCGCGGCCGCGTTCGGGTTGCGCCAGCCGGCGTTCATGAGCCGGATGCGCAACGGCGAATTCTCCCACCCGTCCTTCGGCACCGACAGCCTGGAGATCGGGGTGGACAGCTCCACCAGCTTCGCGACCCAGCGCGACGCCATGTCGTCGCTGTCGCCGGGGCCCGTGCCGGCACCGCCGGCCTGCTGGATCCGTCGCTGGATATTGCGCGGCGCGAACAGCAGCATCCCGATCAGGGCGCCGCCGGCCACGAAGATGAACAGGCCGCCCAGCATCACGGCGTGGACTACGCTCAGGTTTTGCATGACAGTCTCGCTACGGTTCGTTATTCAGCTCACGCGTCAGACGCGAATCCGGACAATGCGGCGGATCCACAGCAGGCCAAAGAGCATCGTCACCAGCATCGTGCCGACCATCCTGATCCCGGCCGGATCTTCCCAGAGCACCGACAGGAACTCGCGGTTCATCACCGCGATCGCCCCGGCCGTACCGAACGGCAGCAGCCCGAGGATCCACGCCGACAGCCGCCCTTCCGCCGACAGCACACGCACCTTGTCGAACAGCTTGAAGCGCTCACGGATGAGCGCGGAGATGCTGTCGAGCAGCTCGGCCAGGTTGCCGCCGGTCTCGCGCTGGATCAGCACCGCGATCACGAAATAGCGCAGGTCCTGCACCGGCACGCGCGTCGCGAGATTCATCAGCGCGTCGTGCAGCGACACGCCGTAGTTGACCTCGTCGAACGTGATCCGGAATTCGCCGCCCATCGGATCGGGAAACTCCTCGCTCACCATCCCGAGCGTGCTCGTGAACGAATGACCGGAACGCAGCGCGCGCGAAATCATGTCGCAGATGTCCGGCAACTGCCGTTCGAGCTTGCGCATGCGGCGCCGGCGGGCACGCATCACATACATCGCCGGCAGGCATCCGGCACACAGCGCGATCGGCAGCGCAACCAGCTGCGGCAACGTGGCGAAACTCAGCGCCAGCCACGCGATCGCCGGAAACACCGCGCTGAGCACGATCAGCTTCGACAGCGTCCAGTCGAGGCCCGATTGCTGGATCACGAGATCGAGCGCCTGCACGCGCGGCATGCGCAGCAGCAACTGGTCGAACGGCTTCGACTCATCGAGCATCCGTTTCTTCAGGATCGACAGCCGCTCCTGCTGGACATTACCGCCGGCCGACATCGCGCGAATGCGCGACTCGATCCGGCGCGCGGCAGCGCCATGCCGCGCGTTCCACCATTGATAGGTGCCTTCGATCGTCAGCACGACCGCGACGAACATGAGAATCACAAAGGCGTAAAAGATCGTGTTCATGAGGTCTCCCCGGCGGTTAGCGGCGCCATGTCGTCAGTTCGTCTCGTAACGCTGCGACGGGTCGTACAGCGAATCCGGCAGGTTGATGCCGAACGCCTGCAGCCGCTCGACGAACTTCGGCCGCACGCCGGTCGCGCAGAAGTGGCCGCGCACCGAGCCGTCGCGGTCCACGCCCGTGCGCTTGAACGTGAAGATCTCCTGCATGTTGATGATGTCGCCTTCCATCCCGGTCAGTTCCTGGATGCTGACGATCTTGCGCTTGCCGTCCGTCAGCCGCGCCGCCTGCACGACCACCGAGATCGCCGATGCGATCTGCTGGCGCATCGTCTTCGGCGGCAGCGTCAGCCCGGAGACGCTGATCATGTTCTCGAGCCGCGTCAGCGCGTCGCGCGGCGTGTTCGCGTGGATCGTCGCGAGCGAGCCTTCGTGGCCGGTGTTCATCGCGTTGAGCATGTCGAGCGCTTCGGCGCCGCGCACTTCGCCGAGGATGATCCGGTCGGGGCGCATCCGCAGCGCGTTGCGCACCAGCGTGCGCTGCGTGATCTCGCCCTTGCCCTCGATGTTCGGCGGGCGCGTTTCGAGCCGCAGCACGTGCGGCTGCTGCAGTTGCAGCTCGGCGGCGTCCTCGATCGTCACGATCCGCTCATTGCGCGGAATGTAGCCGGACAGGATGTTGAGCAGCGTCGTCTTGCCGCTGCCGGTGCCGCCCGACACCAGCACGTTCACCTTCGCGCGCGACAGCGCATCGAGCAGTTCGGCCATCGGCGGCGTCAGGCTGTGGTAGCGCACGAGGTCGTCCATCTTCAGCGGGTTGACCGCGAAGCGCCGGATCGACATCAGCGGCCCGTCGATCGCGGACGGCGGGATGATCGCGTTCACGCGCGAGCCGTCCGGCAGGCGTGCATCGACCATCGGGCTCGATTCGTCGATGCGGCGCCCGACGCGCGACACGATCTTCTCGATCACCTTCATCAGGTGCGCATCGTCGTAGAACGTCACGTCGGTCAGTTCGAGCTGGCCGGCGCGCTCGACATAAACCTGCCGGTACGTGTTCACGAGGATGTCGGAAATGCCGGGGTCGCGCAGCAGCGCTTCGAGCGGGCCGAAGCCGAACATCTCGTCGTACACGTCGATCGCGAGCTGCCGCCGCTCGATGTCGTTCGCGGGCATCCGTTCGTCGTCGAGGATGCGCGAGATCAGCGCGGCGATTTCCTGCCGGACCTGATCCTGCTGCAACCGCGACAGGCGCTCCAGCTCGACGCGCTCGAGCACCGCCAGGTGAATTTCGCGGCGCAGCTTCTGGTACGCGTCGCGTACCGACGAATGCGCCGGGCCGGCCGGTTCGCTGCCCGCCGCCAGCGGCTGGGCCCGGTGCAAGGACATCTGTTCGCGCAATGACATGATGGTTCCCCGAAAGATTTACATGGACTTGAGCTTCGGCGTGGCCTTGCGGCCGAACAGCCGGGACATCAGCGGTTCGCTGCGCGTGGCGCTGCGCCCCACGCGCACCTCCCCTTCGACGAGCTGCTTCGCGTATCCCTGCAGCGCACGCGCGACCGCCGTGCCGCGCGCGAGACGCGACACCGGGTGGCCCTGATTGACCGCTTCGAGCACGGTGTCGGCATCGTCCGGAATCGTGCAGGCCGCCTGCAGGCCGAGCACTTCCTCGAGCGCGGTGCGGGTCCGGTCGCTCGCGCGCGTCGCGCGGTTCAGGACGAGCCGCATCTGGTCGGTCGAATAGCCGAGCGACACGAGGATCTCCAGCAGCCGGCGGCCCGCACGCACGTGCGGCATCGCGGGTTGCATCACGAGCTGGATCTGGTCGCTGCGATCGAGCGCGACCATCGACAGCGGATTGATGCAGACACCCAGGTCGAAGATCACGAAGTCGTAGCGCGGCGCGGCGACGCCCAGGATCCATTCGAGCGCGTCCTCGCGCATCTCGGCGGCCTTGACCGGGTCGCCGGCGCCCGCGAGCACGTGGAAGTTCTCCGTCACGCGCGCGACGCTCGCGTCGAGAAACGCGCTGTCGAGCCGCTCGATCTGCGCACACAGCTGCGGCAGCGTCGACGGCGGGGTTTCGTCGCTGACGAGGAACGCCGCGTCGGCGAACTGCTGGTTCAGGTCGATCAGCAGCACGCGGCGCTTGAAGCCTTCCGCGATCTCGAAGGCGATGTTGCTGGCCGCGAAGCTCGTGCCGGCCCCACCCTTGCACGACATGAACGACACGATCCGCGTATCGTCGGTGTCGCGCCGCGTGCTTTGCGCGGCCGCGCGTTCGAGCGCATTGCCGAGCGCCTGCGGGTCGAGCGGCCACTGCAGCACGTCGCGCGCGCCCGCGCGCATCGCGTCGAGCAGCACGTGCGGCGACGCATCCGCCGTCACGAGGATGCAGGTCAGCCCGGTGTGAACCCGGCAGATCCGCTCGATGGCCGCCAGCTCGGGCGCGTCGAGCGACGTGCCGTCGACCAGCAGGATGTCGAACGCGTCGAGCCCGTCGGTGCGATGCTCGATCTGCGACGGGCGGCCGGTCGCGCGTGTGGCGCGATAACGTCCGCAGTCGGTCACGAGGCGCGCGATCTGCGTGAGCCGCGCGGTATCGTCGGAAGCTACGAGGATGTTGATCATGTCGTGTGCCTCGCCTGTTCGATCAATTGCAGTTTGCACCGCCGGTCGCGGAAGTCAGGCTTTCGCGCGGCAGCGTCGTCGTGAACGGCGGCATCTTCACCGTCACGTTCATGAACGGGATCATCGTCTTGACCGTGACGTTCGTGACGCTCACCGTCACGAACGCGCAGGTGTTTACGGTGCAGCTCGCCGGCGAGTAGTTCACCGACACGTTCGCGTTCGACAGCAGCGGCAGCAGCGCCGTCACGCGTTTCGCGACGCCGGCGGCATTGACGTCGCAGACCACCGCCGTGCGCGCGCCGAGGCGCACGGCCTCGCTCGCGGTGTTCCAGTAGAACAGCACGCGGCCGAATTCGAAGATGCCGAGCAGCAGCATGATCAGCACCGACGAGATGAGCGCGAATTCGACGATCGTCGAGCCGCGTTGGGCACGCCGGCGTGACAGGGGGACCGGGCGCGCGCTCATGACACTTGCCTCATCACGGTGACGATGTTGCCGAACGGGATCGACGTCAGCCCCGGATACGCGGGGATCGGCTGGTACGTGTAGCCCTTGATCTTCACCTCGACGACGTTGATCGCGCCTGTCGCCGTGCCGCTCGCAGCGTTGTTGTTCGAGTCGTAGGTCGGCAGGTTCGAGAATTGCGCCGGGTCGGACGCGTCGCTGCAACCGGTCGTATGCTGCGCATCGCAGATGGTGACCATCGAGGTCGTGAGCCCCGGCACCAGCTCGGTGCCGGCCTGGCCGCACGTCGTGCTGCCGTAGACGACGAGGCACTGCGCCGCCGACACCGGATACGCGCTGTCGGTCGGCAGCCAGATCGACAGGTAGCGCGCCGCGTCGCGCGTCGCCTTGGTCAGCGTCTCGTACTGGTAGATCGCGCGGCCGAACTCGGCCACGCCGGTCGCGAGCACGATCATCGGAATCAGCACGATCGCGAACTCGACGGCGGCCACGCCACGGGTGCGCGAACGGCGAAACGGGGGCCTTTTCATGATCGCTTCTCCCTATTGAACGAGCATCGGCACCTGGACCCCGGACGCGCTGCCGTCGCCGGGCAAGCCGTGCGTCGCGCACGGATTGTTGCCGGAGACGGACGAGCCGAGGTATTCGAGGTGCGCTATGACGGGGCCACTGCCGGAGCTGAACGGCAGGGGATCGAGCATCAGCACGCAATCCCATTGCGTGACGTGTACCTTGCCGCTGCTGCCCTTCAGCGACGAGCAGTCGCCTTCCGGCGCGAGCGCGACACGGCGGTCGCCGCCATAGGTCTGGTAGTTGCTCGCCGTCACGGTGCCGTTGGTGGAGATCCCGCTGCCCGACGGCGGCGCGCCGTCGCCCTGGTAGGGCTTGAAGGTCGTGCGGTCGGCGACGAACTGCGTGTACGCATCACCCTTGATGCCCGGCGTTCCGGGCGGCCCGTAGTTCGGGCCGACATACGCGTAGCCGGTGAAGTCGGGCTGGCCGCTCGAGCCGTTCGCGCCGTTCGTATAGATGCCGAAGCGCGTATTCCATGCGCGGAGCGACGCCGACTTCAGGCCGGTGGTGCCGAGGTCGGGCGGGCTCGTGATATTGCAGGTGTTGCCCGACAGCTCGCTCGCGATGGCCGGTTCGTTCGTCGAGCCGTCGAGTGCCGCCCAGCCGAAGTTGCCGGGCCCGTAGGACGAACCGGACGGCGACGTGATCCAGTCGCCGACGTTGTAGGGCGGCGCGCCCGTCGCCCGGCACACGAACACCGGGATCGCGCACGCCGTCTGCCCGCCGCCGACCGTCGCGATCGCGCTCGCCGACACTGTGGCCGCGTTCGCGAGCTTGGTGCCCGGCAGCACGTTCAGCACCTCGATGAACCAGTGCGCGATGTTGCTCAATGTCGCGGTGCACTGCACGTACTTGATGTTCGCCGGCGTCGTGACCGAGTCCTTCGTCAGGAACGGATTGGTCAGCGAGTCGCTGAACGTGACGTTCGAATTCGTCGCCATCTGCACCGACTTGTTCTGGAAGAACACGAAATTCAGGTGCCCGGCGGCGATACCGTTCGCCTCGGCGACCGACAGGCTGATGGCCGAAGTCAGGTCACGCGCAGCCGACAGCGCGCACGCATCGGCGCTGTTCTGCAGTTCGCTGCGCGTGACGTACAGCTTGCCGAGATCCAGCGCGAGGCCGACGAACCCGATCATCACCGCCAGTGCGAGACCGACGATGATCGCAACGGCACCACGCTGGCGATGCAGGCTGCGACGCATGACTTTCGGATAGCGGGCTGCGCTGTTCATGGCGTTCTCCCTGAGCGTGCCGTCGTTACTGGGTGGCCTTGCCGATGCCGATCACGAACGCGTTCGTGGGCGGATCGACCTGCTTGAACGACTTTTCGTAGTTGTCGAGCGCCGACGCTGCCGCGCCGCCGTCGACCACCGTCGTCGCGGCCGCGTGTTCGGCGGCATGCGGATCGATGATCTGGGCCTGCGTCACGGCGCGGACCGATTCCCCGAAGCGGGTGTCCCACACCGGGGTCGACGACATGCAGCCGGCAAGCGCGAAGGCAAGCGGTGCGGCGAGCGCCGCACGGCGCACGAATACGAGGTAGGCGGATTTCATGAGTGTCCCCTTGGATGGCATCAACGATCGGTGGGCTCGGATTCCGAGCGTGCGACCTGCGCGTGGGCAGCCGCCGGGAGCCGGTGCGCCGACCGCGCCGGTGTGGCCGGCTGGGCCGGCCGGGCCGGTGCGTCGGGGCCGGCCGCCGCGATGCGCGCGGCGGCGGCTTCGATGCGCGCGACGCGAGCCGCGTTGGCAGCGTTCGCCGCGTCGGGCCGCGGCGCGGCAGCCGCCACCGGTGCGGGCGTCTTCTGCGGTTCGGCCGGTACCGGCGGCTGCGCGTCCACGCCTTGCGGCACACGCGGTGCGGGCAGAACGGCGGCCGCGGCGGCCGGGGCATCCGGTTGCGGCGCCGGTGCGGGCGCCTGAGCCGGTGCCTGCGGGGCAGCTGCCGCGCCGTTCGCCGGCTGTGCGCCAGGCTTGCGGACGCCGCCGCGGCCTTCCATGTTGCCCGTCGCGTACACGTCGACTTCGTTCGGCTTCGAGAAGCTGTCGGTCGGCAGCGGCACGTCTGCGGTCTGCAGCGGCTTCACCAGGTGCGGCGTGATCAGGAAGATCAGCTCGGTGCGATCCTGCTGGAACGACGTGCTGCGGAACAACGCGCCGAGCACCGGCACTTCGCCCACACCCGGGAGCGCCTTCAGCGCACCGGTCACGTTGTCCTTGATCAGCCCGCCGATCGCGAACGATTCGCCGTCGCTCATCTGCACCGTCGTCGATGCGCGCCGCGTTGTGATCAGCGGCAGGATCGACGTGCCGCCGATGTTGGTCGAGCTCAGCGTGACGCCCGTCGCCGACAGTTCCGACACTTCCGGCGCGACCTTCAGGCTGATCCGGCCGTTCGCCAGCACCGTCGGCGTGAACTTCAGCGCGACGCCGAATTCCTCTTCCTGCAGCGTGATCGACGACGTGCCGTTGCCGCTGCTCTGCGGAATCGGGATGAAGATCTTGCCGCCGGCGAGGAACGTCGCCTCCTGGCCGCTGATCGTCACGAGATTCGGCTCCGCGAGGATCTTGACCAGGTTGTCGGTGTTCTGCGCGTCGGCCGCGAGGTTGAACGGCTTGTTGTTCGCCTTGCTGAACGCGACGCCGCTTGCGACGCCCGCGAGCAGGTTGCTGACCAGCGCCCCGCTCCACGAACCGAACCCGCCCTGGATGTTGAGCGCGCTGCCCATCTGGTTGATCAGCGTCTTCGAAACCTCGGCCACCTTCACCTCGAGCATCACCTGCTGCGGCGACGTGACGGCCAGCATGTTCAGCACGCCGCTGCCGCTTTGCTTGCCGCCCGCCGCCGGGTCGCCGGCGCTGTCGCCGTAGGCGCGCGCGATCTGCACGGCCTGCTGCGCCGCCTGCGAGCTCGACACGGTGCCCGACAGCACGATCGTGCCGGCCGCAGTCGTCACGCGGATGTCGCGCTCGTTCGGCATCAGCTGCTGCAGCGACGCCTGCAGGCCGCCTGCATCCGCGCCGACTGCCACATCGATCACGCGGCACGCACCGCTCTTGCCCTGCACGATCATGTTCGTCGTGCCGACCGCGAGCCCGAGGATGTACAGCGTCTGCGGCGACACCATCGTGGCCTGCGCGACGGCCGGATTGCCGATCGTCCGGTTACGGACCGGCTCCGGCATCGGCACCAGCAGCGACTTGCCGAGCGGCACGCTGACGCTGGTCGATTCGCGCACCGCGCCGACGCAATTCGGCCCGCGCAGCGGGCCCGCCGATGCGGCGGGCGCGGCGGCCGCAACCGGCCCCATGCTGATCGTCATCTGCATCGGCCCCTTGCCGACCGTGGCCGGTACGCTGGCGCCGCCCTTCGTCAGCGCCGCCGACTCGACGCCTTCCTGCGCGAGCGCGCCATAAACCGTGAGCCATCCCGAACAAAGGATCGCGGCCATCATCGTGCCCCGTGCGACGCGTGTGCGCAGCAGGCCGGTATCCGTGCATTGCGGTTTGATCTTCATTTCGTCTGATCCCCCGAGAGACCGGCTCCGTGCCGGTTATCGACTTCCAGGGCCGCCGCGTTGCCGGCGGCCGTTTATATGACTGTGTTGATCTGCTTCAGAAACACTCGACGCTGCCCCTTACGCCCGTCAGCACGCCGACGCAGTCGCGCCGCGCTTCCGGAGCCGCATGCGATGCGACGTGCACCCGTACCGTCCGTACGCGAGCGGGCGCCGCGGGCGCTTCAGGTGCGGGCTCCTTGCCGAGCAGCGTCATCTTGGTCGCCCCGTCGGTGTTCAACGTCTTCTGGTCGACCTGGTTGCGCAGCACGAGCGACAGCGTGCCGACGCTGCGCGCGAGGTCGAGCCGTTCGGCCTGGTCGGGCGTGACTTCCAGCGTCACCGCGTTGACGACCTTCGGCGCCGTGTCGTCGCGGCTCACCTGCTGCGCGACGGCGAGCACGAGGATGTGCTCGAGCACGATCTTCGAGATGCTCTGCCCGTCGGTCTTGCCCTGCTGTTCCTGCGTGTTGACGATCACGTCGACGTAGTTGCCCGGCAGCGCGAAGCCCGCGACGCCGACCACGTCGTTCACGCGCACCGTGATCGCGCGGCTGCCGTCCGAGATCACCGCGGACAGCCCGCCCTTCGTGCCGACCGGCGCGAGCTTCGACTCGATCACCGGCTCGTCGCGCGACAGGCTGGTGCGTACCACGCGCCCTTCGAGCGCCTTGGTATCGGTGAACGCGCCGGTCGGCACGCTGCCCGACGGCCAGCTCACCATGCGGATCTGGTTCGGCCCGAGCGGCTCGCCCAGGTTCAGGTCGGTGGCCGCCACCGCAACCGACGTGACCGAACTCGTGGATGTCTGCATGAGCCAGTGGGACGCGAACACGACCGCGGCAAGACCCGCGACCATCGCGACGACCAGCATCAGGATCGCTCGACTGTTTTTCATGGCAATGCTCCTCGACGAATCGTGAAAGAAACGGCTCAACCGGTGATGAAGGTGCGTCCGCCGCGCTCGACGGGCGGCGGATGGACGCCGTCCCGTTCAGGTCCCGCGCCGAAATAGCTCGCCCACGCGTCGTACAGTGCGTCGTGCGTCACCTCGGCCGGATCGCCGCGATAGCGCGCGCCGGCGGCGACGAGTCGCAGCAGGTCTGCCGGGAAGCACGCGAGAAACGCCTTGCCGGTCGGCAGATGCAGCCGGTGCAGCAAGTAGTCGAATGCATCGCTCGCCGCGACGAGTCCCAGCGATGCGCAGGCCGCGTCGAACACCGCGCGGTAGTTGTCGATCGACAGCGCGCCGACGTGGATCTTCGAGCCGAGGCGGCGCAAGAATGCGTCGTCGCAGAACTGTTCGGGCGCCAGGTTGCTCGAGAACACGGGCCAGACGTCGAACGGCATCACGAAGCGGTTGCCGGATTCGAGCGTCATGAAATCGACGCCGCGATCGAGCGGGCGCAGCCAGCGGTTGAGCAGGTCGCGCGGCTCGACGCGCTGGCGGCCGAGATCGTCGATGACGTACATGCCCATGTTCGCCTTCATGTGCGGCGGTGCCTGGTAGAAGCCCGCGGCTTCGTCGCGGCGCAGGTCGAGCTCGTCGAGCGTCAGTTCGCCGCCGGACATCACGACCGGCCGCTCGCACAGGCGCCAGCGGCGATCGACCGACTGGCCGCCGGGCTGCGATGCCGCGTCGACATGCACGAGCGGGTCGTGGATCTGGATCACTTCGCCGGCCGCGCAGATCGCGTGCGGCACCGGCACGTAACCGCGCATCAGCGAGCCGAGCCGCTCGGCGAGGAAGGTCTTGCCGCTGCCGGCCGGGCCGTAGATCAGCAGCGGACGGCCCGCGTTGAGCGCCGCGGCCGCCGCGTCGAGCACCGACGTGTCGATCACGATGTCTTCGAAGGCGGCCCACACGTCGCTCTGGCCGATGTGCAGCTTGCGCACCGAATGAGCCGCCACGCATTCGAGATACGCGTCGAGCGTCACCGGCGCGGGCCCGCTGTAGCCGCTGCGCGCCCGTTCCTCGAGCGCCAGCACGCGGCCCGCGTCGGTCAGGCGGAACGTCACGTCGAGATCGGTCGCGCCGCGATGGGTGAGTTCGACGAGGTGCTCGCGCACCAGGAACGCAAAGACGTCGTCGAGCACCGCGAGCGGCAGGCAGTGCCGCTCGACCAGGTCGCCGTATGACGGGCGGCCGAGCATCAGCGTCGACTTCAGCACGAGGCCGGCAACGAACGTCTTGCTCAGTCCCGTTTCGTCGAGCGAGCGCGGCGCCGCCGGCAATTGCGCGCCCAGCTTCGTGCGGGCCTCCCGCGACGGCAACGGATCGGGCAGATGGGCCACCTGCGCGTCGCGTCTCGGTTCGGTATGGTTCGTGTTCATGGTCGTTCGATCCTCGTTGCGGGTGCGTCGCGCTAGGTGTGCGACGCGAACAGCATGGCCAGCGTGCCGGCCGCGATCGCTACGCCATACGGCAGCGAGCCGACCGATGCGATTTCCGCAGGGCCGTCGGCGGCCTCCCCGCGCGTTCCTCGCGAATGCCGCGCGATCAGCGCGCGGACGTTCGCCCACATCTGGCGCATCCGGCCGCGCAACAGCACGACCGCGAGCGCACCGATCCCGCCGGCCAGGAACGTGGCCAGCACGATGTAACAGGTCATTTCCGCGCCGACCCATGCGCCGATCGCGAGCATCAGCTTCACGTCGCCGGCCGCCATCCCGCGCAGCAGGTAGAACGGCAGCAGCAGCGCGAAGCCGGTCGCCGAGCCGGCAAGCCAGCCGAGTGCGCCTGCCAGGACGCCGTGCAGCACGCACTGGGCGACCAGCGCGCCCGCCAGGCCGATCGCGACGAGGCCGTTCGGGATGCGGCGGGCCGCGATGTCCGTGCCGGCCGCGGATACCGCGAGCAGCGTCACGCACAACGGAATCGGGTAAGACGGCGCAACGGGCAACATGGCGAACCTCGCTGAGCGAATCGAAGGATCAGGAAACCATTGCCAGCGCAGTGGCCACGGCGGCCGTGACGGCCGTTGCGATCACCGCGTACGTATTGGCAAGCGAGCCTTTCGGCGTGACGACGCTGCCCAGCACCGCGACGGCGAACGTCGCCGCGACGGATGCATACCCGATCGACGTCGCGCCCTGCTCCGCGCCGATCCTGGGGCTTGCGACACGCACCCTGGTTTGCATGATGGTCTCCGGTTCCCGGTCATCCGATGCGTGGGAGCGGCTCGATCGCTGCACCGGCCGAGCCGTCCGCACGCTCTGCTTTTCAACGGCCTCACACGGCCGCGGTCAGGTCGGCAGCGATCGTGGTGAACACGGTCTTCAGCTGCGTGCCGACCGCCGTGACCGCCACGATGATGCCGACCGCGATCAGTGCTGCGATCAGGCCGTATTCGATGGCGGTCACGCCGTCTTCGTCGCGAACGAAACGGGCGGCTTGTTGAATGAACTTGGTCATGATGATCTCCTTGCGTGGTGACTTTCAAAGTCCTCGCGTGCCGGCTGGTCGGTTGACCGTGCATCGATACGTCGAGGCAGTGTGTTGTTGCCGTGTGGTGTCGACGAGCGATTCGAATGCTCCGTTCGTCGTACCGTCCATCAGAGTGCTGTTACCGCCGAGTCCAGACTCGAGGCGATCGTGCTGAACACGGTCGACAGGTCCGTACCGATCGCCGTCAGCGCGGCGACGATGCCGAGCGCGATCAGCGCGGCGATCAGGCCGTACTCGATGGCCGTCACGCCTGCCTGATCCTCGACGAACCAGGCGATCTTTTCGATGACTCTTGTCATACGTACTCTCCTTTCGGACTGCTATTGAATACCCTTCGTCTTGTGCGACGTCGGGACGGGCACCACCGGCACTACGCGAAAAATCGGAACGCGACGCTCAGCTGCGGGAACGGGGATGCACATCCCTGTCCGCGCGAACGGGTATCAGTGAGGCAGAGTGCGAGAGAGGCGTGTACGGTGCGACGGGCCTGACAAGCCGGACAAGCCGGGCAATCCGGTCGACCGGAACGGCACGACTGCCGTTCGACGCATGGAATCCAGATGAACGGGAAACAATCTCCCGGATAAGCTGCAATATGTTTTTAATCCGGTTCTCGAACCGTGATGTGCTGTGGTCTTTCATTTTTATTCCCCATATTCGGCCATGCCGACTTTTTATTGCCCTGACGATACCGGGGCTCATTGGTCACTCGACGAAGGCTTGCGCGGTTGATCGACCTGGAGCTGCATGTTCCCCGACGCGCTCCGGCCCTTCTTTCCGCCGGTGATTCCGATGCGGGTTCCGTCTGTCTTTTGCCGGAACCGCCCGGTCGTCACCTCGTCGACTGCCGTGCCAACGCTTACGCAAAGAGCAGGCCACCTCGAGCGAAATCGAGGCGCATCAAGGGTTCCGGCGATGCCCGTGTTCGCCGGCCCGGGGCCCGGCGCGTGAAATGTTTCAAAATTGATATATGTTTCCGCGCAAGCGTTGCAAGCCTGAATGCCTGCCGCCGCGCTCCGCAAAGGAGCAAAAATTTTTACTCGGGACTTTCCCGCACACGCGAAACGACCGGCGTCTCGTGTGGCCGGCGGGATGCGGAGCCGGTCAAATTGGCCGAATGTTTCAAAGCAGAAACACGAAATCCGGAAACGGCGATTTCTCATACCTGAAAACACGGTTTTCACGTGCGTCACCGGTCAATCCGGATTCCGGATTTCAGCGGGCGATTTGCATCACGCGATTTTTTCTTCAACAATGAATTCACCGGACGACGCCATTTCAGTGCGATTCGATCCGCAGGCACGACAGAACATGAAACGGCTGCCACAAACCATGCAGCCTCTACACACATACGGGGAATCATGTACACAGCCAATCGTGGGGCGCGCGTTCGCGCAATACGCTGTGCTCAATGGCTCACAGCCGACCGGATCGTTCCGTACAGCTGCATCATGCTGATGCTCTTCGCCGCGTTGGTGATTGTCTGGGGCTTCGTGACGAACGGCTTCACGTCGAACGCCGCCGTCCGCCCGGGCGTCGACTTCTCCGTTTTCTGGACCGCATCGCACCTGGTGTTGCAAGGCCATGCCGCATCGGCCTACGACCCTTCCTTGTTCCTGCAGGCCGAGCTCGCACAATTCGACACGTATTTGCAGCACCGGTCGCTTCCCTGGCTCTATCCGCCGACGATGTTGCTGTTCATCGCTCCGGTTGCCCTTGTGCCTTTCCTGCCCGCATATTTCCTCTTTTTCGCGGGCAGTCTTTTATGCTACGCGTTCGCCGTCTCGCGGTTGTCGGGATTGCGCGCGCATCTTCCGGTGCCGCACGCCGCGGCGATCGTCGTGGTCGCGTATTCGGCGGTGTGCATGTCCGCGCTGTTCGGCCAGAACAGCATCCTGACCGCCGGCCTCGCCGCACTCGCGCTGCATCTGCTCGGCAAGCGCCCGGTCGCGGCCGGCGTGCTGGTCGGGCTGCTCGCGATCAAGCCGCAGCTGGCCGTGGTGTTCCCGTTCGCGCTGATCGCGGCGCGAGCGTGGCGCACGTTCGCGGCGGCAGCAATCAGCGCGACGCTGTTCGCGGCGGCCGGGATCGCGCTGACCGGTACGGGCGCACTGCATGGGCTGGGCGACGCCGTGTCGACGGTGCGCGGCCAGCACTTCATGTTGCCGTCCTACTGGCTCGCTTCGCCGACGCCGTTCGCCGCGCTGCGGCTCTCGGGCTTCCCGGTGCCGGCTGCCCTGGCCGCGCAGGCCGCGATCGCGCTGCTCGCGATCGCGGCGACCGTCGATGTCTGGCGGCGCACGCCCGACATGCGCTTGCGCGGCGCGGCACTGGCCGTCGCCACGTTGCTGACTACACCCTATCTGTGGCACTACGAGCTGACCTGGCTCGGGATCGCGATCTTCTGCCTGATCGCCCATGGCCTCGATGAAGGCTGGCTGCCCGGCGACCAGGCCGTGATCGTGCTCGCCTGGCTGCTGCCGATCTTCGAAATGCTGAACCGCTTGATGAAGCTGCCGCAGATCGGCCCGATCGTGCTGCTTGCGGTGCTGTTCGTCGTCGTTCGCCGCACCGTGCAGTGCTCGCCCCGGAGCTCGCGATGAAAACGCCCCATTCCGTTTTCCACGCCCGTCCCGAGACGGATGCGCACCCGGAACTCCCGATCGCCGGCCCGCGCCGTTATCCTCACTGGCTCAATCGCGATCGGGTGCGCGTCTACGCCGGTGCCGCGTTGCTGGCCGAACTGCTGTTCATCGGCATCTACATCGCCCGAATGTACTTGCAACATGGCGCCGCGCTGGTGCCGCTGTCGGAGGACTTCTCCGCGATCTGGAGCGCGGCATGGCTCGCCGCGCACGGGCGTGCCGCCGACGTCTGGCATTTCAGCGCGTTGTTCACGATCCAGCAACTCGCCGTCCCGGGAATGAATCTCGAGGACGGCATGCTCCTGTGGCTCTATCCGCCCAGCATGCTGTTGCTGGTCCTGCCGCTCGGCTGGCTTCCGTACACGCCGGCCGTCGTGCTCTGGCTCGGCGTCACGTATGTGCTGTTCGCCGTCGTCATTCATGCGACCGTGCAGCGCGGCACCGCATGGCTGTGCGCGCTGGCCTTCCCCGCCGCATTCATCACCGTCGTCATCGGGCAAACCAGCCTGTTTACCGCGACGCTCGGCGGCCTCGGCCTGTTGCTGCTGAAGCGCCGGCCCGTCTGGGCCGGGATCTGTTTCGGCATGCTGATGATGAAGCCGCAGATCGCCATCCTGTTCCCGCTCGCGCTGCTGTGCGCCGGCCAGTGGCGTACGCTGGCCGCGTGGGCCGCGACGATCGTCGCCTGCGTCGCGCTCGCCACGCTCGCGTTCGGCACCGACTCGTGGATCGCGTTCGCACACGGGATGCACGATGTCTACCAGGTCATCAGCACCGGCCATGCGAAGCTCGCGCGGATGCCGACCCTGTTCGCGCTGGCCGCGATGGCCGGCCTGCCCGCTTACGTCGCCAACGGCCTTCAACTGCTGTCGGCCGCGGTCGCCGCGATCGCCGTCGTCTATGCGTGGCGCGGCGACTGCGCGTACGCGCTGCGCGCCGCGACGCTCGCGTGCGCGTGCCTGCTTGTCAGCCCCTATCTGTACGACTACGACCTGACCTGGTACGGCCTCGTGATCGCGTGGTACGCGCGTTATGCGTGGACGCACGGCTGGCGGCGCTTCGACCGGGAATGGCTGACGCTGCTGTGGCTGATGCCGCTCGCGGGCCTCGCGGTCGTGCCGCATCTGTCGTTCCAGTTCATGCCGCTCGTCACGCTGGCGTCGCTCGGGCTGCTCGTCAGCCGGATCGCCCGGGACCGGCGCGACGTGCCGTCGATGCCGGACGCACGCGACCACTCGACCGACACCGCGTTCACCCATTCGGCAAGAACGCACCACCGCCCGGCGTACGGATTGCGCCGCACCGGCCGACCGACCATCGGCGTGCATCGGTGAAGCGACATCACAGGGGAAATCATCATGCGGGAACCACTCTATATACCGCTCGTATCGCTGGTCGTGCCGTTCTATAACGAAGGCGAGGCCGTCGAACGCTTTTTCGACGTCGTGATGCCGTTGATGACGTCCATCGACGGCATCCGGTTCGAGATCGTCTGCGTGAACGACGGCAGCCGCGACGACACGCTCGAGCGGCTGATCCGGATCGGCGCCGGCGAACGGCGCGTGCGGGTGATCGACCTGACCCGCAACTTCGGCAAGGAAGCGGCGCTCACGGCCGGTCTCGACGAAGCCCTCGGCGACGCGGTGATCCCGCTCGACGCCGACCTGCAGGACCCGCCGAGCCTGATTCCGGTGATGATCGAACACTGGCGCGACGGTGCGGAAGTCGTCGCCGCGAAGCGCAGCAACCGCGCGTGCGATTCGTTCGCGAAGCGCACGGCGGCCGCGATCTACTATCGCGTGCACAACCTGCTGTCGGACGTGAAACTGCCGGAGAACGTCGGCGATTTCCGGCTGATGGACCGCAAGGTCGTGAACGCGCTGCGCAGCCTGCCCGAGCGGCATCGCTTCATGAAGGGGCTGTTCGCGTGGGTCGGCTACCGGACGGTCATCGTCGAATACCAGCGTGACGCGCGTAGTGCCGGGCACTCGAAATTTTCCGGCTGGAAGCTGTGGAATTTCGCGCTGGAAGGCATCACCAGCTTCAGCACCGTGCCGCTGCGCAGCTGGACCTACATCGGCGTCGGCATCGCCGCGCTCGCGTTCCTGTACGGCGCGTTCATCATTCTCCGCACGCTGCTGTTCGGCAATCCGGTGCTCGGCTACGCGTCGCTGATCTCGGTCACGCTGTTCATCGGCGGCATCGAGCTCATCGGGATCGGTGTCGTCGGCGAATACATCGGGCGGATCTACGACGAGTCGAAGCAACGGCCCGTCTACCTGATCCGCCGCCGCTACCAGACGCACGGCAAGGTGGTCGAACTGCGGGTCGCGCGCGATGCGCGCCGCCAGAGCGCTCGCCGGCGCGTGCAGCCGACCCGTGCGCGGATCGGCGAACGCTGACGCGCGGCGACGGCCATGATCGGCCTGCTCGATACCGAGCGTACGCGCCTCGTGCGCTTCGGCGTGTCCGGCCTCTGCTCGACCGCGATCCACACGCTGGTCGCGGCGGCGCTGTTCGCACGGTTCGACGCGACGCTGGTGACGGCGAACACGATCGCGTTCCTCTGCGCGACGGCGTTCTCGTATCTCGCGAACACGCTGTGGAGCTTTTCGTCGACGGTACGCACACGCAACGCGGTGCGCTTTCTCGCGGTCACGCTCGCCGGCTTCGTCGAAACCCTGCTGCTCGCGCGTGCGGCCGAAGCGCTCGACGTGTCCCGCGCAATGAGCATCGTCGCGATCGCGTTGCTGATTCCGCCGACCACGTTCCTGC
>Ga0209566_100751_pt1 | contig 17781 bp, 17 predicted proteins | sample Araplavi_mTSA_r2_2_FD_184287 | JGI IMG/M metagenome (GOLD analysis project Ga0209566, IMG submission 184287) | Arabidopsis root microbial communities from North Carolina, USA - plate scrape CL_Cvi_mTSA_r2 (SPAdes) (version 2) | ecosystem: Host-associated > Plants > Roots > Endosphere | place...
CAAAAAAGTCACGTTAACCGATCCGACATCCACCGATTATCGGCTTGGCGAAAGGGGCTTGCTGCATGTTTATATGAACCAGAAGCTGATTGAAACGGTACCGCTTTATGACAAGACGAGTACGCGCATGAAAGATGACGACAAGTCGGCGTTCAGTTTCAAACCAGGCTTGCCTTATAAGGAAACGCTGTTCACCAAATATGTTTTTATTTGCAGGCTGTTGGCGCAGGAGCTGTTTACATTCTCGGAGTCCGCTTGGATCGATTAGGAGGCTGATCCGCATGGTGAATTGGATCTGGTTGTTTTTTATAGTCGTCGGGTTTATCGTCGCAGCTTGGAACGGGAACGTCGAAGCGGTTACCCAAGCGGCATTTGATGGCGCGAAGAGCGGTGTCACCGTCTGCTTCGGTTTGATCAGTGTACTGGTCTTTTGGCTGGGTATGATGCGCATCGCGGAGGATGCCGGACTGCTTAGTAAACTGGCGGTTCTGCTGCGTCCTGTCGTGCGTTTCCTTTTTCCAAGTGTTCCCAAGAATCATCCTGCCCTTGGCTATATCATGTCGAATATGAGCGCTAACATCTTGGGGCTCGGCAATGCGGCGACACCGATGGGGATTAAAGCGATGCAGGAGCTGCAGAAGCTGAATGCGGACAAAGATACGGCGAGTCCGGCGATGTGTACGCTGCTGGCACTGAACACGTCCAGCATCACGTTAATCCCGACGACGCTGATTGCGATCCGCATGAATTTCAATTCCGTCAATCCCGCAGAAATCGTCGGGACAACGCTGATTGCGACGGCCATCTCCACGGCAGCGGCTATCCTGGTGGATCGATGGTACCGCAGGTCGCGCTCACCGATTCCACCTTTGAAAGGATGATGACGCATGTACGACATCGTTTCGCTCATTTCGGCATGGGCTATTCCTGTCATGATCGTATTCATTCCTTTATATGCAGCCTACCGCAAGGTTCCGGTCTATGAGTCCTTTGTTGACGGAGCGAAAGATGGGTTCGATACCGCGATTAAAATAATTCCGCACCTCGTCGGCATGATGGTCGCCATCTCCGTGTTCCGTGCCTCCGGCGCCATGGACTTCGTGCTTGGCTGGCTGCGGCCGCTCTTCGAACAACTCGGCGTGCCGACAGAAGTGCTGCCGCTCGCTTTTTTACGCCCGATCACGGGGGCGGGCTCGCTCGCCTTCACCACCGACCTGATTGAACAGTTCGGCCCGGATTCGATGATCGGACGCATCGCGTCCACCGTTCAGGGAAGCACGGATACGACGCTGTATGTCATCACCGTCTACTTCGGCGCCATCGGCATCCGCAAAGCGGGCTATGCGCTCAAGGTCGGCTTGATCTCGGATCTGGTCGGCTTTGTGGCCTCGATTGTCATTTGCTATCTGGTGTTTGGCTAGTTCACAGGGCGCTCTCTGAACCGGATAATCCGGCGCAGGTAGCGTCCTTTCTTATTAGAAATGGAATTCCTGTGCCCAAGCGCTTGTGATTTGCAAGTAACTCCGTTATCATTAGCATGAGGTGAATAGCGGATCATGGAAAGACTGCAAAAAGTATTAGCCGAAGCGGGCATCGCATCCCGCCGGAAATGCGAGGAAATCATTACAGCCGGGCGCGTGCAAGTGAACGGAGAAGTTGTCACGACGCTAGGGGTGAAGGTGAACCCATCGGAAGACGAGATCAGGGTCGATGGACGGGCCATCAACTCGCAGGCCAAGATTTATGTGCTTTTGAACAAACCCAAAGGCGTTATTACCAGTGCGACGGACCCGGGAGGCCGCAAGGTGGTCACAGACTTCCTGCCAGGCATTAAGGAACGCGTATATCCGGTAGGACGTCTGGATTACGATACAGAAGGGCTTCTCCTGTTGACCAACGATGGAGAATTTGCGCATTTGTTAACGCATCCGAAGCACCACGTTCCGAAGACCTATCAGGCGACGGTCAAAGGGGTGCCGCACGGTACGCTGCTGGAAAAGCTCAGAAGCGGGATTCAACTGGAGGACGGCATGACGTCCCCGGCGGAAGTCGAATATGCGGATGTCAATCCGGATACGAATGAAACTGTGATCGAGATCACGATTTACGAAGGGCGGAATCGACAAGTCAGACGAATGTTCGATGCGATCAACTTCCCTGTCATCAAGCTCAAGCGGATTAAATTCGGTCCGATCTTCCTGACAGGCGTTCCCCGAGGCAAGTTCCGCCACCTGACCGTCTCCGAAATTAAGGAGCTCAAGGACGCGGCGCTCTCGACACATAAAGTTCAAAAAGGCCAATAAGAATTGGCCTTCTTTTCGTTATAATGATCTATAAGAGCGTCTTCAAAAGCGGGGCGTAAGCGGCATTTTGTCATATTGAATGCGCTCTATTGAAGCATGTGAAATGGTTGACATTGTGAATAAAAAGCGAAGGTGATCAAGCGTGGGCGCAAGAAAAAAATGGGTACAGATGACAATATTCGCCATCGTGCTCGTCATAGGCGTGTTTACCATCATGACCAATCTGTCCGCCTCGGATAGTAAAAAATACCCGCAAGTCGGGGACAAAGCGCCGGATTTCTCGCTGGTCGGGCTCGATGGCAAAACGCACAAATTGTCAGATTACAAAGGCAAGCCGGTACTGGTCAATTTCTGGGGAACCTTCTGTCCGCCATGCAAAGAAGAGATGCCGGACCTCCAGAAGCAATATGACAAATGGGGAAAAGATATCGTTTTCCTGGAAGTAAACGTTGATAAGAACAAGGTAACCGTTCAAGGCTTTATGGACCAATACAGCTTGAATCTGCCTGTGCTGCTGGACGCGAAGGAAGAAGTGCGCAAGATGTACGGTGTCATGGATTATCCGACCACGTTTTTTATTAATCCGGACGGCAAGGTGGAAGTGAAGAAAATCGGACAAATGACGGAGTCGTTTATTGATCAAACGATCAGCCAAATGGCCGCATTGAAGAAATCTTAACAACAGATCATGCAGACGAAGCAAGTTTTCTTGAAGAAAGCTTTTGGGAGGACAACATGTTTCACAATACCAAATGTGATTGCGGGCATCAGAATCCGACAGGAACAACGCTTTGCGAATCCTGCGGAAAGCCGCTGATTGATGACGACGGCAGCGATTTGCTGGAGATGCGGTATGACGGGATGGCCCGCCGTTCACAGAAATCCAATCCTTCGATTCTGGACAAAGTCTGGAATTTCTTTTCATCGGTTAAAATAGCGGTATATATCATTCTTGTCACATTAGTAGCCTCGGCGGTGGGAACGATCTATCCGCAGGAGAATACGTTTCTGGACATGGATCCCGCACAGTATTATGAACAGAATTACGGCACCTTAGGCACCATTTACTATAAGCTCGGATTTTCCCACACGTTCAACTCCTGGTGGTTCATCACACTGCTGTTTATGATCGGGACCTCGCTCGTTATTTGCAGCCTCGATCGGGTGCTGCCGCTGTACAAAGCGCTGTCCAAGCAGCAGATTCGCAAACATGAGAACTTTTTGACCCGGCAAAAAGTGACGTACACCGGACCGCTTCCGGAACAAGCGGAGGCGGAAGCATGGACGAGCCTAATGGCTTCGCTGCTTCGCAAAAAGCATTACCGCGTACATACTGACGGAACGGCGCTGCTCGCTGAGAAGTACCGTTTCAGCCGCTGGGGTCCTTACATTAATCATATCGGTCTTATTATCTTTTTACTTGGCGTCTTGATGCGCAGCATCCCAGGCTGGCACATGGATCAGTACATGGGGCTGTTGGAAGGCGAGACGAAGCAAATCCCGCATACTTCCTACTATATTAAGAACGAAAAGTTCAATCTCGAACTGTATGAAGACAAGGATTTGCCGGAGAGTATTAAAGAAAAGGGACAGATCGTACCGAAAACGTATGAAACGCAAGCTGTTTTGTATCACTGCACGGCAAACTGCGATGACAATGCAGCCGAGCCAGTGCTGGAAGAAGTGCACAGAGCCGATATTTTGGTGAATCATCCACTCGATTACAAAGGCCTGCAGGCGTATCAATTCGATTACAAGTCATCGCCGATGCTAATTTCGGTGAAGCCGACGCTAAGCAATCCGCGGACCGGCGAGTCGTTCGGCAGTTTCGATTTGCCGATGAACAATCCGAAGGATGAATACGTCGTTGGACCTTATAAGTTGAAGCTGAAAGGGTACTTCCCGGATTTCGGCCTGGACGATAAAGGCCAACCGATTTCCAAGTCCAATGAACCGAAAGCACCGGCCTTCATTTTCAATATTACGGGGCCGAATTTGGCGGCTTCCGGCGAGCCTTACATGTATTTCCCGCGCCAGATTGATAAAGAGGCGTATTCGCAGGACCAGATTAACGGTGCGATCGCTCAGAAGCTGAACATTGCCGTTGGCTCGATGGAAGGCGTTCAATTCGCGCAATACACCACCTACTTGAATATTCGCGTCGATAAAGCGATGCCTTACATATGGGTAGGTGCGGCTATTTTCATGATCGGCGTTATCATGGGTTTCTATTGGCAGCATCGCCGAATATGGCTGCGTATCGATGACAACAAGCTTACGCTGGGGGCGCATACGAACAAGAACTGGTTCGGTCTGCGCAACGAAGTCGCTGCGGCCATGGCGAAGAACGCCATCGACATTTCGCCAAAATTATTAGATAAAGGTGGCAAGCAAGAGTGAACGTCAATTCCGTGAGCAGTACCTTTCTCCTTATCGCATTTTTTGTATACTTGTTAGCGTTCTTGCTGTTCGTCTTATCGATTACTGGCAAAAAATGGAGCAACCGCGATCCGGAAACTCATACGAAACGTTGGGGATTCGTCGCCTTCCTTGCTTCTGTAGCCGGTTTCGCTTGTCATGTGACGTTCTTCTTTACCCGCTGGGCGGAAGGCGGCCATATCCCGACATCGAATATGTACGAGTTCATGACCTTCCTGGGCATGATGATCATGTTCGCGTTCCTGATCGTGTATTTGATTTACAGGACACCTGTACTCGGCGTGTTTGCATTACCGATTGGATTTATTATTATCGCTTATGCTTCCGTATTTCCGAGTGAAGTGCAGCCGCTGATTCCGGCCTTGCAAAGCTATTGGTTGAAAATTCACGTGACGACCGCTGCCACGGGAGAAGCATTCTTCGGCGTTGGCTTTGCCGGCGGACTCATGTATCTGCTCCGTGCTGTCGATTACAACGGCACAACGAAACCAAATAAGCGCGAGCAACGAGGCTTGGAGTTTACGCTATTATTTATTTTAATTTTGGTCGGCTTTATTGGTTCTATCTTTGCGTTTAACGGTTCCGGTTATAAAGCAGCATTCACCAAACAAGTGACCCAGACAGATGCGCAAGGTCAGCAGCAGACGACTACGCAGGACGAAACGTATGTGCTGCCGCCAATCGTGCAGCCGCATGGCATGCAGCTGGTGGAGATGAAGCCGTTCTTAGGGATGAAGCAACCGCTGTTTACAGCACCATCCTGGATGGAAGGCGCCAGTGCGGGACGCAAGCTGAACACCGTGATCTGGTCTGTGCTTACCGGCTTGATTCTGTACGGTTTGGCCCGCCTGGTGTCCCGTAAGCCGCTGGGCGCGGCAATTAGCCCGGTCGTCAAAGGTATGGATCCGGAAGATTTGGATGAAATTAGCTACAGAGCGATTGCGATCGGATATCCGATCTTTACGCTGGGCGCGCTTATTTTTGCCATGATCTGGGCGCAGGAAGCTTGGGGCCGATTCTGGGGCTGGGATCCCAAAGAGGTATGGGCTTTGATCACGTGGCTGTTCTATGCTGTATTCTTACATTTACGCCTCTCCAGAGGCTGGCAAGGGAAACGCTCGGCCTGGCTATCGGTAATTGGCTTTATTGTCGTTATGTTTACATTGGTCGGGGTGAATCTGGTCATCGCCGGATTGCATTCCTACGCGGGTGTCTAGGTAGCGGAAGCGAATAAAAAAGGATGTGACAGGTTATGGAATTGAAGGCCAGCATACTTGTGGTTGATGACGAAGAGCGGATTCGCCGCCTGCTTCGCATGTATTTGGAAAAAGAAGGTTACATTATTGAGGAAGCGGAAGATGGCGAAACGGCGCTCCGCATGGCGATGGATACAGACTTTGACCTGGTGCTGCTCGACGTGATGCTGCCGGGGATTGATGGCATTGAGGTCTGCGCCCGCCTGCGTCAAGTGAAGTCTACGCCGGTCATCATGCTGACGGCCAAAGGTGAAGAGACGAACCGCGTGAGCGGCTTTGAAGTCGGCGCCGATGACTATGTGGTCAAGCCGTTCAGCCCGCGCGAAGTCATTTATCGCGTGAAGGCGATTCTTCGCCGGTCGTCGGCGACAGCGTACTTATCGAAGGAGTCGACTTCGAGCAACAACATCGTGTTCCCGAATCTTGTCATCGAGCACGATGCGCATCGGGTAACGGCTGGCGGGCAGGAAGTGGCCTTGACACCGAAAGAATACGAGCTGCTGCACTATTTGGCTGTATCTCCGGACAAAGTGTTCTCGCGCGAAGAACTGCTGAAGGATGTTTGGAATTATGAGTTTTTTGGTGACTTGCGGACGGTGGATACCCATGTGAAAAGGCTTCGCGAGAAGCTGAACAAAGTATCGCCGGATGCGGCATCGATGATCACGACCGTATGGGGTGTAGGCTACAAGTTAGAGGTGCCGAAATAAGTGATTATTATTAGAAGTGTTGTAGGTAAATTATGGTTAACAATTATTGGCCTGGTTGCGGTTGTACTGCTCATACTGGGCTTTTTTCTTGTCAATTACATGGAAAATTACTTCTCCCAAGCGAAAGATCAGACGGATAACGTGAAAAAGCTTGCTGTTCGCTTCTCCGATGAAGCTTCGCGCCACATGTTTGATGAGCAATTTTATCAGCTGGGTAATGAGCTGCTCGAATTTCAAGATGCCAGAATGATCGTCATCATGACGAACATGAAAGAAACGGTGCTGCCTAAGATCGAAGGGAGCGGCCTCATTACATTTCGCGCGTCCGACCTGTTCACTGATGGCGAGTTGAAGCAAGTGTTCTCCGGTCAAATGAGAACGAAGCAGCTCAGTTTGTCAGCCAACGGACGCTTTCATTCGGGAGCTGAATATGTGGCAGTGGCCGTTCCACTGAAGAATATGCAGGGGGTCATTGTAGGGGCAACACTGCTTTACCAGTCTTTGCAATCGCTGGAAGCGACGCAGATATATATGCTGAAGCTGTTCATTTCCGTATCGATCGTCGGTTTCTTGATGACAACGTTCTTCGCGTTTTTCTTGTTTTCGCGGATTACCCGTCCGCTGCAGCAACTGAAAAAGGCTGCGGATCTGATCACGATGGGGCGATATGGCACACGCGTGCCGATTGTTTCTAAAGACGAGATTGGCGAGCTGGCCAAGACGTTTAACCATATGGGCGAAAAGATGCAGAACAGCATCGAGGCGCTGAGCCAGGAAAAAGAACACCTGTCCAGCATATTGGGCAGTATGACGGATGCAGTCATTACGCTGGATGCGGACGGTTCGGTCATGCTGACCAACCCGCAAGGTGAGCGTATCGTGCAGGAATGGAGCACGATCGAATGGTCGGAGGAAGCAACGGAACGCTTCCGTAAGCCGGACACCTCGCTTGGCGACTGGGGGCTGACGAGCTACCGCAACCCGAACAATAAGCCGATTCCGGTACCGCTCATCCCCCTCTTCGAAGCGGTGGTGGAAGAGTCGAGCGAGACAGCGTCCAAGCTGCACGTGCAGAACGGTGTATGGTCCGTGGCCATGACGCCGCTCTATGCGAGCGAGCAAGTGCGCGGGGCCGTCGCCGTGCTGCGCGATGTGACGGAAGAGGAGCGCCTCGACAAGCTGCGTAAAGACTTCGTCGCCAACGTGTCGCACGAGCTGCGCACGCCGCTCTCGATGCTGCAGGGCTACAGTGAAGCCCTGCTTGATGACATCGCCTCCACGCCGGAGGAGCGGCAGGAGTTGGCGCAGGTCATCCACGACGAGTCGCTGCGCATGGGACGCCTCGTCCGTGACCTGCTCGATCTGGCCCGCATGGAAGCCGGGCATCTCGAGCTTCACTTCAGGGAGGTCGAAGTCGACTCCCTGGTGCGCCGCATGCACCGCAAGTTCACGGTGCTGGCCAAAGAGCGCGGCATCACGCTGAGCGTTGAGCTGCCGGAGATGCCCCTCATCCTCCAGCGGGGGGATGAGGATCGTCTTGAGCAGGTGCTGACGAACCTGCTCGACAACGCCTTCCGGCATACCGCCAGCGGAGCCGGCATTACGGTAAAAGCAGGGCCGGCCACCTACAAGGAACAGCCGGCCGTGTGCATGGAGGTCGTCGACGAGGGGAAAGGAATTCCCGCCGCCGACCTGCCATTCATATTCGAGCGCTTCTACAAAGCGGATAAAGCGCGGACACGCGGTTCCACCGGAGGAACCGGGCTGGGGCTGGCGATCGTCAAGAACATTATCGACTCGCATCAAGGTAGTGTCAAAGCCTACAGTACGCTGGGGCAAGGAACGACATTTAAAATCTTACTGCCCTCTGTCATGAAAACACAGAATTGATAGACAATTTCGACAAATTAAGAGGCGTATGCTGCAGAAACTGTGCAGTATACGCCTCTATTTTGTAGAAATAACAAGCAAAATCTTGTTGTTCGTGAAACACTTTGGAACCAGGCCGACCTGAGATTATACGGTTAAAGCACGAACGTTGACAATTTCCGTCAGCTTGCTGAGGTCTTCCAGCACGTGAGCTGGAGCTGATTTATCAATCGTAAGCACCATGATCGCGGAGCCGCCGATGACTTTACGTCCCACCTGCATGGTAGCGATGTTCACATCGTTGCTTCCAAGCAGAGTTCCGACGCGACCGATGATCCCTGGCTTATCGTTGTGGGAGATCAGCAGCAGATTGCCTTCCGGTGCGAAGTCAACCGGATATTGATCGATGCGGACGATGCGCTCGCCATAGCCGGCCAGCAGCGTACCGGCAAGTGTTTTTTCTTCTTGCTTCGTTTTCACCGTCACGGTCACAAGGTTTGTAAAGCTGCTCGCTGTGCTGGAGGATTGAACGACAATGTTCACACCGCGCGATTTGGCCACATGCATCGCATTGATGATGTTGATGCCTTCGAGCTGGTTCTGGAACACGCCTTTGACGATATAGCGCGTCAATTGAGCTGTATCGACATCGACCAATTCGCCGGCATAACCGACCACGATTTCGGAAACGGCGCCATGTGTGATTTGTCCGAGAATGCTGCCGATTTTCTCGCCAAGACCGAAGTAAGGCTGCAGCTTGCTAAGCACGTTAGCAGGTACCGGCGGGATGTTCACGGCATTTTTGAACGGCTCGTTGCGCAGAATGTGCAGCACTTCCTCGGACACGTCGATTGCGACGTTCTCTTGTGCTTCGACCGTGGACGCGCCGAGGTGAGGCGTCACGATGATTTTTGGATTGTTCAGGAACGGATGATCCTTTTGCGGAGGCTCGACTTCAAATACGTCAAACGCCGCTCCGGCCACAATGCCTTGCTCGACGGCTTCAACCAAAGCCAGCTCGTCGATAATTCCGCCGCGCGCGCAGTTGATGATGCGGATGCCTTTCTTCATCAAATCGAATTGCGGCTTGCCGATAAGGTGGCGCGTTTCCGCAGTCAGCGGCGTATGCACCGTAATGAAATCCGCTTGCGCCGCGATCTCATTGACCGTGCCAAGCTTCACGCCGATTTTCTCTGCGCGATCCTCGGTCAAGAATGGATCGTAGCCGATCACGTTCATACCGAACACTTTAGCACGCTTGGCGACTTCGCTGCCGATCCGGCCCATGCCGAGGATACCGAGCGTTTTGTTGCGCAGCTCGACGCCGACGAATTTGCGGTCCCATTCGCCGCCAACTGTTTTCTTGTACGCCTGCGGGATCATACGCGCTACGGACATCATCATGGCGAAGGTCAGCTCGCACGTCGCGATCGTATTGCCGTCCGGTGCATTGATGACGACGATTCCGCGCTTGGTCGCTGCTTCGAGGTCAATGTTGTCGACACCAACACCTGCGCGGCCAATCACTTTCAGCTTGCTTGCGGCATTCATAATTTTCTCAGTAACTTTCGTTTGGCTGCGGACGAGCAGGGCGTCATATTCGCCAATGATGGCTACCAGTTCATCTTCGGAGAGTCCAGGCTGTTTGACAACTTCGACATCGCTTGCATCATAAAGCATTTGAATTCCCATGTCGCTAATTGGATCGGATACTAATACTTTGTACATCATGATTGCCTCCTCAAAATAAATGAACAATTTGAAAATAAAAAAACTCCCAGACCTCCAGATACAGACACTATGGTCTTTATCTAAAGGGACGAGAGTTGCTTTCGTGGTACCACCCTAATTCGCTACCCGTTCGCACGGAGAGCCTCAACGGTCTTGCGACCTGGAACTATAACGGGTTCCGAACCCGATTGCATCTACTTAAGTTCAATGCAATAACTCTGGAGTGCTCCGCAAACGTTCGCTGCCGATTTCCACCTGCCATCGGCTCTCTGTAAGCTACTGTCTTGCTTGGCTCCGTCATCGCTTCACTGCGTTATCGAATTTTTAATAGATTAACACGCCTTAGGGGAGGTGTCAATACATGTCGATTGAATTTTTGCACAACGAATTTTTATTTTTTTGTGAGGTGCGCACATCGGTGGAAGGGGCTGGAAAGCTTGAATTTTAGCCCGATTTTCGCTATTCTTCTCAGTGATGAATGTTTCCTGGATCAGGGAAATTATGTTAGGGGGAACTGCAATGGAAGTCATCAGTATACAGCCGAATCAATTCTTGAAAGCGCTGGATCAGGAGCAGCTGAAGGACAGTTTGATTGTAGACGTCAGGGAGCCTTATGAATGGGAATATTATCATCTTGACGAAGCCAAGCTGATTCCGATGCAGCAAATTCCGCTGCGCATGGGCGAATTGCCGGAAAATAAAGATATTTACATCGTCTGCGCCCATGGGGTACGGAGTTACAGAGTGGCTGAATACCTGTTGGACAACGGCTTTGACCGGATCATCAATGTAGAGGGCGGCATGGCAGCGATCGGCATGCTGCGGGGTTTTCAATACGACTGATGCTTCCGATGCAAGCTGCAGCAATCAAAAAGCCGGACGCAGGCTGCGTCCGGCTTTTAATTAATTCGCGTCAGAGAAGAACGGCAGCTGCGGCAGCTGCTCTTTACTGTAAAATTTGGCTTTACCTTTGACAAAGTCACCGGTGCGGACAGCATCCGTACTCAGCAGCAGATTGATCGTCTGATCGACATCGTTGACATTTAATTTTTGCGTTTGGCCGGCAGCAATAAATTCATCGATGCGAGCGGTCAAATCTTGCGGGAAGAACGGTGTGAAGGCTTTATTTTTTAACAGTTTGGCTGTTATGTATAAGTCTTTGACATTGACATTCATAGCCCGCCATTGATCCAGGTTGGCCGTGTTGTTTGGATCAAATACTTCCAGGTCGTGATCGAACGTCTCGTTCCAGGCGACAATGGACTCAAAATAGTCTTTCTGAGCGGATAACGCTTGCGTCATAGCCTCTTGAATGAAGGAATTGTTGTTGATGGCGGTCATCAGCTGCGTCGCGCTCAAGCTGTTCGCTTTGCTTTGAAGGTCTTTCAGCCCGTCGGTGAACAGCTTAAGGCTCTTCAGGTAGCTTTGATGCGACTGCACGAGCAGAGGTGATGATTCCGGCATGGACTTGGCTTGCAAGGCGGTAAAACGGTCATCGGCGACCTTGGACAGCTCCTTGAGTGCTGCCGACGCATCGACCGCAGAATTGCCCTGTCCGATCTGATTCATCTGCTCAAACCATTTATTCTGAAATTCCCTAAAGGGTAAAAAGATGGTATGGTAATAAGAGACTAAAACCTGCTGGTCGTAGGCGCCAACTTCTTTGGTGGCTGGCTTGCTGGCATTCATCATCTTTGCATATCGCTCATCCGCTTTCTGCTGGCCGATTTTGAGTCCGTAAAAAAAGGCGCCGAGTATGCAAACCAGCATAAAAATGAAGGTGAGGGCAAATAAATAATCCGTGCGGGTGAGACGTTTGTCCATAATCAAGCTCCTATTCTCTCTTTTTCTTAAAATAGTATAGGTGAATTGGCTAGAAAAGGGAATATGTGAGGAAAGAGGAAGCTAATCATGAAAAAATTCGATTTCAAAAATATTCGCTTCGGCAAAATCGATCCGATTGACTTAAATGACCGGACTTTACTGCTCAATTTGTACATAACCCAACTTCTAACCCTTATTATCGGCATCGTGATCGTATTATTTCAGAGCAATCATAAGATTCTTTCGTTGTTTGAAATAAAAGGCAGCTGGGCTATTCCGGTGTGGGGCGCTGTCTATGCAGCGGCTGTCCTCGGCGTTGACCTGCTTATCTCGCGCTGGGTGCCCAAAGAAGTCTCGGACGATGGCGGCATCAATGAAATGATTTTTGGCAATCGTGCGGTTTGGCATATCGCTTTGATCTCGTTTATTGTCGCGGTCTGTGAGGAAGTGCTGTTTCGCGGCGCACTGCAATATTGGTGGGGGCCGTACTGGACGAGCATCGTGTTTGCTGCGATCCATATCCGTTATTTGCAGCATTGGCTGATGACCGGGATGGTATTCAGCATCAGTTACGGACTGGGCTGGATTTATGTCCAGACGGGGAGCCTGTGGACGCCGATTATCGCTCACTTTATTATTGATTTTGTGATGGGTTGTATTTTACGTTACGGTAAGGAGGACAAATCGGAAACATGAATGCGCAAGATCAGCCATCGCGGCGTACATCTGAGAGTCATCCGGTTATTGAAGATGAAGACACCTATCTGCCGCCGCGCAAAGCGGTCCATCCCTCGGAATACGGGAAATGGACACGGATCTTTTACTTAACATTGCTATGGTTGTTTATTATGCTGGTCATCGGTTTAACGGTGTGGGGCATTCGCTATACCTAAACTTTAAAGTTTGTATAACTCCGCTGAAGAAGCTATGATAGATTCATAGTTTCTTTTTTAATGAGGAGGAGTAACGGGATGAATCTGCAGTTATCTAGATGGAATACCATTATGAAATGCCTCGTTATTGTCGCTTTATTAGGTTCAAGCCTGATTTGGTCCGCCAAACCTTCATATGCATTATCTTACGGTTATGCCGCTTACCCAAAAGGGACGATCGGACTTCAGCGCCCGGAAATCGGCGTACGCATTAATTTGAGCGAAGGCAAAACGCCGGAAAGCTACCATTTTTATTTAAACGATGCCGAGGTTCAGGCCACCTATGATCCGGTGACCGTGAAGTACACGTACCGTCCAGCGGCGGATTTGCCGCCAGGCAATTACACGGCACGCCTCAAATTCACATTTGACGGTTATGAACCGGTGAATCTCGAATGGTCGTTCACGATCTCGTCGAACGCGATTACACTCTCGACTACGACCAACCAAGAGCAGCAGGACGGGCTGCGCGCGATCAATGATTACCGCGCCAAGCAGGGACTGTCTCCCGTTACATTCAACGACTCGCTGAATACCGCGGCGATGAAGCATGCGGAATACTTGTCGCAGAACAAGATCGATCCGATCTACACGCCGGTTTCCATGCATGAAGAGGATATGTCGCTGCCTGGCGCGATCGGGAAGACGCTCGCTGACCGGGTCGCTTTCATCGGTTATAACCGCTCTAGCTTTGAGGATGTCGCCTACCAGGAGACAACGCTTGTCGAGGCGATCGACGGCTTGTTCGATGCGCCGTATCACCGTTCGCCATTTATGGTTCCCTCACTGGTAGAGATCGGCATTTATAAATCGGGCAACTTTCATGTGATCGAGTTTGGCTATGCAGAAAGCGGGCCGGAGATGACCGTTTCGCCAAGCAGCAATGATCTGTACGTTCCAACCGCTTTTGACGGCCATGAAACGCCGGATCCGATTCGCATGCATACGGGGACGGACTACCCGGTTGGCTATCCAATTATGGCGAGCGTGAACGGAACGGGCGTGCAGAAAGTGAACCTGACCAGCGCGAAGCTGGTCGACGAGAGCGGCAGCAATGTACCACTGCTGCAAAATGATCCAAGCTCAGACGACCATCTGAGCAACGAAGTGATTCTTATGCCGGCGAAGCCGCTGCAGCTGGATACTTCTTATACAGCAAGCGTGAAGCTGACGGCGGTGATGAAGGATGGCAGCACGATGCCATTCGAGAAGGAGTGGACGTTCCGCACGGAGCCTAAGGACGGCCTCGGCGTCTTGAAGCTGCATCAGGATGCGGTTGCTTATACGAGCCAGATGAATAATTTTGGCCTGAACCGGACGCATACCGTTAGTTTTGGCTTGGATGACACGAAGTACTTGCTGGACATGATCTCTTTCCCGATGCAGCAGAAGCCTTATATCGAGGATGGCACATCATACTTGTATATCCGCGATCTGGCCGCGGCGCTCGGAGCGACGGTAACGTGGGATGCTGCCAATAAAGCGGCGATTTACAAGAAGAAGGATACAACGATTGTGTTCTACACGAATCGAAATGCTTATGCGATCAATGGCGTCGAGCATGCAACGGATTCCGCGGCGAAGCTCGTCCATGAGACGACGATGATCCCTGTCCGCCTGCTGTCTGAAACGTTAGGCGCAAAAGTTAGTTATGTGGACAGCACAAGAACAGTTAATATCTCCTATTAAAATGAAAAGCCCTGCTACCATTTCATTGGTTGCAGGGCTTTGTTACATTATCTCATCTCCAGCTCGATGGCGTTCGGATCAACGAAGGAGTATCCTTTTTCTTCCAGTGTAGTCAATAATTTATCCAGAATGGAAACCGTCCATGGCAGCTCATGCATCAAAATGTTGCTACCGCCGTGCAGCTGCTTCAGCACATTTTCCACTACTTTGTTAGGATCGTTCTTGGCATTGGTCATTTCCCAATCCAGCGATCCGTTCGACCATGTCATGTAGAGCATATGTTTGTCTTTAATCTTTTGTTTTAAATAATCATTGCCGGAACCAAAAGGCGGGCGGAAAAATTGCGGTTCTTCTCCAATGATATCCTTGACGATCTTTTGTACGTCATCGATTTGCTGATCGATCTTGGCATTGGTCATATCTTTCAAATTATCGTGATCCCAGGCATGGTTGCCGATGAGATTGCCGCTGTCATGAATCAGTTTGACAAGCTCAGGCTTTTGTTTAATGCGGTAGCCGTTCATAAAAAAAATCGCTTTGGCGTTATGCTTTTTCAACGTTGCAATAAGCGCGGAGTTCATTTCCTTATCTTTCGGCCCGTCATCGAAGGTGAGAAGCACTACTTTTTTGTTGCCGTTCGGATCGTTCGGGACAATATCATAATTTTTGTTCATATGATAGTCCTTCTTGATCTCCGGAGTCGGCGTTGGCGTCGGGGCGGGTGTCGCTGTCGGTGTTGGCACAGGTGTGGGGCTCGGCGTCGCGGCTTGAACCGGAGCCGGGCTGACCGTGCTTATTGGCGCCGCGGTGTTCTGCCCGCTGCATGCGGTCATTAGAAGGGCTGTACAGACCAGGACTGCACTTGCTTGTTTCATATGTAGTCTCCTCAATCAATCTTGCTCTGCGGGCGCAGAGCTACGAGTATTTTACCACAATTTCGCGCGTTCATGTCCCCTTTGTTTTCCTGCTGCCTGAGTGTATGCCTCCCTCTGTTCTCGCACAAGCTAGTCTTGATTCAAACTACTTGACATGGAGGGAAACCAAATGAAAATTGGCGCATTTTTACTTGGTGGTATTGCAGGCGCAGCAGCGGTCATTTATTTGAATCGCAAAAGCAAGAATATGATGTTGTCTGCATTCAGTTCGTCCAGCGATTCGATGGGCAAGGCCATGGATAAAGCGAGAGACAATTTTGCTGGTAAATCTTTCAGGGATTCGACAGCCAAAAACTTCTCAAATGCAAGTTCGGGCGGCATGAACGAAGTCGATAAAATCGTCAACAAAGATCCCGAACTCAAGGCGGCTGTGAGTGACATTATGAAGGATTCAATGCAGGATTCAAAGGAAACGGCAACTACGATCCAATAAACTTCATACCTAAGCACAGTCAGGTGCCCACGCGGCCGGCTGTGCTTTTTTTATTTATACTTAACTTCCACGTGCATTTAAGGCCAAATAGTGTTAACATGGTAGGTGAAAACGAAAGAATACGTGTCCATTTCGTTTTCGTGGTTCACCTTTTTCTATATTTATCATATTCTGATTCTAATAAGGTGAACATGCTTAAGAGGATTGCTTTTCCCTTAGAAAAGCTTAAAGGAGGATCCTATCATGAAAATTGAACGCTTAAGTCAGGATAAGATACGGATTTTCCTAACATTCGATGACTTAACAGAACGTGGGATTCAAAAGGATGACATGTGGAGAGAAATCCCCAAAGTTCATGAGCTTTTCAGCGAAATGATGGACCAGGCGTACTCTGAACTCGGATTTGACCCGTCCGGACCCCTTGCGGTTGAAGTGTTCGCGCTTCCAGCACAAGGCATGGTTGTTATTGTAACCAGAGGCAAGCTTGATTTGTATGCGAACTCCGACGCATATGACGAACATGAAGCTGATGAAGTTTATGAGATGGAAGTCACGATGGAACAGAGTGATTTGATCTCCTATGCCTTCCGTGATTTTGAAGACCTGCTTCGCGCTGCGAAAGTAATCAATCCGCTTTTGATGGAAGGCGGAACGTTGTATTCCTATAAAGGGAAATATATTTTACAATTGGAGCCTGTGGAACTGGAAGACTCCAAGTATCAAGCGCTTATCGCGGTATTGTCCGAATTCGGCGAAGCCGCTTCGGTAACGCCTGCGGTGCTCGAAGAGTACGGCAAGATTATTATCGCAGACGATGCGGTGAAAGAGCTTTGCCGCCATTTCCGCTAAAGCTTTAGGCGCGCAGCCTTTCTCTTGCAGTTGAATGAAACAAGCATCTTCAAAAACATCTGTTTTTGCAAGATGCTTTTTTAAGTTGCGGTTCTTCACCTCATACCTGTTCGGGAGGCGACATCATGAATGGCAGACTTGGAGCGGAATCGTCTTGCGGCAGCATCGCCTGCTGTTGATTTGGAAGCGCTGTTAGCATTTTATCAGAAGCAGCTCAGTGAAGAAGCATTCATTTATTTGCAAAAGCGCGGCATCGATGAAGATACAGTCGAGTTATTCAGGCTCGGTTTTGAAATCGGAAAAATTGGGTTTTATATCAATCAAACTCAATTAGGGGATTATTTTGAGAACCGGGTGATTATCCCGATCTGCAACTACGAGGGCGAAATTGTGGATCTCGTCGGCCGTTCGATCGACCATCGTGAGCCCAAATATAAGCCTTTATACGGCGTGGACCAGTTCTTATTTCATTACAATGCTTTACAAGATTCAGAAGAGGTTGTGCTCTGTTCCGGTATTTTCGATGTGCTGATCCTTGCACAGGCGCGGATGCCGGCTGTTTGCGTTCCTGACTTTGCCGTGTTCAAAGAAGTTCATGCCCCGTTGTTTCAGGACAAACGCGTGTATATTTGTATGGGCAACGATGAGACGGGGCGCAGGGAAGCTTCCCGTATAGAATCCTTATTAAGGGAACATGCTAAAGAAACTTACATCGTCCATTTACCGGAAACGATCCGGGATGTGAATGATTTTTTTATCCGCGTGAAAAATCCGGCCGAGACTTTCATCCAACTGGTTACGGAAACCGTCG
>Ga0209566_100752_pt1 | contig 17773 bp, 14 predicted proteins | sample Araplavi_mTSA_r2_2_FD_184287 | JGI IMG/M metagenome (GOLD analysis project Ga0209566, IMG submission 184287) | Arabidopsis root microbial communities from North Carolina, USA - plate scrape CL_Cvi_mTSA_r2 (SPAdes) (version 2) | ecosystem: Host-associated > Plants > Roots > Endosphere | place...
CAAAATCCTTATTTTCATCCATCCGGTTGGCAGCAGCCATCCTCATTACATTAGTGATGTTCTTTCCAACCTATTGGCTCGTTGTCACTTCTTTAAAAACACCGTTCGAGCTGCGGCTCGCGATTCCATCCTTCTGGCCAGAATCGTTCCGCTTCCAGAACTATATTGATGCATTCCAGGCTTCACCGTTCGGCCGTTATTTCTTCAATACTGCCATGCAGACGCTTGGGATTATGATTCTGCAGATTAATGTTGCCATCTGGGCTGCCTTCGCCTTCGCGAAGGGAAATTTCTGGGGACGCGATAAATGGTTCGTTCTCGTGCTCGCTGCGTTGATCGTTCCAGAACAAGTAACCTTCGTTCCTGTATATGTGATGATGTCCAAGATTGGCTGGCTCAACACTTTCTTGGCATTGATCGTTCCGCATGGTGCGTCTGCTTACGGCATCTTCCTGCTTCGTCAAGCTTTCAAGTCGCTTAACAATGATGTGCTGGAGGCTGCTCGAGTCGACGGTGCTGGCCGGTTCCATCAGCTGTATCGCATTCTCGTTCCGATGGCGATGCCGACGATTGCGACACTGATCGTGCTCACCTTTATCGGCAGCTGGAACTCGTACTTCTGGCCGCTTATTATGACGAACTCGGACAGCATGCGTGTGCTGACAGTTGCGGTTGCGATGATGCGAGATGCAGTAGCAGGCGACGAAGCACTTACCTTCCATTTGCTTAGCGCTGCAAGTGTGATGGTTATTCTGCCGATTGTCATTGTGTTTGCTTTTGCACAAAAGCATATCGTCTCAGCACTCGCGAATTCAACATTTAAATAATAAGACAACTGCATGCAGCTTCTCTTATAATGCACCATCTCATCTATCTTAAGGAGGCTATGTAATGAATTCTCAGTCTACTTCTTCACGTTGCCGAAAAAGTGTTCAAGCAGTGCTGCTCTCCTCTATTCTCTTGTCATCTGCCGTTGCCTGTGCCAATGGTGAGGAAGAGCCGGCAGGCTTGAGTCAGGCTGCTGCACCAGTCACACAAGTATCCAACACAACTCCAAGTGCGGCTGCGGCAGTGGCTGCTGGCAAACTGACGCAACAAGAGGTGAATCCGAAGCTTCGCATTGACAAGAACGAGTTCAAGCCGCTGCTCAACATCGCACAGGATGGACCTATTATTCCTGGTCTGCACGAGCTTGTTATCCCGCAGGGTCTTGCCTACTCCGCAGAACAGGGATGGCTTGTTATGTCAGGCTACCGTGACGTCGGCGTCAGCGTCATCGCGATTATGGATGCCAAAACTGGTCAGCTGCTGAAGTCCTTCGAGCTGTATGATGCTGTAGGAGATCCATATACGGGTCACGCCGGCGGCGTTGCCATCACAAATGGTTATGTGTTCGTTGCTTCCGGCAGCAAGGCCAGATATGTATCCATCGATAAGATGAAGCAGACGGAAGATAGCGGACAGCTTATTTTCGACGGACAATTCAAGGTCAATACGAACGCATCCTTCATTGCCTTCGAGGACGGCAAACTATGGGTTGGCGAATTTGCGCACGGCACAAGCTATCCAACAGATGCCTCCCATCATATGACCAACCGTGATGGCGACCAATATCGCGCTTGGATTGAGGGATTCTCGGTAAATCCGAATACAGGATTGCCTGTGCAACTGAAAAATTCCGGCGACAAGCTGGTACCTGAGCAACTCCTCTCGATTCCGAACCGAATTCAAGGCGTATCGTTCTGGAATGGACACTGGGTATTGAGTGATTCCTATGGTCGTAACAGCAATAGCACGATGCTGTTCTTCACCGATCCTCGTGGGCAAGCGCCTCACCAGAAGGTAACGATCAGCAACAAAGAAGTTCCGCTATGGTTCTTGGATAAAGCTGAGCTTAAGCAAAAAATTGATGGGCCTCCAATGGCTGAAGAAGTAGCCGTTGTTGATGATTCCTTATATATCAATTATGAGTCTGCCTCTGAAGGGATTGCGATGACAGGAAGCTATGCAATGGATCGTATGCACATCCTGGATATGAAGCAAGTCGAGCAAATGTGGAAAAATAAATGAATTATCTCGCAGAGTCGTCATGTGACGGCTCTTTCTTTTTGCCTTATAATGAATAGATAGAAAATGTACGCTATGGAATAGGAGTCTTATGATGATGAATGAACAGCAATGGCAGGATTTGCAGCATAGAGCTGCAGCACTTATTGAAGCACATAACAAGGATTGCTCACCTTTGATCAAAGAGATGGTTGAAGAAATTAAGGAACTTCAAGCAGAGAATGACCGCCTGCGCAAAGCACTGAGTTCCGCAAGGAAACAAAATGGTGGTCACAACCATATGTCTACCAGATTAAAGGATGCGCTATACGAATAAAATTCGTGTCGGATGGATAATTTACTACCTTCCTTCGAACCCTATGTACATACTTGATTTGATGAGCATCGGTTCAGGAGGTTCCGCAATGATTACACGTCCAGTTCTGCTCGGATTATGTACCATGCTAAGCATATATGCATCGGGTTGCAGCACGACAAACACGTCCCCTCGGTCCCCTTCTGCCCAAAAATCGCATGAAGGATATTCGATTCAACAACGGCAAGCGCGTGTCGCAACGAAGGAAGCTCCTTCCTTCGCCGGCGGCAATGAGAGCGATGTCCGGAGCCCTAAGCCGCTCACCTTATCCGAACTGCGCAGGAAGTACCGCTCACATTTCATCATGCAGGGCCCGTCTGACCAACGGAGGGTTGCCCTGACATTCGATGATGGTCCCGACAATCATTTTACCCCGCAGGTTCTTGATGTGCTGCGTAACTATGGGGTTAAGGCAACATTCTTCGTTGTCGGCAATCGAGCGGAGAGATATCCAGATATCATGAAGCGCATCCTAGAGGAAGGCCATATCGTCGGAAATCATTCCTATGATCATGCGAATCTGCCGAAGCTCACTAATGAGGCCTTCCATAATGAGATTCTTCGTACACAGAATATTCTCAAGGCTGCTACGGGACGAACGATCAACTTCATTCGACCGCCATACGGCAATATAAGTGAAGAGCAAATTAAGTGGCTCGCCTCACAACAAATGCTGATCGTGAACTGGAATGTCGATTCCCTAGATTGGAAAGGGCTCACCGCAGAGCAAATCGAAGCCAACATGATGTCTCACCTGACCCCTGGTGCTATCGTGCTCCAGCATGCTGCCGGCGGTAAAAATCATGACTTAAACGGTACCGTCAAGGCGCTCCCTCACATCATTGAGGAACTAAATCGACAAGGCATTGAGATGGTGACGTTAGATAAACTGCTAGGCAAGCCTGCATATCGGGAATAGCCCGTAAAGACGTCTTGCAGCCGGTACAGAAATGCCAGTCGTGTAGTTCGTCCTATTACGGATGAGGACAAGAATAGATTTCAGTAGTACAAAGACTTATCAGAGGAAAAACGCAAAAAGAGCCGTGAGATCCCGTCCTCAACGGCTCTTTTTGTAGTCAGATTGCATACCGATTACCGCTCCATTTCTAGTTGTATTTCTAGCCTAAGTGAATGATGGTTAGAGCCGCACCAGCAGCATTATTAATAAGCGTAGCTGTTCCTAGGAGTCCGAACAATTGGAGCGATATTGTTGTGTTCGCAGCCAATGTTAGAATGACGTCATTGTTAAAGGTGGATACCGTAAGAACGGGTGTTATCGTAGAGGCTACATTTGCTACTCCGTTGATAAGCAGTCTAGATCCCAGCAACAAGCCCGCGGTTAAGTGGAGCTGATACGAGATGTAATATCTTCCCGCAGTAGAAACGGTAAAAGTATCGTTCGAGCCATTCACGCTTATTCCAGATCCAATGTTCTGGGCGCTTGGGAGCGGAACGAGTGTACCTAACAAGACGACCTCGATCGATGCTCCGGTAGTATTGGCAGCATACGAGGATGTCGCGGTAGTGCTCGTCCCTGTTGCTCCCGTTGCCCCGGTGGCTCCGGTAGATCCAGTAATCCCCGTAGAACCCGTTACACCTGTCGATCCCGTTGCGCCAGTCACCCCAGTCGAACCTATTCCAGTCGATCCGGTTATACCTGTCGTTCCAGTAGCTCCCGTTACACCCGTTGCACCTGTTGAACCCGTAGTTCCCGTTCCCCCTATGGCTCCGGTAGGGCCTGTTCTTCCTGTGGCGCCGCTCTGACCTGTTGATCCGGTTGAACCAGTTGCTCCAGTAGCCCCTGTTTCCCCCTTAGGCAACACAGCTACAATGATCCCGGATGCCTTTGCAAGCCATGATGAAAATGGATGACCGTTTAGAAAACGATAATGATTGTCCATAAACAAACTTCTTTTCGAACCGCCGTCAGCTTACCATCTCTCAAGAGAGTTACTCTATTAGTTCGTATCATATTCCATAGTATTTAAGTTTCTCTCAATATGACTTGGCTCATATCCAAAACAATTAGATTTACACTCTCATTACTTGTAATACGTCCTTCTCCATCACTTCAGTTAACTTACTATCAACCTTGGCATTTTCAATAGTCCAATCGCTCAGCGTTCACCATAACATAAATAAGAGCCGCGAGATTCTATATTCTCAACGACTCTTATGGTAAACAGATTTATTCGCTTATATACACATCTAGTAGTTTTGAGCATTTATCACGGCTCTCGTCCCTAAACCAAAAAATAATCGTATGTAATGAAACGTCAGCCGAACATGATTGAAAACACTAAAAAACTCCTTGCTGCGCAAGGAGTTGTCATTAGTTAATTTGGTGCGGTAGAGAGGACTCGAACCTCCACGGGCGTACGCCCACTACCCCCTCAAGATAGCGTGTCTGCCATTCCACCACTACCGCACGTATTTGGGAAGGATGTCTATTGACATCTCAACCGAGGAATAAAACTGGTGAGCCATGAAGGACTCGAACCTTCGACACCCTGATTAAAAGTCAGGTGCTCTACCAACTGAGCTAATGGCTCATGGTGCAAGAACATTGCTGTTCGCCATGTCACTCCAACAAGGATTGAAGTGGTGACCCGTAGGGGATTCGAACCCCTGTTACCTCCGTGAAAGGGAGGTGTCTTAACCCCTTGACCAACGGGCCATATCGTTGTCGTTTCTTACTTTTTTCTTATCACCTCTCGGCGACAATTAAGAGTATATCAAACGATACGACCGTTGACAAGCCTTTTTTTAAAAAAACTTTTTACCATATTTATGAACTGTTTTTTCATTGTCCGACAGCTATTCTCTGCACCAATTTTGGCATGGTTAATTGCTCTTATAATATGCCCGCATCCTCAAATTAAATACGACAGGAACACGGTGGCTGTACCGAAATAAACCGTCAGCGAGAAAATATCATTCAATGTTGTAATAAGTGGCCCCGATGCTACAGCTGGGTCGGCGTTAAGCTTATACAGCAAAATAGGAATTACTGTACCCGCCATTGTACCGATGATAACCGTCAGGAATAGAGAGCAGCCCACTACGAGCCCCAGCGCTAAGCTTCCCTGCCATATCCCCGCTACAAGGGCAACCGCAGTGCCGCACACTGTACCGATGATCAGACCTACGAACAATTCTCGCCACAGGAGCCTCGTAACTGTTCCCTTGTCTAAATGCTCTGACGCAAGTCCTCGTATTACCACAGCAAGCGACTGCGTGCCTGTGTTTCCTGTCATCCCTGCAATCATGGGCATGAAGAAGGTCAGTGCAACAACCTGCTGCAGCGTCCCCTCAAACCAACTAATTATGCTTCCAGACACAAGCCCAAGGAATAGAAGCATAATCAACCATGGCAAACGTCTGCGGGCAGCTGTGAAAGGGTTCGTTCGAAAGTCAATCGTCTTATCCGTTGCCGACAACTTATTAATGTCCTCATGCGCTTCTTCCCGCAAGACGTCAATGACATCATCAACGGTTACGATCCCTAGAAGCTTGTCATCTGGATCAACAACAGGCATGGACAAGAAATCGTATTGTTCAAATAGGCGTGCCACTTCCTCTTGATCCGTATCGACGGTGACGGAAATGACCTTCTCATTCATAAGCGATTGGATGGTATCCGTCTCCGGAGCCAGCACCAATTCACGGTAAGTCAACGTACCGACCAGCCGCTTCTGTTCATTGACTACATACAGATAGTGGACGTTCTTCGTCATCTCAGCGAACGCCTTCACCTTCTCAACTGCTTCCCGCACGGTGTAACGCTCATAGAACCAGACATAGCGGTTTGTCATCAATCCGCCCGCGGTCTCCGGTTCATAAGTCATCAGGCGGCGTACTGTGTCGCTCTCCTCCCGCTCCATGAGCGAAAGCAAGAACTCCTTCTCTTCCACACTAACCGCTGCCATCATATCAGCCAAGTCGTCATTGTCCATCCGGTTCAATACTTCTGCCGCACGATTGCGGCCAAGCATCTGGAAAGATTCCAATTGAAGATCCGGATTCAACTCACGGATCATCTCCGTTAGCTGACCTACTTCCAGCACCTCAAGCAGCCGAGAGCGCTGCGACAAATTCACATGCCGATATACGACCGCTAAATCATAAGGATGCCAATAGCGGAGCGCATACTTCACTTCATCAACAGAACCCTGCAAAATGAGTTCTGCCTCATCTATGATCTCATCAGTATCGTACGGTACTGTATCCTTATCCTTGCTCGAATCTGCTTTGGTTATCTTTTTCTCGTTCCATGCTTGCTTCTGCTTATCACGTTTACTTCCCATTACCTCACCCCCCACGGATAACAATCCGTATATGGTGTACTCCGCTGCTACTTCAAGCCGGTATTTGAAACCCACCATTACACTCATTAAACGCACTGAACAATTGGCGAAACAGAATGACCATCATCTGTTCACACAGAATGCCTTCATAGTGTATGAAAAAAAGCAAGGAATAACCGCGATCTCTCACAGTTACCCTTGCTTTATCCATTTCGGCGATGATGCAATTTGCAATATGTATATAACAAAAAAATCCCTTGCGGGATCTTGTCTGTACCATTGTGGCGGAGAGAGAGGGATTCGAACCCTCGCGGCTGTTACACCCTAACGCTTTAGCAAAGCGCCCCCTTCGGCCTCTTGGGTACCTCTCCATAAATGGCTCCCCGAACAGGACTCGAACCTGTGACAACTCGATTAACAGTCGAGTGCTCTACCAACTGAGCTATCAGGGAATGACAAGTACTAATTTATCATGAATCCGATATAGTGTCAACACATTTCAAAAAATAAATGTAAAAATATCAGACAAGCAGTCAATCAGTTCGCTTCAAACCAGCGTGACAAGGCAACGATTAACGCCCCCATTCGCTCCTCATCTGGAACTAACATCCGCTTTATCCCTTCATCTATCGCCGCTGCAGCTGTAACTTTGCCCACCGCCGCAAGCAGTGTTCGCTCTTGGAAGATCTGGAGCAGCTTATCCGCCATCCCTCTTTCCTTCGCATAGGCAAATAGGAACCGAAGCTGTGGAGCAGCCGTTACGGCAACTGCATCTATCTGTCCCGACAACAGCTCTGAAGTGAACTGCTCCAGTACGGCCTCATCGGGCGGAGTATGCCGGTAAGGCATCAGCTCTATAGATTGCGCACCTGCATCAGCAAGAAATGCGTTCAGGGTTGGGGCTGGATCCCCATGCAATTGCAGCGCAACTAATGAGCCGCGCCATTGTTCAGCATCATAAGATGCCATAGCCCTTACCAGACCAAGCGTTGAGCCGTCATCATCTCGAATATCCGGGACGATGCCAAGCCGCTTCAATGCATTAACGGTTTTGTAGCCTCGTGCTGCATGCCGTATCTGCTTCAGCTTCACGAGCAGTGCCTCTTCTCTCCCCGCTTCACGCGCCGCCTCCAGCAGCTTCTCAAGCCCTATTCCTGTCGTCCAGACAGCCCACTGCACAGGTTTGTCTATTACCTTGTCCACTTCTGCAGCCAGATGGTCAAAATGCTCGAACATCGTCCCTTGAGTTGGCCTTACAAGCGGTATTCCTCCCTGCTTCGCAACAAGCAATGACATCTCCTCAGCTTTGCGTGGACCTGTAATTGCAATAACCTTTCCCTCACATTTCGGCATGACAAGACCTCCCTCAGCTATCGTTTAATTGGTTCACTACGAGTACGAGTAATGCTGTATGATGAACATTATTGCTAATACGTACGGCAGTTCATTATTTCTCCACCTGCTCGGTCATTAGCAGCATCTTCAATTTTCCGTGACAACGACCACATACATACTTACGAACATCCACCTTGCGTTTGCGCATATATGCTTGTCCGCATTGTACACATACCAAGCGGTATCGATAAGGCATTTGACGGGTGCGGGCAGCATCCGGCAGCGATTTGCAATATCTAGCCCCTCCAACTGCTTGCAGCAGCTGTCTAAAGTCTGCATCCCGATGCTTGTACCCTTTCCCTTCCAAGTGCAGATGGTAATGACAGAGCTCATGCTTAATAATACGTTCGACTTCTTCCAGGCCATTCTGCTCCAGCTGCTTCGGATTGATTTCAATATCATGCGAGCGCAGCAAGTAGCGTCCTCCTGTTGACTTCAGCCGCGAATTATAACGTGCCTTATGCCGAAAAGGCTTCCCGAAATCACGGAGCGAAACCTGTTCGATCCATGCTTGCAGCTGTTCATCTGACATCTTCATCCCCCTTTCGCCTCTTCGTCTCAGTCTGCTGTTTCTAATCCTGTTCGAGATAAGTTGCTTTCGGGGTATGCCTACATTGTATCGGGAAAGGTTGTCCCCTACAACAACAAGAATGGAGCATAAATTCCTTTGAGATACAGGCAGAGATACTTGCAGAGACGATTGCGGACCTGCACCAAATGCGACCAACGCCCATATGATAGCGTTACAACGACGATTCTCTCGTCCCCGCCGAAGGAGGGATACTCATGCCGCAATGGTTATGCAATCAGCTAATGCGCGCCTTCAATAAGAAGGATCGCCGTCAAATTAAGCTATTAAATGAGTGTTGGTTTTTTTACCGTTCGAAGCCGCGTGCGCATACGTAAATGGCTCCGTACGCTGCGCAACATGCACAAGCAGAAAGTCAGGCCTTAGATCATCATCGCATATAGGCAAAAACCCCCGATTGAACGAACGGCGTCTCATAACAAGGTGTGAGACCGTCCGACTTCCTCATCGGGGGACTTTCGTCATGCTGCAATATGCTACCGTCATATTTCATATTTTACGATTGCATGTATTACATATATGGTTTTAATGCTTTCGTTCTATCGCTTTATCCCTCTTTTACTTCGGAGCCTTCATGGTAAGACCGACCCGGCCCTTCTTCATATCCACTTGCAGTACCCATACCGTTACATTATCACCGACAGAGACAACATCAAGCGGATGCTTCACAAAACGGTCGCTAAGCTGAGAAATATGCACGAGGCCGTCATTCTTAATGCCGATATCAACAAATGCACCGAAGTCAATAACGTTGCGAACCGTTCCCTTCAGCTCCATACCAGGTTTCAAGTCCTCAATTTGAAGGACATCTGTACGGAATATAGGCGGCGCCAACTCCTCGCGCGGGTCGCGACCCGGACGCAGCAAGCTGTCGATAATATCCTTCAGTGTAGGTGTACCTACCTCTAACTTCTCAGCCAGCTCATTTATATTCGCCCCGCTCAGTGCCTGTGTTAACGCAGTTGTCCCAATATCCTCCGTACGAAGTCCCATGAGCGCGAACAGCCGATCAACAACTCCATACGACTCTGGGTGAATCGGCGTCTTATCAAGAGGAAGATCTCCATCTGGAATACGGAGAAATCCTACACATTGCTCAAATGCCTTCGGCCCCAGACGCGGCACCTTCTGCAGCTGCTTGCGAACCGTAAATTTCCCGTTCTCTTCCCTGTACTTCACGATGTTCTTAGCCAAGGTTGCATTGATGCCTGATACATAAGACAACAAGGACGGAGAAGCCGTGTTCAAATCTACACCAACATGGTTAACTGCCGATTCCACAACGGCGCCCAAGCTCTCCTCCAGCCGCTTAGGAGCCACATCATGTTGATACTGGCCAACTCCAATAGCCTTAGGTTCAATTTTAACCAACTCCGCTAATGGATCCTGCATCCGACGAGCAATCGATACTGCACTGCGCTCTGCAACATCCAGAGAAGGAAACTCCTCTTGGGCTAGCTTAGAAGCCGAATAGACACTAGCGCCAGCCTCATTGACGATTACATATTGGATGCCAGCTCCACCGCCTGGACGGGACTTCAACCAATCTGCAACAAATTGCTCGGTCTCGCGAGAAGCGGTTCCGTTGCCGATTACGACCAACTCAACCCCATACTTGTCTGCGAGTCTGCTGAACGTCTGCTCAGCCTCTGCCACCTTATGGTGAGGGGCTGTTGGATACGTTACTGCTACTTCCAGCAGCTTGCCTGTATCATCGACCACGCACAGCTTGCAGCCTGTCCGGAAAGCGGGGTCGACACCTAATACGGTCTTCCCCTTTACTGGCGGCTGTAATAGAAGACTTCGCAAGTTCTGTGCGAATACTTGGATTGCTTGCTCCTCAGCCTTGTCAGTTAGCTCATTGCGTACATCCCGCTCAATTGACGGTGCAATTAATCGCTTATATGCATCTTCAATCGTCGCCTTCAGTAAGGAAGTGACGACAGAATCGCGTTGGATCACTTTCCGCTCCATATAAGCATGTACCTGTTCCACAGGCACATCTAACGCAACTTTCAGAATGTCTTCACGCTCACCGCGGTTAATCGCCAATATCCGATGAGAAGGCAGCCTACGAACCGGTTCCGTGTACGCATAGTACATCTCATATACCGATTCCTGCTCTTTATCCTTCGCTTCGGTACGAATTATGCCCTGATCAAATGTAAACTTACGAACCCAGGCACGTATAGCAGGCTCATCGCCCACCATCTCCGCTATAATATCAAGCGCACCCTGCACCGCATCCTCAGCGGTTGCAACGCCCGCTTCTTCATTCACATATGAAGCAGCTTCCGCTAGCGCGCTGCCTTGCTTCGGGAACGTCAGGATCCAGTTCGCCAGCGGCTCAAGCCCCCGCTCCTTCGCCACGCTTGCCCGCGTTTTCCTCTTCTGGCGATAGGGACGGTACAAATCCTCTACCTCTTGCAGCTTCGAAGCTCCTACAACTGCTTGCTGCAGACCCGCTGTCAGCTTGCCCTGCTCCGCAATCAGACGAAGCACCTCACGCTTGCGATCCTCCAGCCCACGTACATAAGCAAGCCGCTCTTCGAGTGCGCGCAACTGGTTCTCATCCAGCTCTCCAGTCATTTCCTTACGATATCGCGCGATAAATGGAATCGTATTGCCCTCATCCAATAAGCTGATAGTTGCATCTACCTGCTTCGGATTCAGTGATAATTCGCTTATAAGCTGCTTGCGCAGTCGTTTTGGCTGTTCCGCAGCCATCTGTTCTAGCAAGGGTTCCAATGCTGTCATATCGATAACGGATTCTTGTCCTGCCATTCGTTACATCCTCTCTGCAACCCGAACCCTCATCGTAGAATTCGAGATATTAGGTATCGCCGGCACTTGTCCGACATTTACGGTTTCTTAGATTGATGCCTGATCATTATGCTCTCTCTATTTTCGCAAAATTGAGCCTTATTTTCCAGCGCAAAGGTCACAAATCGTTATGATCCGATTCACTGAGGGATATAGCTGTATCCCTATATCTGCTCATAGCAAAAAAGAACGAGGCAATCCCCGTTCTTCTCATTCTCAATATCGTATCTAGAAGTCGATCAAGCCCACACTAATTTGCAAGCCTTCATCAACCTTGCGCATCGTTTCCTCATCCAAGTGCGTTATCTTATCCGTCAAACGCTGCTTATCGATCGTACGAATCTGTTCCAGCAATATGACCGAATCACGATCAAAGCCGTGGGTTTCCGCATCGATTTCGACATGGGTCGGCAATTTCGCCTTCTGGATCTGGGCTGTAATCGCCGCAACGATCACCGTTGGACTGAATCGGTTGCCAATATCGTTCTGTATGACGAGGACAGGTCGAACCCCTCCCTGTTCCGAACCAACGACGGGCGATAAATCCGCAAAAAATACGTCGCCGCGCTTCACAATCAATGTTTACACCCCGCTAACCAAACGGCCGAGAGTGCCATCCGCATCTTCTTCCGCATAAAAAGCCTCCGATGCCATTGTGAGATTGATTTTAGCCATTTCCATATAGCCACGCTGCATCGATTCACGAATGTGCCGTTTCTTGCGCTCGTTCAAATATAATTTCATCGCTTGTCGGATAAATTCACTCCGATTGGATTTCTCCATAGCGACGATGCCGTCCACTTCTTGTAATAATTGGTCGGGCAAGCTGATCATGATCCGTTTGGTGTTCTGAATATTTGCCACCTGTCCTCGCACCCCCAAAACCTTTCCTGCCTAGTTACCATTATGTCGATTCCGTAGAAAATTTATACAAAAGAATATATATGCCCAATGCAGACGAAGTATGTTGCATCACCAACAAGTTCGTCTCAACAACATCCCTACTGAGCCTCTCCATTTCATTCGCCCTTGGGACACCAAAATCCTTCAAGTTCCGCAAAAAGTTTCGCGGTAAATGGTTCCATATGCCGAATCATCAGATGCGCGGCACTGCAACCTGCAGTATTTATCCCAGAAGGAGCGGATTCGACACCTTCACGACTTGCCCGTTGTCGATATATACGCGCGGTACACGATTCGCGATCATGCATGTGACCTCATAATGTATCGTGCCTAACCATTCTGCTACCTCGGCTGCCGTTATGCATTCCTCGCCTTGACGGCCAATGAGCACAACTTCCTCACCTGCTCCAATAGTGCTGGCAGCCTCGCCTAATGGCAGCAAAGACAGCATGCACTGATCCATACAAATAGTCCCTACTACCGGTACACGTTGCCCTCGAATGAGCATCGAGGCTTTACGCTGCAGCAAGCGTGAATAGCCGTCTGCGTAGCCTACCGGCATCGTAGCTATCCATTCACCATCTCCTGTATGGTAATTGACCCCATAGCTAACGCCCTCATTTGCAGGAAGCGGCTTGCTGTGGCTAACCGCACTCTTTAAGCTAAGAACTGGCTCCAGTGCAATGCTCTGCTGATTGACTTCAGCGGATGGATATAGTCCATACAGACTGATACCAACACGCACCATTTGATCGCTCCAACTCGGCATGTCGATCGTGGCCGCACTGTTGCTGGTATGGACGATCGGGATCGTAATCCCGTGTTCCTTCAGGACATCAACAACCGTTAGGAAACGATCACGCTGCACTTGCGCATACGACTTATCCGCCTCATCAGCTGTCGCGAAGTGAGTGAACAGCCCCTCTACCTCGACTCCTTGAATCGATCTTAACCGGTTAATCGTACGCACCGCATCCTCTGGACTGCGAATCCCAAGGCGTCCCATACCCGAATCAATCTTGACATGAACCTTCAATATGCGACCGGCGTGATTGGCAGACCATTGAGAAGCCTGCTGCTCTAACGCCTGCACACATTCTTCTGAAAATATATTCAATGTTATATCATATCGAAATGCCGCTTCTATTGCTTCTGGCGGCGTATATCCAAGTATCAATATTGGCGTATGGATGCCTGCCTTGCGAAGCTGGATCGCTTCCTCCAAGAACGCTACATTCAAATAATCAACACCAAATTGTTCTGCGGCGCGAGACACTTCTATCGCACCATGTCCATATGCATTCGCCTTTACACATACACTTAGCTTCGTCGAAGCTGACATTGAGCTGCGAAATGCTTGCAAGTTCCGGCGCAATGCATCTAAAGAAATCTCTGCGCGCGTCGGGCGAAAATACGTATCCAAGTCAACCACCTTCACCGTCTCCTCGTCTCTCCCGTTCAATCGTCAATATCCTATGTTACTTGCCGTCAGGAAGACTGTCAACCAACGGAGACCGTGTTTACCACCCTTTTCTAAGGAAATAACCACATAGCTAGTCAGAATCTCCCGTTTCCTCTCTTGAGATACGCATAAACGCGGCCCGAATTTCATGTACATGAATACGGACCGCGTAAGTTAGATACTCTATCTTATTTTCCTGGCTGGTCGACTAATGATTGTGCAATCTTCACCATCTCAGCGGTCGGGAGATCTGAGCTGACGATGCGATATTTGACACCATCATACATCCAGGTGAGCGCCTTTTGCTCCTCGCCCGACAACTGTCCGACCGTAAAGCCAAGATTCAAGCCTTCCCCAATCGGCAGCCCTGTCTCCATATCTTTCGGACGGGATTCCATAAGGGTGAAGTTATACGTTCCTGTATATCGAATCACTACAGCATGCTCCTTGCTGTCTGGAATTGCCGGCTCATCCTTCTTCGCTACCCCCTCTGGCAAGTAGGATGGCTCAATAATTCCAAATGGCCCAAGCTCAGCTTCATCATTGCTGCGATCATTTGCTCCAGCATCAGAGCCTGTTGTCTCCGAACCTGTTCCTTCTGTCGTACCCGATGATGGCTCGGTGCTGTCTGGATGCTCCGAATTGTCAACTTGAGCATTCGTTTCCTTCGTTTCGCCTGTTGGAAGCTTATTTACCTCGACAGTCGTGTTTGGAAGCGCGGCGTTCTTCATGCTCGTCATATTGCGCTGCATATCGAAGGAATCCTGCTCGAACTTCTTGCCGAAGTCGAATTGATTGAACTTCATTTCCACAATGACCTTGGAATCTGAATCACTCACTTGTACTTGCTTTGGTGCATAGCTATCCTTGTTCAACCATATTTTCTGACGAACCAAAGAGTCAGTCTGATAATTAGCCGCCACTTCAAATACATAGTCTTCACCATCTGCTGTGAACTGGCGAGCGTTGTCAGACAGGATGCTGCGTACTAACGTTTGATACAAGTACACTTGGCCTTGGTTCTCTGGCCAATCACTCTGGAAGCGGAAGATTTTATTCAAGCTTGGTGTCAGGACGAAGACGCCTTCCTTGTTGCGAAGCACAATTTGCGTAATATCCTTCTTCTCATTCTTCAGCTCAATCCGGTAGTACGACGGGTTCTGATACCATACCTCAACCCGGTATTCAAGCGGCTGTTGACCCGAGTGCAGTGTCATCGTGCCGATGCCTGCATAGCTTTCCAGTTTACTCATTACCTTGTCCAGATCTTGAACCACCGCGGTCGCATCCTTTTTGCCGCATCCAGCTACTAGGATTGCTACGCTCATCACGATGGCCAACACCCATGTGATCCGACGCATGAGATCATCCCCTCTGACATCAATATTCTTCGATTCGGTGTACTCCTCATCACTGATAACATGTCTATGTAGGAACTTGGACGATTATGCAGACTAGCATGACAAGCGTGACAAGTTATCTTTGTGAAATTTACACCCTCCGGTTCAAGGAATACACAAATTGGCGTCGAATATCATGAGAGGGAATCAAGATAAGAATATCATTGGATCAATTGCAGATTCAGGGAGTAGTGATTGACATACGATCTTGGACAAAAGTTATCCTATTTATTGTAGCTACCGCTTGCTTGACGCGGTTCATCCCGTTCTCAAGCTTCTTCCGCAATGTGGACACACTAATTCACGAGCTGTCCCATGCCCTTATGACCCTTGTACTCTCAGGCAAAGTGATGTACATTCATTTATTCAGCAATCAGAGCGGCGTTACTTATTCTGCCTATACGTCGACGTGGAAGGCCATTCCGATCTCTCTTGCTGGTTACATCGGCGCTTCGTTATTTGCTGTACTGCTGTTCTATTTGCATGCTCGCAAGCAAGAAGCCGCTGGACTGATCGCTATCGCGTCCTTAGCGCTCATCAGCTTAATTCTATTTGTCCGCAATGGGTACGGCATGATGTGGTGTGCTGGCTTCGTCATACTGACAGGCCTCATCTGGAAGTTCGCACCTCCGTGGCTTCGGAGCGGCTACTATTTACTAATTGCGTTCATTTGTCTCGTGGAATCGGTCATAAGTTCCGCATACCTTGTCTACTTGTCAATGAAAATGCCTAATGGAGCAGGAGATGCTGCCAATCTTAGTCATGTTACCTATATACCATCCATCGTGTGGGCGCTGCTGTTTACCGCCGTGTCGCTATGGTGTGCAAGAATATCAATGGGCATCTTATTCCATGGCCCTCGTAGAGGGAATCGGTAAACTTTCCAATAAGAAAGGAGCTGTCCAGCATGATGGGTATCATCCATGTCGGACAGCTCCTTCGTTTATGTAACCGCTGAGTTTTTTGTTCGTCTGAATGTAATATCTTTTGCACCGGGTTCTGTATTGAGTGGGGCACTTAGCTGAATCACATTTCCTTCTTCATCGGCAACAAATTTTATATTCGCTGTTACCCCCAACATTTCTGAATGTATCGTGAATACATGCTCCCCAGTCTGACTCAATCGAAAACACCCCGTATGAAAAACAGCCTGAAGTCCATTCTCAACAACTTGAACCTTGATGGTTCCATAACCCGGATGCTCATAGTGTCCTTCATACCTCTGAAGTGTGGTTGAAGAAACCAACACGGCCTCTCCTCCAGATGTAGCGTTTTCGGCTGCCATTTGTTTTCGCTGTGCTTCCCATTTCTGAATATCCTCACGGAGTTGTTCGCACCATTCAATAGGATCAAGATTCAAAAGCCTATCATAGACAGTCAATGCTAAAGATGTAGGAAGCATAGTACCTTGTCTGTTCGTCAGCAGAACAATGCCAATCCCTTCATCGGGCAGGAAAGAGATGTGTGAAGTAAATCCGTCGATGCCACCACCGTGCTGAAGCATGCGGTATCCTCGATATGATTCGAATCCCCAACCCAGTCCATAACAGCTTAATGGAAACTCCTTCTTTCCGAACAACATTGGTGGACAAGACATTTGTGGAGAATGTAAGGTCACAAGATTCTTCTCTGAAATAATACGTTTCCCTTTGAAAGCTCCATGTTCAAGATTAACAATCAACCAATTACTCATGTCCATGACTGTACTATTAATAGAACCAGCAGGTCCAATCGCATCGAAATTGCGATACTCAACTTCTCGAAGCTGCCCCTCCTGTTCGATGTAGGGAACTCCCGCATTTTCATGCAACTTCAACTCATTCACGGAAAAGCCGCTCTCCTTCATTTCCAGCGGATCGAATATTCGCTCTTGAACAAGCTGTTCCCAAGTACACTCCGCTACATGCCCTGCTATATATCCAGCAGCCGTATACATAATATTGTTATACTGCCAAGTTGACCTGAAATCGACATTAGGCTCAAGATATTTGATTCGCTTGATTATCTCCTCGCGAGTCAAGAAAGAACCGTACCACATAGTATCATGCCGTGGCAAACCAGTACGATGACACAACATATCTCGCATCGTAATTCGCTCCGCTGCCATCGAATCGTACATATCAAAGTCAGGGAGATACGTGCGCACAGGTGTATCCCATTCAAGCTTCTCATCATCTACAAGCTGAGCGGCTACCATTGCTGTAAATGCTTTCGAACAAGAGCCAATGGCAAACATCGTATTTGGTGTAACAGGTAGCTTACGTTCCACATCCCGATAACCGAATCCTTCCGCCAAGATTATCTCTCCGTCCTTCACAATGGCGAGCGATAAACCGGGTACTTTCCATATCTCCAATTGCTCTACAATTAGTGTATCTAAGCCTAACAAGAGCTCTGTTGCCTTCTTTGTGTGAACCATGGATGTACACTCCTCTTTAGCATCAATGCAGCCTTGTCCTACTTGCTGCCACT
>Ga0209566_100753_pt1 | contig 17694 bp, 13 predicted proteins | sample Araplavi_mTSA_r2_2_FD_184287 | JGI IMG/M metagenome (GOLD analysis project Ga0209566, IMG submission 184287) | Arabidopsis root microbial communities from North Carolina, USA - plate scrape CL_Cvi_mTSA_r2 (SPAdes) (version 2) | ecosystem: Host-associated > Plants > Roots > Endosphere | place...
GGATAGTGGTCACATATATTCCTGCACGCGACTGCATTCTTAGCCAAGGGGATAGTGGTCACATATATTCCTGCACGCGACTGCATTCTTAGCCAAGGGGATAGTGATCACATATATTCCTGCACGCGGCTACCTTCTGAGCCAAAGGGATAGTGATCACATATATCCTGCACGCGGCTACCTTCTGAGCCAAAGGGATAGTGATCACATATATCCTGCACGCGACTACCTTCTTAGCCAAAGGGATAGTGATCACATATATCCTGCACGCGACTGCCTTCTGAGCCCTCCACCCTCTGCAACAAATTGAGTGACAAAACGCGCAGTACGCAATGCTCTAATTTCGCAGCTCTCCGTCGGCCAGGACGGCGGGGATTCGGATGGTGGCGCGGAGGCCTTGACCGACACGGAGGGCGTAGTGCAGCCCGAAGCTATCACCGAAGTGCAGTTGGATGCGCTTTTGCACGTTGATGATGCCGTAGCCGTGATTCTTTTCTTTGCCGTGTACAATCGCGTTTAGCATGCAGATATCAATTGGTTTGTAGCCGTTGTCCTCAACAACAACGATGACATGCCCTTTCTCGCTACGAACGGAAATCCAGAGTTCACCGTCTTGGTCCATATTTTTAATGCCGTGTAAAATCGCATTCTCCAGGATCGGTTGGAGCACGACTTTCGGTATCAAGTACCGCTTCGCGTCCTCTTCGATATTCCAGTGAACCTGAAACGCATATTCATAACGGAAAAGCTGCAAGCGCAAATACGCTTCCGCATGGTTGACTTCCTCCATGATCGGTATCAACAGCTTGCCTTTGCTGAGGCCGATTCGCATGATGAGGGACAAATCCTTGATCATTTCGGCCGATTCCCCTGCCCCTTCCATGAGGGTATGCCAGTATACGGATTCCAATGTGTTATAGAGCAAATGCGGATTAATTTGCGAATGCAGGGTGGATAGTTCCACTTCTTTTTGCTTCAGTTCCAGCTCATATTTATCGTAAATCGTCTGATTCAGCCGATCGGTCATGCGAATAAACAGGTTGTTCAGCAGAACGATTTCGTTCCTGCTATCCGATTGCATCGTAATCGACAGTGGCCGACCCGGATGGTAGGAGTTTGTAATGCGCGCTAGCCTGGATATGGGCTTAAGTATGGACTGAATGAAGTACATACTGGCTAAAATCAATATCAGGAAATACACCATCATGATCAGATTCACCAGATGTTGGACACTGATATGATCGATAATGATCGACTCGACCGGCACACGCATCAGCAGCTTGGTGTTTGTATACTCGCTTGAATGAAGCACAAACATCAGCTCGCGTCCGGCTTCCTTGATTTTAAAAACGCCTTCCGTTTTATCCGGCGGCACATGGAATTTCACTCCAATTTCATAGTTCGGCGTATTGGTTACCAATACGTTGTCAGCGTTGTCCAGCAGCATCACCTCAGCATCGGCATATTTGCCAAATGGGGCAAAATCCATCTGCAGCTGCGTCTCAATTCCGGATACGGCCAAGTATCCGATCACGGTTTCGCCGTTATAAATGCTGTTTAACTGCCGCAAATATGCGACTGTATGCGTATTGTTCGGGTTGTATCCAAATTTGTCAATCACCCGAATGATCCCTTTGCCCTTGGCCTGGCTCACATCCTCGTACCATGGCAGCCCATTCATATCCGTATAATAAAAGATCCCGTTCGTTAATAAATCCGGATTCGGCACGAATGAATAAGACTTTTCTTTATCGGAAAAAAACAGGGAATATCGGATCGAATTCGTCGAGTAATTGTTTAAATATTTGTCCAATGCTTTAAAAATTTCGACGCGCTCGTACTCCGATGAGGACGGCAGGCTGACGAGCTGCTGAATTTCCTGGGAAATCATGATGTTTTTCGTTTTCTCATCAAAGTCAGTGCTTTCCCGATCCAACGTGAGATGTGTCGCGCTTACCAATTGCAGCAAGGCGTTGCCGACTTGTTCCTCGGTGATGGATTCGAGCTTTTTGGCGACAAAAAAGTCAATAACCAAAATGGGAATGACAACGAAAAGGATGAGCAGGACGATCAGCTTTTTCATCAAATTCATATTCCGCAACAGTTTAAGCATGGCGTCGTTCCTTCCTTTCGATGTCTTCAAGCCGTCCCACCGGTCAGGGGATCCCTCATAGTTTCGCCAACATGTAGCCCGACTCCTTTTCGTGGCGCTGCCTATTGCAGCGGATGAGAAAACGTCTGCAGCATGCGCGTTTTGGCGGACCCTCAAGTACGAGAAAAGCGCCTGCAGCATGCGCATTCTGACAGACGCTCAGTCCTCACCCTTTGACACTGGATGCACTTAGACCGCGCACGATAAATCTCTGAAACGTGAGGAAAAAGATGACTGGCGGCAGCATCGCCATGGTCAGCACAGCAAACCGGACGCTCCATGGAATGACCGAGGTCGGATATACGACGTACCGGTAAATGCCTGTGGCCAACGGGTACATGCTTTTGTCCGCCATCACAATGTTCGGCCAGTAGAAGTCGTTCCACGTCGTGGAAAAAGCCAGCATCAACAAGGTGCCAATGATGGGCGTCGACAACGGGACCGCAATGCGCATATAGGAGATAAACTCACTTGCGCCGTCAATGCGGGCGGCTTCGAGAATTTCTTTGTGGATGCCGTCAAAAAAGTTTTTGAGCAGCAGCATAAAATAGGCATTCGCAGCCGCCGGGAGCCAGAACGCCCAGTAGGTGTTGATTAAGCCCAGGCTTTTTAAATTTAGAAAGTTTGGTACGATATAAGTGGCTGGCGGGATGAGCAGTGTCGAAAAAAAGTACAGCGTCACCCACTTTTTGAGCGGTAGCCGCAAATGTGAGAGGGCAAAGGCGGCCAGGCCGATGAACATTAAGGAAAACACCACATTGCCTAAATAGATGAAAATGGTATTTTTCAGGAAAGTGAGCAGCGGCAGATCGAACTGCGTCCACGCATCTTCATAATTTTTCCAAATCCACTCTTTCGGGAAAAAGGTTGGCGGGAAGGCGAAAAATTCCTCCCTTGTTTTGAGCGAGCTGAAAAAGGTGTTGAAAAACGGATACAGAATGGTCAAGGTCATGCAGATCATGAGCAGAACCATGATCGTGTAGCCGGTTATGACCGTGCCTTTTTTCAAATCATAGGATGAGAGAATGCCGCGTTCTGATGGTTTCATGCTTTTTCACTCCTACGCTGCAGCAAATTGTACACAATGGACAGCAGAATCAGCACGAAGAACATCAAGCTGCCCATTGCGCTCGCTTTGCCAAAATTCAGATCCCGAAATGCAGTGTGATTCATCCACAGCAAATAGGTCAATGTCGCGTTGTTCGGACCGCCATCGGTCATGGACAGCTGCGCCTGAAAGCCCTGCGAGGTCGTGATCAGCTGCAGCAGAAGCAGCAGCAGCATGAGCGTGCGGATGCTCGGCAGGGTAATATGGCGTATGCGCTGCCAGACGCTCGCGCCATCGATCTCCGCCGCCTCGTACAGCTCGCGCGGAATGCTGACAATGGCAGCGATATAAATCAGCGTGGCTGCACCGAAACTTTGCCACGTCTCCAGAATGACGATGGAGATCATCGACATATGCGGGCTAAAAAATTCAATCGGCTGCAGACCGATGGTCTGTAAAAAACTGTTGATCGGGCCGACGGCATCGAAAAACCACATCCACATCCCGTACAGTACGATGGCCGGCACAGCGCTGGGCAAATAGCCGATAATGCGAGCCGCTCCTTGAAACCATTTCAGTTCTGTCACGGCTATCGCCACGAGCGGTGGAATCCAGAACCCGAGGACGACGCCGAGCAGCATGTAGTACAGCGTATTTTTGATCGAAGTAAGCAGCAGCTCACCTTGAAAAATGCTTATATAATTGTCAAGACCGGTAAAATGGTTACCGTCGACAAAGTCGATATTATAAAAGCTGTAAAAAATGCCTTTGAGGATAGGCACCCACAAAAAGATGAAAAAGAGAATGATTTCCGGAAGAATGAACAGCGTGCCCCAGAAATACCAGTTGAACTTTTTGCGTGCTGACGCCTTCGCAGCAGCCGTTTGTACGTAATGGACATCCTCCATGATGGACACTCCTCGCGCGCTTGAATAAATCGGGCCTAAACCTTGACGGCTTAGACCCGATCCCCGCCAGACTATTCGATTTTGACCTTGTCAAACACTTCCGACTGTACTTTGTTCGAAGTGTCCTCCAGCGTTTTCTTCAAATCCACGTTCTTTGTCGTAAACACTTTTTGGATGACGTTCGCCATTTCCGCATAATACTTCTGCGCTTCATATTGCGCTTCCGGCTTGCCGTCCCACAAGCTCAGCAGCTGCGGATCGTATTTGAAGACATTGTCGTACTTCGCCAGCAAGTCGGCATACTTTTTACCAAAATCGGAGGAGTCCTTCCAATAGTTGATCGGCTGCGGGATGTAGACGCGGTTTTTCCCTTTGCGGTCTTCGATTTCTTTTTGCGTGGATGTCAGGAATTCATCCGTAAAATATTCATCCGTAATCCACTTAAACGCCATTTGCTGCGTTTCTTTGTCAGCTTTCGGATTAATGACGCGGTAATTGCCGCCGAGCACGCCAGTATGTTTGCCCCCCTTAGTCATAGAAGGAATCGGATACACGACCAGATCGTCTTTGCTGATGCCGCCTTCATTAATTGCTGTGTCGGCAGCATTGCCGCTACCGCACATCACCATCGCGCCCCGCCCTTGCGCAAATGCGCTCAGTGCATCTCCATATCCGAGCGCCCAGTTTTGCGGGATCAAGTTCTCATCTTTTAACTTCTTATAAAATTCAAGCGCTTTCAAACCGGCATCGGAATTGAACGTTACGACCACTTTGCCGTTGTCGATCTTCTGCACGTCACCGCCGGCAGCGTAGAGGAAATTCGTCCAATTCCAGCCCGCTTCCGGCCCTTTGCCCATCGGAATGAAGCCTGCAATGCCCTTGGCCGGATCGTTGATCTTGCGGGCAGCATCAAGCAGGTCATCCCAGGTCCAGTCCATCGGCGGCAGTGGCACACCTTTTTGGGCGAACAGCTTTTTGTTCAGCGTAATCGTCATGACGTAGCCGTCAATCGGGACGCCGTACGTTTTACCGTTCACAACGAACGGTTTGGAGAGCAAGTCGTTCATATCTTGCGCGTGCGACCAGGCATTCATCGAATCTGTGATGTCGGCGACCCACTTCTTGTCAACAAGCACCTTGCCTTCCGTGGCATAGGTCGTATATTCCGTCGGCGCGCTGTTGGACGCCATCTTCACACCGATTTCAAGCGGGCTGTACTGCCAGTCGTCCTTCTTAAACTCGACGTTTGGGTTCTTCGCTTTAAAGCGACTGATCCGCTGGTCCAGCTGATCGTTCTTTTCTTTCTGATCCGGCTTGAAGCTTTCGGCCGTGATCGTGATTTTTTTCGCTGGCGCAGGAGTCGCAGTCGCAGCTGACGCGCTGGCTGCCGGCGTCGCTGATGCTGCGCTCGGGCTCGCCGCCGAGTTGTTTGTCGTGTTGCTTGTGCCGCAGGCAGTTAACAAAACGGTAAGGGCAATCGTACTGAAGGCTGTCGCTTTTTTACCTTTCATGTGGGGTCCCCTTTCGATATGCTTACGATTGTTGTCTACAGCTCTGATTATAAGGGGAGCGCTTCCAATGAGCGATGTGCGGTATTACGTTAAATGTGTCGCATGTTACGAACCCGCGCTTTTCAACTCGGAAATATTGAGGCCGAAATGCTTCTTGAATATTTTGCTAAAATGTTCCGGCGATTCATAGCCAATCGCTTCGGAAATTTCGTATCGGCGCTTATCCGTCGTCATAATCAGCCTCTTTCCTTCCTCCATGCGCAGCTTCGTCACATAATCCCAGATGTTGATACCCATCACCTTTTTGAACAGATAACTCAAATAATTGGGGCTCAGGTGCACACTATCTGCAATATCCTGCAATTTCAAGCCTTTATGGCAAAATGAACGCTCAATATACGTCTTGGCGTCAACGACGATACGGTGGTTCGCCTCATCCATCTGCGTCGTGGACAACGGCTGATCGCTCAGCACATGGCCAATATCCTCGATGTAGACCATGTAGTGCCCTTTATGAGCGTCATTGTCGCTCCAGTTCAAACAGTCCTGGGCCTCCTTGTACAGCACCGGCCACTGTGTCACTCCTTCACGGATGCGGCTGATGCCGATACGGCTTTTGACATTGACATATTTATGCAAATTGTTATGGATCATCTGGGCAACCATCTGCAGCTGATTAATGCGCAGCGCATCCCGGTTCTCCTCTTCAGTTACTTGGAGCAGCAACGAGAACGTCGAATGATGATTGTTGAAAAGCAGATGTTTCCACTGGCCTGCTGTTTCATCAATAATGTTCAAAGCGGCGTACTTCAGCAGATTTCGGTCCTTCAACGTCAAAATCTCTTCATCATGGATGCCGCCCCGCTCCAAAAACAGCTTGATCATCAGCATACTGTAATAAGTTCCGTCCACTCTTCTTCCAAGTGTTTGCAGGATGTCGTCAACTTCGCTGGGATGGATGGCCCCGGTCATCAGCTCGTTCAAATAATAGTTTTGCTCCGGTGAGGAATATTCCGGCAGCGCCCATTTGCCTTCCCATTCGGCCAAATGCCTTGCTTTATCCTCCTTGTCGCTCAGCAGCTGTGCGACCACGGCAAGCAGCCGGTCCGGCGTAATCGGCTTGACCAAGTATTCTTTTGCGCCAAAGCGAATCGCCTTCTGCGCATATTCAAATTCACCGTGCGCCGACAAAATCACGACCGGAATCGACGGATCCTCCATAAAAATGTTTTCGATTAGCTCGATGCCGTTCATTTTTTCCATTTGAATATCCGTAAATACGAGATCGATCTTCTCCAAATGAATAAAATCCAGCGCCTCAAAACCGTTATAAGCGATGAAAACCTCGGAGATGTTCAAATTCGACTGGCGCAAAATTGTCGCCACACCTTTACAAATCATCGGTTCATCATCCACAACCAAAATATGATACATGTCCTCACCCCGAAAGCGGCATTTGTATACCAATTTTAGTGCATAAAGCACCGTTTTGACAGGATGAATATTACGATAATAAAAAACGGCACCTCCGATAGACTCATCGAAAGGGGCCGTATTTCTCATTCTGGATCTGTTTAAACGTTTTGGTCAGATCGGCATAGCGGATTTCGAACTCTGCATGCCCGCCGGCGGCATGTCCGACACCAATGCTAATGCCCAGCGCTTCCTTCGTCAAATAACTGAACGTATCGGATTGATCTTCCGTACCGATCCGATCGAGGTCATCGGCACGCTGGAACATGCGCATCAGCTCGTCTTTGGACAACTGCTCGGGCAGGCTGGCCATTCGCGGATTGACCGCTTTAAAACGACCGTGCTTGAACTTGTGAACGAGCCTGCCGTCAATCGGCACGAAATCGTCCAATTTCAACCGGTTGCCCCGCACCAGATCCACATTTGTCGTATAAAACAAAGGATTCGGGTGTGCAGCGCCATCTACATAACCGCTCCCCCGATATTGGACGCTCAGCAGCTTCGAACTCCGTAACGTGACGGTAAAATCAATGCTCAGCGTGTAGGGGTGCGTCGTATCTTTATAATAGTGCAGTCCTTTCAGCGCCTCCGCTCGCAACAAGGCATTGATCATCTGCATCCGCTCCGGCGGCGCATTCAACTGCCTAAGCTGTGGATAGCGAATGTGGACCGAGCCGTTTTCATAGTCTTCTGGAACGATCTCATATTCTTGCACGGCCGCCTGGTTGGCCGGATTCAGCGCTTGAACGGTCACACCGCTGGGACTGCATCCCATAAATGCGATTGATATGACAAGCAAGAGTCCGGCTTGCTTACAGATGCGGGCAGTAGTCATGTGGAGTCGCCATCCTTGGAACGAATTGGAATTTCTTTCGCATAGGATGTCCAATTATGCAAAAAAAACACCTGCCCCTGCGCTGTATTCCAGCAGGAACAAGTGTTTGTACAGCGCTGCAGTTTTACTTCATTTGCTGCAGTAAATTTACGCGATATGCTTCGCTTTCGAGGCCTTGAATCTCTTTATACTCCTCTTCGGTTAACCGGCGCGGAGTGCCGACTGACTTGGCGATGAGGTAGATTTTGGCGCTTTCCTCCATCACTTCAGTGCGATAGTATGCCTCACGCAGGTTTTTGCCGGTCGTGACGAGACCGTGATTCTTGAGCATAATGGCGCAGTAGCGATCCGCTTTTTCCGCGACCAGGTTCGCCAGCTTATCCGTCGTCGGCACGACATATGGAACAAAAGCGACATCGCCGACCAGCGCCGCCTGATCCGGGAACAGCATCGGCAGCTCGTCATCCACGAGCGTCAGCGCGATGCAATACGCCGGATGCGTGTGCACGATCGCCTGCATCGCCGGATTGACGCGATAGCAGAACAAGTGCATCAATACTTCGGATGAAGGGCGGTACGTTTTATCCAAAATATCGCCTGTCGGAATGTGCACCGGCACCCATTGATCGGGCTCGATATCTTCCAGCGCAAAGCCGCTCGGCGACAAATACATCACATCTTCGAATCTGGCGCTGATGTTGCCGCCAGGACCGACGACGAGTCCCTTCGCCACGCTTTTGCGCGCATATTTCGTCAACTCTTCTCTCGTTCTCTGCTCCGACATCTAGGTTCAGCTCCTTACGGATTTCTTATGAATGACTTCTTGATAGACTGCAAAGGCTTCCTGCCACTGCGCGCTGTCCTCCGGCTCATAACGGTCAGGCGGGAACGAATCCATCACAACCTGACGGATTTGCTCCAACGATTGTACCTCGCCGTGCGCTTTCGCCTGCATCATTACGTTGCCGATCGCCGTCGCTTCGACAGGTCCGGCAATGACCGGCCGGCCGGTCGCATTAGCTGCCAGCTGGCACAGCAGCCGGTTCTGAATGCCTCCCCCGACGATATGAATCGTCGAGAGCTTGCGGTCCAGCAGATGCTCGATTTCGTCCAGCGTTTGCCTGAACATCATCGCCAGGCTGTCGACGATGCAGCGGACCAGTTCTGCTTTCGTCTGCGGTACCTGCTGACCCGTCTGGAAGCAGTAGTGGCGAATTCGCTGTGGCATATTGCCCGGCGCCAGGAAAGCCGGGTCCGCCGGATCGACATAGCAGCTTAGCCCGCGCTCCAGTTTCGCCATCTCCTGCATCTCGGCATAGGAAAGCGTCTCACCTTCAAGCTCCCATTGGCGCTTGCACTCCTGCAGCAGCCACAGGCCCATGATGTTCTTCAGCATGCGGATTTTGCGTTCTGCGCCGCCTTCATTCGTAAAGCCCCAGCGCCTGGCATTCTCATTCATAATCGGCTCATCGAGCTCAACGCCCATGAGCGACCAGGTGCCGCAGGAGATGTAAGCATAATCGCCCTGCAGCGACGGAATCGAGACCACGGCGGACGCCGTATCGTGCGAAGCTGTCGCCACAATCGGGATCGGGCCGACCTGCAGCTCTTCGGCGATGTCCGGGCGAAGATGCCCTTCAGCCGTTCCTGGCATCACGATCGGCGTGAACAAGAAGGACGGGGCTGCAATCTGCTTCAGCAGCTCCCGGTCCCAATCTCTCGCCATCGGGTCGAGCAGGCCTGAGGTGCTGGCAATGGTATACTCCGTCGAGCGAACGCCTGACAAATAGTAGCGGAACAAATCCGGCATAAACAGCATGCGGGTGTCGGCGTCAACTTGCAGCGCATTCTCTCGGGACTCCGCAACCAATTGAAAAATCGTATTAAAAGATAAGGACTGAATGCCCGTACGGCCATATAACGTCTCATCCGGAAGCTTGCTTAGCAGCGCTTCCATCGCCGGCACGTTGCGCCCATCGCGATAGTGAAACGGATTGCCCAGCAGCTTGCCTTTGCCGTTCACGAAGCCGTAATCCACACCCCACGTATCGACAGCGATGGAAGCCGGACTGCCTGAGCCGTGCTGTTTATAAGCGTGAATGCCTCGTTTCAGCTCATGAAACAGCCGCAGGAAGTCCCAGTGCAGACTCGTTCCCAGCTGAACCGGATCGTTGGCGAAGCGGTGGATATCTTCCACCGTCAGCCTGGAGCCGTCCCAACGGCCGAGCATCGTTCTCCCGCTGCTTGCACCGAAATCAACGGCCAGCATATGCATGTGGTTAGTTCCCAACGAAGCCACCCCGCTCTATTCCTTACTTGTACAGCGGTCCAAAATTGCTGCAAGCGCGGAAATCAGCGCCTTCCGGATCCTTCGTGCCAAAGTTGCTCCATACACGCGGACGGAACACTTGATCGCTGGCTACGTTATGCATTGAAACCGGGATGCGCAGAATGGCTGCCAGCGTAATCAGATCGGCGCCAATATGGCCATAACTGATCGAGCCGTGGTTCGATCCCCAATTATCCATGACCGAATACACATCGGTAAAGGAACCTTCACCAGTTAAAATAGGTGCGAACCACGTCGTCGGCCAAGTCGAATCCGTCCGCAAGTCCAGCGTATGGTGGACATCCTCCGGCAGGTCGACCGTGTAGCCCTCGGCTAACTGCAGGACGGGACCCAATCCTTTGACCAAATTAATGCGTGACATCGTCACCGGCATGCCGCCCTTGGTCAAGAAGTCCGTCGAGTAGCCGCCGCCACGGAAATATTCCACGGATGCAGGGCGCCAGGACGTTGCTTCCAGACACTGCGTCACTTCTTCATCCGTGATTTCCCAGAACGGCTTCATCACCGGCTGGCCGTCACGTGATTGCTGGCCTGTTCCGTCCAAGGCGGCCGGACCGGAATTGATCAAGTGAAGGATACCGCCTTCAGCAGCTCCGGTTAACGTATGCCCCGTTACGCGCTCAACCGCCTCGGGACTCCAATACGTTCTGACATCGGCAAAAATCTGTGCTGTATTCGTCAGCAAATTGCCGAACAGCATCGCGACGCCGTTCAAGCTGTCGTTCTCCGTAGCGACGAGATAAGGTGCGCGTTTGCCGTTCCAATCGAACGATGTGTTCAATAACGCTTCCAGGAAATCCCCGTTCGGGAAATGATCCGTCCAGTGGCGCTGCCCTTGGAAGCCTGACAAAATCGCATTATGGCCAAGCGCTTCTTCACCGAATTCAAGCTCGGCCAGCTGCGGATTGCCAACCATCAGATCGCGCACGATCAAAGACATTTTCACAACCGTCTCCCAATCTTGATCTTTGCGCTCACGGGAAGTCTGGATTTGCGGCGGGTTGTTGTCCGGACCTTCCTTGCAGTTCTCTTTCACCCAGTTCAGAGCAAGTCGATATTCTTCCGGATCAAAGATCTCTTCATCGATGCGGCGCACAAGCTCCGACATATCGACATACTCGTTGCGCATGCCAAGGTAATTTTGGAACAGTTCCTCATTCACGATCGAGCCCGCAATACCCATGGACACAGAGCCGATGGACAAGTAGGATTTCCCTTTCATGTAGGCCGCAGCAAGTCCCGCTTTGGCAAAACGGATCAGCTTCTCCTGCACGTCCTGCGGAATATCCGTCGTACCCGCATCCTGCACATCCTTGCCATAGATGCCAAACGCCGGAATGCCCTTCTGCGCATGGCCGGAAAGAACGGCTGCCAAGTATACCGCGCCAGGACGCTCCGTTCCGTTGAAGCCCCAGATCGCCTTCGGTGTCGTCGGATCCATGTCCATCGTCTCCGTGCCGTAGCACCAGCAAGGTGTCACCGTAATCGATACGCCGACGCCCGACTTGGCAAACTTCTCCGCTGCCGCTGCCGATTCAGCCACACCGCCGATACATGTGTCAGCAATGACGCACTCTACCGGCTCGCCGTTCGGATATTTCAGCGTTTCGCTGAGCAAGGCGGCAACCGCTTTCGCCATGTTCATCGTCTGCTCTTCGAGCGACTCGCGCACCCCTTTTCTTCTACCGTCAATGGTCGGGCGGATACCGATCTTCGGAAAACCTTGTTTCCATCTGTTGTCGTTGTTTGCCATATTCATTAGCCTCCTTCGTCTATTAGCCGCTTACTTAGATAGAGTTATCGATAAATCAAAGGGTAAAATAAAAAGGCTCTCTTTCGCTATGATGACACCTAGCTGATGACGCCTTTTTTCAAGATGATGTTCGCGTACAGCGCCTTTTCGCTCGTTGCCACAATGGCATAAGCTTTCTTCGCCCGCTCATAGAAGGCAAACCGCTCCATATGCTCGACGGCCGGCTTCATATGCCCGCTGATCAGTTCATCGTAGGTGCGCCAAATCGGCGTCTCCACCTGATCGCCCGGCACAACCGCCATGAGCGTTATGGGCTGTTCACTGTAAGTATCCAGCGGAAACAGTTGTAAAACCGCTTCCAAAAGTGCCGGAACGCCGTGCCCGTCACAGCGCAATAACCGGTTGGCGTGGCTGGCTGCCGGGAAATTGCCGTCTGCGATGACAATTTCATCGCCATGCCCCATCTCCATCAAAACCTTCAATAATTCCGGTGACAGGATATCGGGTATACCTTTCAACATACTGCTTCCTCCTTTGACGTTGCTACCGGAAAATGTCCCGCTTCAATCATACGCTGAGAAAAGCTAAAATATTCGTGTTACCGATAACTCAAAATTAACAATTTACCGCCTTGCTGTCAATTGTTTTTTTCTATACAATAGACAAATAACTTACGTGGAAAGGTTACTGTGGATGGTTACTATTTATGATATTGCTGAGAAAGCAGGCGTCTCCGCGATGACGGTTTCGCGGGTTATCAATAACACGGGGCGGATCAGCGAAGCGACGCGCAAGCGTGTCCGCAAAGTGATGGAAGAGCTTCACTATATTCCGAATTCAATGGCCCGCAGCCTGGTGCTGCAAAAAACAAAAATACTTTCTCTTCTCATTACGGATATTACAAATCCGTTTTATACGACCATTGCGCGCGGCGCCGAGGATGCGGCGAAACGCTCCGGATATCGTCTGCTTTTTGGCAATAGTGATGAGGATTATGTCAAAGAGAGGGATTATGTCGATATGATCTTATCGACCCGTGTGGACGGCGTGTTGTTTGCGCCAACGGGAGACCAGTCGCTCGAGCAGCTTCAGCAGCTGCAGAAGCACAATATCCCGTTCGTCGTGCTGGACCGGGAAGTGCCGGGCATCGAGGCTGACGTTGTGCTCGGGGACAGCAAGGAGGGCGCGCGGAAGCTGGTTGAGCACCTCATCGGGCTCGGACACAGGCGGATCGCGCTCATCAATGGCTCGCAGGATGTATCTACTGCGCGCCTGCGGTATTTGGGCTACCGTGAAGCGCACACGCTGAGCGGCATGGCGATGGACGACACGCTGGTCGCCCACTTCAGTTACCGCGACTTCCACGATGAGTCGGCGTTAGACGCTTTGCTCGGCCAGGAATCGCCGCCGACCGCCATCTTCGCCGCGAATAACATGCTCGCCGTCGGCGTTATTCAAGCATTGCGCAAGCGCAGCCTGCAGGTGCCGCGCGATATTTCGGTTGTATGCTTCGATGACTTCGTTCATGCCGAAGCGATCAATCCTTTTTTGACGGTGGCTGCACAGCCGGCGTATCAGTTCGGCGCGCTCGGCATGCAGCTGCTGATCGAGCGGATTGAAGGCGAAGCCGCTCGGGAGCAGCGCAAACTTATTCTGCCGTGCGAGCTGCTGATTCGGGCGTCGACGCGCGCGGTGTGAGGGCGCATCGAGGCGTAAGTACGTCGCCTCCGTTTCAGCTGACCCGTCTACCCTCGCGCAGGCTCAAGAACACCCCCAAAGGTCAAGCCGTCCCCCGCCTCCCAGCGGGCAGAACAGCTTGGGGCGTTCACGGCCAGCGCTTTGGGGCGCGTCCCTTTCGAGACTATCATGCAATTCTGGCCTGATAGTCGGTTTATCACGGACCTCAGGGGCTTATCGCTGAAATTATCAGGCCATTTTTGTATGATGGCCGCAGCGCCCGGCCGTCAGCTGGCGTTATCCTGCCGTTCTTGCAGGATAACGCTGCAGCCACCCTCGTCGGCCGGGCTCAAGAGCAAATTAGCGGTACGGAAGCAACCCATCCGCTATTAGCCTACAAACCCTCGCTCACCGCCCAACAGCCCTCCTGGCCGCTCCTCAACGCAGCAGGCGCAGCACGACGGCTTCGTACCATTTCCACGGCAGCAGGCTCCTGCCCCAGAGGCTGAGCCGCACACCGCGTCCCAGCGGGTAGCGCAGCTTAGGGCGTGCACGGCCGACAACATTGACGATAGCGTCGGCAACTTCCTGCGGATCCGGCGCTGTGCCGGCCGTTTGCTTGACCATCTGGAGCAGCTTGCTCAGTCTGCTCCAATAAGGCGAGGCTTCTGTGGTATGTACACCAGCAAAGCCCTTGTCCCAAATATCCGTGCGGTAAGCACCAGGCTCCACCAGCACGACACGGACGCCATACGGCAGCATCTCCAGCCGCAGGGATTCACTAAAGCCCTCGATGGCGAACTTCGAGGTGCTGTATGGCGCAAAACCCGGGTAAGCCGTCACTCCGCTTACACTGCTCACATTAACAATGCAGCCTGAGGCTTGCGCCCGCATATACGGCAGCACCGCTTTGGCTGCCGCTATGACACCGAACACGTTCGTTTCCAGCTGCTGCCTCCACGCTTCCATCGGCACATCCTCCACATACCCGCCAATCGCAAACCCGGCATTATTAACGAGAACATCGATCCGCCCGTGCTTACGAATCACTTCCTCTACAGCCCGTTCGATCGACTCGTGCAGGGTCACATCCACCTGCATAATTTCCAAGCGCCGTTCAATTCCTGCTCCCCCGGCTAAAGCAAGTAAGGGTCCCTTTTTCGCCGGATCACGCATGGTGGCGATGACTTGGTATCCTTTTTTTGCCAGTGCTATGGATGTCAGCATGCCAAACCCGCTCGATGCCCCGGTCACGAACGCGACACCCTGCTCTTGACTCATACGCTGCCCCTCCCCTAATAAAAGTCCGTACACTAAAAATCGCAGCTACTTCACTTGCATAAATGTTGTACGTGCGTTGCTACCCAATAATAATCTTCCCCTCCGGATGCCGGTACAGCTCCTTGCCACGCTTCGTTAGTAACGCGTATGCCAGTGTGACCAGACCGATTCGGCCGATAAACATCATGACGACGATGATCACTTTACCTGCGGCGGTCAGGTCCGGCGTGAGCCCCATGCTCAAACCGACGGTGCCAAATGCGGAGGCCGCTTCGAATAAGATCATCAGGAAGTTTTGATCCTGAAATACACAAAGCAGCAGCGTAGCCGTAATCAGCAAAAATACAGCCAACAGGCTGACGGAAATGGCGCGGTACAGATCCCCCTTCGAGATGCGCTGCCGAAAAAGAACGACATCTTCTTTGCCCCGGAGCATCGCACCAACCGCTGCGAACAGGACGATGAACGTCGTGACTTTGATACCGCCTCCCGTTGAACCCGGTGCAGCGCCAATGAACATCATCAGGATCATGAACAACTGCGTGCTTTCTCGCAGCCCACCGATGTCAATCGTATTCACGCCCGCCGAGCGCAGGGTAACCGATTGGAATACGGAAGCCAGCAGCTTCGTATCCCAGCTGAGCGGCCCCAGTGTTTTCGTATTTGTATACTCGAACGCGAAAATGACGATTGCACCTATTACCGTTAAAATGGCGGAGCCCGCAAGCACGACTTTGCTGTGCAGCGATAGCTTTTTTACTTTGGGATATTCAATCAGGTCCGAAATGACGATAAATCCGACGCCCCCCGTAAAAATAAGCAGAATGGACACGATATTCATCCCTACATCATCAACGTAAGGCGTCAAGCTGCGAAATCCGCCCAGCAGTTCAAAGCCCGCATTATTGAAGATCGATACGGCATGAAAGATACCGAAATACAAGGCTTTGCTGAACGAAAGCTCCCGCGACCAATGGATGGCAAAATATATGGCTGCGACAGCTTCGATCGCGATCGAATACAAAAAAACTTTGCGTGTCAGTGTGATAATCCCTTCCATTTTGCCTTCATTCATTGATTCCGTTAAAATGAGGCGTTCCTGAAGAGAGATTTTCCTTCTCATCATGAGCGAGATCCAGGTGGCCATCGTCATAAAGCCAACGCCCCCGAATTGCACCAAGGTCAAAAGAACGATCTGACCGAACAGTGAAAAATGTGTACCTGTGTCAACGATAATCAGTCCCGTCACGCAAGTCGCTGACATCGCCGTAAACAAGGCATCCATAAAGCCCATGCTGTGTCCGCTCGCTGAAGCGGCAGGCATGAAGAGCAGCATGGTGCCTAAACAAATGATGAGCAAAAAGCCTCCGGCGAGCGCTCGGGGCGGTGTTATTTTGATCGCAGTCGATGCTTCCCACATGATATCACCTCAAACGAATTCCATTATCTTTGAACGAAACTGCACCACTAGAATACCATTTATTGGACGAAAATAACATATCGACAAAAAGACCCCGCTTCCTTACGAAAGGGGGCCTTGAAGCATTTTTTAATAGGCTGTGTAGTGTCCTTTGTACACATTCATTGACCCGTCAGAGCGCGTATTGCCGTGCACGATTGCCGTGCCGCCGACAGCGTTCACGACGTAACCGACCCCATCGAGGTTAACGCTGTTGCCGTTAAAATCATTGTTCGTTCCTGTCGGATACGTCGAGCCATGGGTGCGGTTTTGAAAAGCGTCAACCACATTGGCGTTCCCGTTGCGGCTGCCGGTGTTGTTGTAAATTTTGGAGTTGATTCCTTTGACGTCGATGAAGCTGTCTGCCGAGTTCGCTCCGCTGATCCCTGTTCCATTGAAGGAGCTGTTCTCGACGAGCGTCCCGTCAGCACCTTCTTTAATATCGATATGCTCCGCCGTAATGCCAGGACCGAAAGTGGTGTAGCGAATCGTATTGTTGACGACGGTATGCTCGTAAGCCGCGCTTTCATCCGATCCGACATACGCGCCTTCGCCATACCCCGCCTGGTATTTTCCAGTGTCGTGGATGTTGGAGCTGTCCAGCGTATTATAGGAGCTGCCGTCGCGGAAATGCACGCCTTCATCGCCGACATTGTACACTTCAGCACCGTAAATCAAATTGTTATTGGCATTGTCGAGCATAATGCCTTTTTGCGCTGTGGTCACTTTCACATCGCGGATTTCCCAGTAGTCGCCGGTCAGGTGGATGCCGTACGATCCGTCATCCGTAGCCGCTCCTGTCAGGATCGCCGGGTTCGCCGGATCGCAGCTTTTCAGCACGATGTGGCTCGAAACGGCGCCGCTGCTGCCCGAATAGAAGACGCCGGTCGGTACGCCGCCTCCGTCCAGCTTCGGATCACCGCTCGTCGCCCGGTTCCCGGCGTAAGTGCCCGGCGCCAGCACAATCACGCTGCCCGGCGTGGCGCCCGCCATCGCCGCTTGGATCGCCGCTGCGCTGTTCAGCGCACCGCTGCAGGCAGGAGCGCCGCCGGATTGCGTCGTAGCACTGACGGTGCTGCTTTGTGCCGAGGCGTTGCCGGCAGCATCTTTCGCTTTTACATAATAAGTGTAAGTCGTCGATGCACTGAGGCCGGTGTCACTGGTGGATGTTCCCGTCACATTTTTAAGAAAAGCGCCGTTGCGATATACATCATATCCGGTCACGCCGACATTATCCGTTGACGCGC
>Ga0209566_100754_pt1 | contig 17599 bp, 15 predicted proteins | sample Araplavi_mTSA_r2_2_FD_184287 | JGI IMG/M metagenome (GOLD analysis project Ga0209566, IMG submission 184287) | Arabidopsis root microbial communities from North Carolina, USA - plate scrape CL_Cvi_mTSA_r2 (SPAdes) (version 2) | ecosystem: Host-associated > Plants > Roots > Endosphere | place...
GCGAAACGAAGCCCAGCCTTCGTTCATGATTTTCGTCTCCAGCTGCGGCCAGAAATACAGCATCTCGTCGCGCAGCATCGTCAAGATGTCCCGCTGCCAATCCTCCATGTAAGGGGCATTCTCTTCGATGAAGAGCAGGAGGTCCTTCTCGGGTTTGGGCGGGAAGCGCTTCGCTTCTTCCTTATCCGGGGATCCGGCCGCTTTGCCTTTGGTGTCCAGCTCCCACAGATCCTCGTAGCCGAACTTGATTTCCGACTTCGGGTCTGGCGCGGCCCGGTTCGCTTCCTGTCGGCTCCGGGACTGGCGGTAGGAGAGGGTCAGCACAGGGTCGATATGCTCTTGAATCGCCAGAACGGCATCGATGAATTGTTCGACCTCTTCAGCGCCGTGCTCAATCTCATATTGACGGATGCGTTCGGCCGTGGCCGACATGCTTTCCACCATGTTGCGGTTCGTTTTGGAGAAGCGAACGTTGTTCTTGAAGAAATCACAGTGCGCTAAGACGTGCGCCACGATGAGTTTATTCTGGATGAGGGAGTTGCCATCAAGCAAAAAGGCGTAGCAGGGGTCTGAGTTGATGACTAACTCGTAAATTTTACTGAGACCCAGATCGTACTGCGTTTTCATCCGGTGGAAATTTTTCCCGAAGCTCCAGTGACTATACCGGGTCGGCATGCCATAGGCGCCAAAGGTGTAGATGATTTCAGCGGGACAAATCTCGTAACGCATCGGATAAAAATCAAGGCCGAAGCCTTTGGCAATTTCGGTGATTTGGTCAATGGAATACTCCAGTTGTTCGATTTCGGACTTGCTCACTTGGCAGCCACTCCTTCCTGTTTGGAAAAGAAGGTTTTGAGCGCTTTGTACACTTCACCTTTTTCACGGATCACATAATGAAGGAATTTCGGGTTGTGGATATGGCGAAAAGCGGACATGAGCGTGCTGCTGCGATTATATTGATTGACTTCGCCGTAGCCAAACATGTTGGAACGCTCCATCAACTGGCCGATCAGCTTCACGCAGCGTTCGTTATCGGAGGTCAGATTATCGCCGTCCGAGAAGTGGAACGGGTAAATGTTATATTGCGACGGCGGATAGCGCCGGTCAATGATGTCGATGGCGGCTTGATAAGCGGAAGAGCAGATGGTGCCACCGCTTTCGCCTTTGGTGAAAAACTCCTCTTCCGTTACTTCTTTAGCCTCGGTGTGGTGGGCGATGAAGACGATCTCGACGTTCTCGTATTTGGTCCGCAGGAAACGGGTCATCCAGAAGAAGAAGCTGCGCGCGATGTATTTTTCAAAAGAGCCCATGGAGCCGGAGGTATCCATCATCGCAATAATCAAGGCGTTGGAGTGCGGTTTCTCGATTTCATCCCACGTTTTGAAGCGGAGATCATCGGGAGAAATGCCGTGAATGCCGGGATCGCCGGTCTTGGAGTTGCGGCGTAAGTTTTCCAGAATCGTGCGCTTCTTATCGATGTTGGACATGATCCCTTTTTTACGAATATCGTTGAAAATAACTTCCTTGGTCGACATGTTGCGCTTATCCTTCTGCTGCAAATTCGGCAGCTCCAGCTCGGAGAACAGCATCGACTGCAGCTCTTCCATGCTCACTTCCGCTTCATAGTAATCCTCTCCGGCCTGGTCGCCGGCCCCTTCGCCTTTACCCGGCCCTTGCGCGGGGGTGGGGTCTACGCCAAGCACATCGCCGACCTGTGAATCGCCGTCGCCCTGACCGACATGCTTGCCTTTGTTATAGTTATACCGAAAGCGATACTCATCCAAGCTTTTGATCGGTACTTTGACCACTTGCTTGCCGTTCGACATCACGATGCTTTCGTCGGTGACGAGGTCGGGCAAGTTTTGCTTGATGGCATCACGAACCTTTTCCTGGTGTCGGTTTTGATCCTGATAGCCTTTGCGGTGCAGTGACCAATCCTCCTTGGAGACAATAAACAAAGGTTCTGTCATGCGGGACACCTCCTTAGAGTTTTCGTTCGAACTTTGGCGGGGTCTGCCAACAGGTGGCAGTTATCGAAAGCATGACGCTAATCGCAGCGCAGCACAAAAAAGCTTGTTACTAAATATATTCAAGTGCTTGGGGGATATGTAGTGCAGCGGGGATAAAAATGAGCCTATTTTACAGAGAAGAGCGGGAAATGCCTGATAAGAGTAAGGCGGGGGCATGAACGGCACGGATCCGGCATAACAATGAAAGGGGGATTCTATTGGATCCTGATCCAAGATTTAATAGTATCAAAATCACATCATATACATTTTATGTTTATATAGGCATGATTAGAATGGAGGATGGGAAATGAGTTTTTTTGGCAAGATGAGAGAAAGTGCGGCTAAGGCGGCAGAAAAGGCAAAAGAAACCGTCGAGATCACGCGTCTCAGCGGGCAAATCAGCGCGAAGAAGAAGGACGTTGAGCGGCTGCAGCAGCAGATTGGCGAGGCGGTCTATCAAGCTTATATGGCGGGCGATTCAGCTAGCTCGGAAGCCGGAGTGGTATCGCTTTGTGAGCAAATTACGGAGAAATTCCAGGAAATCTCAGCCGTCGAGCACAAGATTAAAGAGATCAAGAACGAGAAGGTTTGCGTCTGCGGTGCTGAACTGTCAGCCGATACGAAGTTCTGCCCATCCTGCGGCCATAAGTTTGAGCCGCCGGTTCCCGTGTCGGCCTCGCAGCCAGAGGCTGCTGCTGCCGGACTGGAAGAGCCGGCTGCCGAGGCGAAGGCCGCGCATTGTCAGCAATGCGAGGCAGAGCTCGAAGCGGAGGCACGCTTTTGCGGGGCTTGCGGCGCGCCGGTCGCCTGATTGATCCTTATAACCAATCTTTCCTGCCGGGCTGAATTGACAGTCGGCGGGTTTGAATCGTAAGATGTTTGTAAATGAATGGAAAGGAGGCCGACGCTATGATTTTAATGACCATGACTCTGAACACCAGGACAACCAAACAAACTCATTTCATCGGTCTCTGCCGGACGATGTGACACTTCATTTGACGCTTATCCAGGTCTAATTCAATGTGCATTCACAGCCGTGGACGATGATGTCCACGGCTATTTATTTTATCCGAAATCGGAGAAGGGGTGATTCCCATGACAGTGACAGTTGCCAGGAAGCAAATAGAAGATGAACTCCAGCGGATCGAAGCGGAGGAGCAGGTACGGATTATATACGCTTGCGAAGCGGGCAGCAGAGCTTGGGGCTTTTCATCGGCAGACAGCGATTATGACGTGAGGTTCCTCTACGTTCGTCCAGTCGACTGGTATTTATCGATTTTTGATCGACGGGACGTCATTGAGCGGCCGATTAGCGATCAGTTGGATCTGAACGGCTGGGATTTGAAAAAAGCGCTGAACCTGTTCCGCAAATCGAATCCGCCGCTGCTCGAATGGCTGCAGTCGCCGCAGCTGTATTGGGAGCGATACACCGTGACGGAGCAAATCCGCAAGCTCTCGCCGCTTACATTTTCCCCGCGGTCCAGTATGTATCATTATTTGCATATGGCCAAAGGGAATTTCCGCGAGTATTTACAGGGCGACATGGTAAAGATCAAAAAATATTTTTACGTCCTGCGTCCGATCTTGGCGTGTCAGTGGATCGAGGCGCATGGCAGTATGCCGCCGATGGACTTTGAACAATTGGTCGAAGGCGTCCTGCCCGGGAACCAATTGAAGCAAGAAGTGCACACCTTATTGGCTCGCAAAAAAGCAGGCGATTTCTTGGAACTGGAGCCGAAAGTTCGTGTGATTCATGATTATTTAGAACGGCAAATTGCCTATTTTGAAGAAACCGCCAAGTACGTCCCGGCCTCAGGCGAGAAGCAGGACGACGCTTTAGATACGCTATTTCGCGAGGCGTTAAGGGAGGTTTGGGGTTCATAGAGAGGATTAATTATTTATGGAAAATAAAATTAATAATGACTATTATCAGCAGGTGCAGCTGCCGTCCGGCGTTGTGCATGTCTATGCAGGAGCGGAGCTGTTCAAAGGCCTGGACTATAAGGTGTTCGAGATGGCGAACAACAACTTGCAAATCCCCAATCAAGTGTACATGAGCTATACGCCTGATGTGCACGTCGGGGTGGGGACATGTATCGGTGCGACAGCGGTGTGGGATGCAGAAGACGGCTACGTGTCGCCTTCCATCGTAGGCAGCGACATCGGCTGCGGGATGAGGATGCACTTGACGAATCTGCACAAGGATGATGTGAAAGAAGTGAAACTGCGGCGCAAGCTGGTGAAGGCGATTGAAAAATATTTGCCGGTGGAAGATCACGCGCGAGGGCACTTCTCGGATATCCGCCTTGAGCATGTGGTCACCAAAGGCCTGCACGGTCTGCCCAAGAAGTATATCCCGGACGGATATACCCCGCGCAAAGCGACGTCCTTGACCCATATCGAGCGGAGCAAGTTTTCGCTGGATGACAACGCGCTGGACCGCTTTCCGGCCAACGTCTGGCATCGCTCGCACAGACAGCTCGGGACGCTGGGGAACGGGAACCATTTTGCCGAGCTGCAAGCTCTTGAAATCGCGGAAGAGAACAGAGCCGTCGCTGAGGCTTGGGGGCTCTTTGACGGTCAGGTCGCGGTGATGATCCATTCCGGATCACGCGCTTGGGGCGGCTCGGTCAGCCAGTATTGCAGCAGCGAGATGCAGAAAGCGATGCGTGCGCTCGGGCTGGGGACGGCTGATCCGAGGCTGCTTTTCGCGCCGCTGGACCATCAGGCGGGTCGCCATTATGTGGATCTGATGTATTCGGCGCTCAATTACGCGGTTGTGAACCGGCATTTGATTGCCTATGCGATTCGCGAGGCTGGCAAGGACGTGTTCGGTTCGCGGTTCGAAATGACGACGCTCTATGATCTTATGCATAACTGTGCCTGGGAAGAGCGGCATGAGGAAGGACGCTACTTCGTGCATCGCAAGGGGGCAACTCGGGCGCTGCCGGCCGGGCATCCGGATAACCCGGAGCCGTACCTCGCAACGGGGCACCCGGCGCTCATTCCCGGCTCCATGGGGACGGCGTCTTATCTGATGGTCGGAGCACCGGACGGAAAGGATAATTTCCACTCCATCTGTCATGGAGCAGGCCGGATTCGCTCACGCAGCGCGACGAAACGGCTTATTACACTCAGTGAGTTCGCAGCGGCGATGAAGGTCGGCACGGACGAGGAAATCGTCGTCAATCAGAAATCACTGGAGTCGATTCTCGATGAGTCGCCGCAAGCGTACAAAGATGTGGATCAAATTATTGAGAGTGTCGTTGGAGCGGGACTGGCGCAGGTTGTAGCGAAATGCAAGCCGCTGGCAACGGTGAAAGGTGCAAAATAATGAATGAAGCCCCGCTTTCACTGTATAATGAGTATATACGGGGAGGAACTTCAATGACTTTAATCAAACAATTGCAAGCTACAGACGAATTCGTCGGTTATTATTTGCTCAAAGAGCTGGAAGTCAAGCAGACGAATGGGACGCCTGCCAAGGAATATTTCGATATCGTCCTGAGTGATGCCAGCGGGCAGCTGCCGGCCAAATTGTGGGACGTGAGCCAGACGGACAAAGAGACCTTCTTTCCCATGGGGCTGGTCAAGGTGCAAGGCCTGGTTCAGCTTTACCGGGAGAAGCCGCAGGTGAAGATCAACCGCATCCGCAAAGCGACGCCGGAAGACGGCGTGGCGATCAAAGATTTTATCCGTTCGGCGCCGATCAGTCCATCCGATCTGATTTATACGATCTATCAGGTCATGGATAGCATTACGAATGAAACGATCCGCAAACTGGTCAGTTTTTGTGTGGGCAAAGTTGAGGAGAAGCTGCAGCATTATCCGGCGGCGAAGACGCATCACCATGCTTATTTTGCCGGGCTAGCGTATCATATCGTGCGCATGCTGGAGATCGGCGAGTTTATTTGCAAGCAGCGGCCTTTTCTCAATGAGGATTTGATCAAAGCCGGCATTATCCTGCACGATATCGCCAAGCCGGAGGAAATGATCGCACAGCTCGGTATCGTTTCTGATTATAGTGTGCCAGGCAAACTCCTAGGGCATATTTCGATGGCGTCGACATGGATTACAGAAGCAGCTCTGCACCACGGTGTCGATGTGAGCTCAGACGTGGTGCTCGGACTGCAGCATATCGTGCTGGCGCATCACAATTTGCCGGAATGGGGCAGCCCGGTGCTTCCGCAGATTCCGGAAGCCGTCGCGCTGCATTACATCGACTCGATGGACGCCAAGCTGCAGATGGTGGAAGATGCGCTGGCTATGACGCCGGAGTCGGATGCTTGGACGCCGGTGATCCGCGGACTTGAGAATAAAGCCATTTATAAGCTGAACTTATAAATATGCCTGATGACACTCCTCGCATTGATGCAGGGGTGTCTTTTTATTTTGCAACAGAGCAGGTGCATTTCGTCACTTAATAGGAATTTTGCAGAGGTAGATGAGAAGCACCGCCAACGGAACGGAAAGGATGACGGCCAACAAAGGCTTTTTAAAGTGGAGTCTAAGAAAGATAAACTGGAGAATGCTAATCAGGCATGATTTGTACAGGGTCCATCCATAGTCATATGTAAAAGTGCCTGTAAGCAGCAGTACCCATTCGTTCGCCGTATAAATGGCCACCCATAAGAGGGTCCACCATATGGAGAAGAAGCGATTCGCCGGGTACCTCCCAAGGAAAATGAGCACCGTGCTAGCGAAAACGATGAACTCGCCGAACAGGCTGACAAGTTCATAGCGAAGCGGCCATGTGGGCGCCAAGGTCCACAAGCGATGCGAGTAGGCAATGTAGTAGTAAGCGACATCGCAAAACAAAAAATAAAGAATGGTTGCGTGATATTTTCCCCAGTTTCGCCAGTCGCCCCAGAGCAATCCTGCTAGACTCCAAAGCGACACTCCGATAATTTCAGCCATTTGCGCCTCTTCCATGATGGTTTTTTTAATGAGCTATTCGTCATTATTGCCAAACAATTTTCAAATAATCCCAGATAAAATCGGGCATTTGCCCATGTTTTCCCTGCAAAAGTGAAATAGCCAAACCCCCGAAGCTGTAGTATGATACGGCTAGACAACCTTGGAAAGGAATGACCCTCCGTGTGGCAGAAGGTGGCTAATTGGAACACACTGCGTAATCAGATGCTGGGCGGCTTTATATCTGTCATGATCATCGTATTGGTTTGTGCGGGCATCATCACCTTCAACTCGGTGTCCACGCTCCTGAATACGAAGGCAGAGGCACAGATGAAACAAATTGCCAGCCAAGCGGACGGCAGATTGGAAGCGCTTATCAGTCAGATCGATACACTGACGCTGCAGGCTATTAATGACACGTATTTGCAGCAATTTTTTCTGGCTTATGCAGGTGGTGCGGAAGTTAGCTTCAGCGACCGGCAAGGCTTGATGAAGATTGCCAACCATATTCAAGCGTACAGCAGCGGTGTCAGCAATGTGGAATTGTATACGCCCGATTATAAGCGAATGTTCCCGCTGGATGAACAGAGCTTGACCCATCGGCTCCCACGCAGCTGGATCGAACAGGCCGACAAGGACAAGGGAAAGCTTGTCTGGGTCGGTAACGATCCTGCGAATGCCGATTCCGTCCTGGCGATTCGCCGGATTAACCTGGTCGACCGCTGGTTCTCGAACGGCGGGTACCTGCTGGTCCGCATCAAGCGCACTTACTTTGATTTCCAGCCTTTGCTGCCGGATGCGGGGCATAAAGAGCTGCTCGTTCTGGCCGACCAGGCGTCGGGTCCGATTGTCGGGGACAGCGAGGTGCTGGCCAACGTTGGGGAGCTGCTGCGTTCGGACTCGCCGACGGCGACGATCGCCGGGCAGCGGTTCATTCAAGTCAAGCAGCTATCCGAAAAAACCGGCTGGACGCTCATCATTTTATATCCGGTCAGCGATGTCACGGACGGCATATCTGTATTGCGCGTAGCGCTTATCGTCGCAGGGGCGATCGGACTGGTGTTATTTATCATCTTGTCATTCCTGATATCGATGATGATTACGAGGCCGATTCTGCGGTTAATGCGGGCGATGCGGAATACAAGGCAGGGGGTACTGACGCCGAACCTGTCCAAATCGTATACGACGGAGTTGAACGATTTGAACTCCACGTATAACCAGATGGTGGATGACATTAACCGGCTCATTAAACTCGTATATGAAAAAGAAATCATCCAAAGCCGCACCGAGCTGCAAGCGCTTCAGGCGCAGATTAACCCGCACTTTTTATACAACACATTGGAAGCGCTGTACTGGTCCTTACAGGAAAAAGACGAAGAAGAACTCGCCGATCTGGTGGTGTCGATGTCCGATTTATTCCGCTACGTCATCGGGAGCACGAAAAAAGATGAATGGGTCTCGATGGGCGAAGAACTGGATCATATCAAGCGCTACCTGGGCATTATGAGCTTCAGGTTCGGCTCCCGCCTGGTCTGGGAAATTGACGCAGATGACGCCACCATGCAGGTGCAAGTGCCTAAACTGCTCATTCAACCATTGGTCGAAAATGCGATCTTGCACGGTATGGAAGGAAAGTCGGGGCAAGGACTGGTGATCATTCGTGTCGCACCGTCTCCGGCGGAGGCCTCGGATTTGCGCATTACGGTCACTGACGACGGCCCCGGCATCGCTGAACGCGCGCTCACTCAGATCCGCAATAACCTGGAGCAAGGCGGGGCTTCCTCAGGACGCGGCAAAGGCATGGGCTTATCGAATGTGCAGCGCCGAATCAAGCTTTATTACCCGACGGCATCCGGCAAGGGCCGGGGGTTATGTATAGAGAGCAGTCCCGGTCAAGGGACGAGCCTGAGTTTGGACATTCCGATGCACAAGGAGGCACATGATGAATCAGACAGGGAAAACAATTCTGATCGTGGATGATGAGCCTTTGACCCGGGAGGGCATCCGTAAGACGCTTGAGGCCTGGTCCGCCGGGCGGCATCAAATCATTAGCAGCTGCAACGGAGTGGAGGCGCTTGAACAACTGGGCAGCCGCCTGGTTCATCTGCTCATAACGGACATCCGGATGCCGGAGATGAACGGCCTGCAGATGGTCGAAGCGACGCGCAGCTTCGGGCATAAGCCCGTAACGATTATTATTTCCGGGCATCCCGATTTTGAATACGCGCAATCTGCGATCCAGCTGGGCGTCGTCAACTACTTGTTGAAGCCGGTTAAGAAGGTGAAGCTGATTGAGGCCGTCGAGCAGGCGCTGCGCGTGGAGGAAGAACGTGAGCGCGTGGAGACGATGGAGAAAATGGTGGACACGCGCCTGATGCACGCCAAGACATCCGCCAACCACTACAGTCCTCCTGTTCAGCAGGCGGTACAATACGTAGCGGACCATCTGCAGGAGCAGTTCGGGATGCGCGAGGTGGCGAATCATATTCACTTGAACCCGAGCTATTTCAGCGCGCTTTTCAAAGAACAGGCCGGTTTCACATTCAGTGAATATGTGACCAGAAGCCGGCTGCAGAAGGCGAAGGAGCTCTTGCTGCAGACGAGGCTGCCGATCACCGATATCTCGGAGCAGGTCGGGTACTTGACGCCGAAATATTTTATTAAGCTTTTTAAAGATTATGAAAAAATCAGCCCCAACCAATACCGCAAGCAAGCGGGAGGCGGCGGTGATATGGTGGAAACCTAAAAAATGTGGAAGTTTACCCGATCGCCGTTACCTCCTGCAGCTGTCATGAAAGCGCTACAATAAATCTCGTAGCAACCAAAAAGCTTTGAGGGGGAAATGATATATGGTGAGAAAAACGCTTACAATGAGTATGGCAGCCGTAGTCAGTCTGGGCATGGTATTGACGGGTTGTTCGACGGGAAGCCAGCCGGCCGCCCAGGATACCGCGAAGGCGACAGCAAGCGGTAACGCGACGACGACAAGCTCGGCACAACCGGCGAAAAAAGTGAACATCAAAATGATGCATCTCTGGCCGGCGGGAAGTTCCGCTACGCAAAACAAAATTGTAAACGATATCATTAAAGAGTACACGACTGCGAATCCGAATGTCACCATCGAGCAAGAGGTGCTGGAGAACGAGCAGTACAAGAACAAAATGAAAGTGCTATCGACCTCCAACGAACTGCCGGACGTAGGCTTCACATGGGCTGCAGGCTACATGGATCCTTATGTCAAAGGCGATATGTTCGCTCCGCTTGATGATTTGCTGCAAGGAGACTTGAAAGATAAATTCGTCAACGGCACGACGAACGCCTACGCATTCGGCGGCAAAACGTACGGTTTGCCGGTTGAGCTAAACATCGTTCCGGTTTACTACAATAAAGCTATTTTTGCTAAATATAATTTGCAGCCGCCGAAAACGTACGATGAGTTCAAAAACATTGTGAAAACGCTTAGCTCTAACGGCGTAGCGCCGATTGCCTTGGGCAATAAGGATCGCTGGACCGGTTCCCTCTGGTATATGTACTTGGCGGATCGCATTGGCGGGCCTGAAACATTGAAAAAAGCGATTGACCGCACCGGTACGTTCAACGATCCGAGCCTCGTTCGCGCCGCATCGGAAATTACCCAGCTTGTGGATATGAACGGATTCAACAAAGGCTTCAACGGCTTGTCCAACGACGAGGGCAAGGCGGAGTTCATGAACAGCAAAGCGGCGATGTACATGATGGGAACATGGGAACTGCCGAACTACACCACGAATAAAGATGTGCCGCAAACGTTTAAAGACCAAATCGGCTTCTTCAAGTTCCCGACCGTTGACGGCGGTAAAGGCAATCTTGACAGCTGGGTTGGCGGACCAGGCGTAGGCTTGTTCGTGGCCAACAACTCGAAAGTGAAAGATGAGGCTAAAAAGTTCGTCAGCTTCTTCGTGCAAAAATGGGGCGAGCACGCGATCTCCGAAGCTGGCGTCATTCCGGCGACGAAAGTGGATACGTCCAAAGTGAAGCTGCCGCAAATGTACATTGACCTCCTGAACGAGCTGAACAAAGCAAGCAATATCACCTTGTTCGCAGACGTCCAAATGAAACCGGCTTCCGCAGAAGTGCACTTGAACATGATTCAAGCGCTGTTCGGCAAAGCGGTGAGTCCGGAAGAGTTCGCGAAGAAGCATGAAGAAGCATTGGCCAAAGAATCCAAGTAAGATGAGGGAATAAAGGATAGGAACCATGAAGGAAAGGACATATCATGTGTATGTCCTTTCCCTATATGGCATAGAAAGGGGAGTGCCCGTATGAACAAAGTTATGTCCAACAAATCCGTTATTGCGCTGTACGTCATTCCCTCCTTGCTTTTGATCTTGGCCTTGATCTATATGCCGATCCTGTTGACCGGGTATTACGGTTTAATGAAATGGGACGGCGTCGGCAAAATGAGTTTTATCGGTTTGCACAACTACACGGAGCTGATACGCGACGAACTGTTCTGGAATAGTGCGAAGCATTCATTTTTACTTGCTATCTTTTCCACATTGAGCTTGGTTGTTTATCTGATCGTCGCCCTTGTGCTGTCGGCACAAATTCGCGGAGCGAACACCTTCCGCAAAATATATCTCATCCCTATGCTGCTGTCCTCCGTGGCGATCGCCCAACTATGGTTGAAAATATTCCACCCGACGAACGGTGTGCTGAATCACATCTTGGCTTCGCTGGGCATTGAGCATACGCCTGAATGGCTGTCGAATCCATCCATCGTGCTGTACGCCATTTTTATCCCCATTTTGTGGCAGTACGCAGGCTTTTACATTTTGATTTATTATGCGGCATTGAAAAATGTTCCGTCCTCGCTGATCGAATCAGCCCGAATCGATGGCGCAAGCCCATGGCGCATTGCGCTCTCCATCCGCATTCCGCTCATTGCTGAAGTGATGAAAGTGACGGTCGTTCTGGCCGTCGTCGGGTCACTGAAATATTTTGACCTCATCTACGTCATGACAGGCGGCGGCCCGAACGGTTCAAGTGAAGTCATGGCTTCCTATATGTACCGGAAGGCGTTCAAGGAGTACGATTTCGGTTACGCGAGCGCCATCGGCTTCTTCCTCCTCTTGATCTGCTTGGTGATGACGTGGCTCATTCGCCGGGCAACGGTGACCAAAGACAGCATCCAGTACTCGTAATGAAAGGAGATCCAAATGCAAATCGAAACGATCGAGCGTAAAACAGTGACATCGGCCAAAGGCAGTAAGCTGCCTGGGCAAATCGGATACGGCGTGTTGTACCTTGTGTTGGCGGTTGTTGCCGTCATCCAGGTATTCCCGCTTTTATGGCTGCTGCTGTTTTCATTAAAAAACAACGAAGAAATTTTTAATTTGGCTCCTTTTGCCCTCCCGGAGCGGCTGCGCTGGGAAAATTACGAGAAAGTGTGGACGCAGGGGCACATCAGCGCTTACTTTTTTAACAGCGTTTGGATGACGGTCGTGTCGGTGGCGGTTACCATCCTGTTGGCAAGCTTCGTCACCTTTGCGTTGACGCGCATGAAATGGAAGCTGCAGTCGTTCATCCTGGGCTTGTTCATGGTCGGTCTCATGATTCCGGTCCATTCGACGCTCATTCCTTTGTTTAGTTTGTTTACGAAAACACACTTGACCAACCACCCGTTATCGATCATTTTAACTTATATCACTTTTAACCTGCCAATTACGATCATGATTATGCTTGGGTTCTACTACACACTGCCACGTGAAGTGGAAGAAGCGGCTGTGATGGACGGATGCTCCGTGAACCGGATCTTTTTCAGCATCACCTTGCCGATGACAGCGTCCGTACTCTCCACAGCGGTAATCATCAACATGATTTATAACTGGAACGAGTTTATTTTCGTCAACACCTTCATCAGCTCGGATAAATTTAAAACTTTAACCGTCGGCATTCAAAACTTCATCGGTCAATACACGACCGATTGGGGCGCGATCGGCGCAACGCTGATGATCAGCATTTTGCCGATTCTGCTGGCGTTCGTGCTGCTGAGCAACCGCATCGTGGAAGGGATCGCCGCCGGCTCGGTCAAAGGTTAAAAGAAGTTAAGCAGAGAGTGATCTCCGCTTAGCTTCTTTTTTGTGTGGCGATTGATTGCTAGGCAGGTATTTCCCTTGTATGTCGTTTGAAAGCGCGAGTCCTGAGTCATTGCCCGAATCTGTTTCTGAAACGCAGGTCATTTATCTAATAAGAAAGAACTCGATTTTGATGCCATCGTCAAAGAATTTAATGAATGTTTAGAAAATGTCTTAAAAGATTTCATACAAAGCGAGAATTTAACGTTAGGTGATTTTATGGGGCAAAAGACCAAAAAAGGTGCATTCGGAGTTGTAGCTGAGGTTGTAGTGTCGTAAAGAATCAGTTGCTAACGGAACACGCTAATTGAATCAATCTAAAACCTTCTATTAGAAGCAAACTAGAATTAATTGCTCTAATAGGAGGTTTTATTATGATTATAAGCGAACTTTGGCGTCATTATGAGGCAGACAAGCGGATCCCAGTCGATCGGTAGCTTCATCCGTCTGTTGGTTCAGAGGCTTCCCAACAGAGCCCCTCATCCTACGTAATTTCACTCTTCAGCGGTTTCCTCATTTTCGCTTTCCGTTGTATTAATAAAGCGATGCGCCGCATTGGCCAGCATCTGATAAAGCATCATCCGTGCAGGATTTTGCAGGTCAATCTCATCCATCGCTTCCCGCATACACCATAACCATGCTTGTGCCCGCTCTGGCGTAATCCGGAATTGTTCATGTACGCTGCGCATATTTCCAAAACCGTACCGGTCCGTATATAGCGGTGGTCCACTGGTAAACTGCGTCAGGAATAAATACTGCTTGGCTTTAATTTCATCAACCCCGTCTGGAAAAAGCGGTCGGAGCACAGGATGCTCATACACCTTGGGATAGAAAGCGTCAACAAGCTGCTGGATCGTTTCCGCTCCTCCAAGCAGATTGTATAGGATCGCCGGTTCGTTTTCGGACTTGTCTGGATTCGAACGATATTGTTCCACCCTCATCATAAGTCAAGGCCTCCTTAGTGCAGCGAAAGCATAGCCTCCATATCCTCCTGCGCATCTCCGATCAGCTTCAAGCCGAATTTCTCGACGAGTACGTTCAGGACACCCTCGTTAATGAACTCCGGCGCCTTTGGTCCGATCCGAATATCTTGGATTCCTAGGCTGAACAAGCCTAATAGAATGGCCACGGCCTTCTGCTCGAACCACGATAGCACGATGCTCACCGGCAGTTCGTTGACACTGCAGCCGAAGGCATCGGCAAGCGCCAGCGCGATTTTGACCGTGGAGCCGGAATTATTGCACTGACCCAAATCAATGTAACGCGGTATGCTGGTGCCGGGAACCGTGCCGTAATCGACATCGTTAAAGCGGAACTTGCCGCAAGATGTCGTCAGGATGACCGTATGGCTTGGAAGCGATGTCGCAAGCTCTCGGTAATACTCGCCACCCTTGCCCGGAGCGTCGCAGCCCGCGATGACGAAGAATCGTTTGATCAGGCCGTCTTTGACCGCTTGAATGATTTCCGGCGCGAGCCCGATGACCGTTTCATGGTGGTAGCCGGTGGTCAGCTCCAGGCTGGAGTTGATATTCGCCTCCGGCAGCTCGAGCGCCCGCTCAATCAGTGGCGAGAAATCATCGCCGATGATTTTTGCGACGTTCTCCAGTCCGGCTACCTCATAGGAGAAGAAGCGATCTGCATACGTACCCTTGATCGGCATCACACAGTTGGTCGTCGCCAGAATCGCACCTGAGAACTCCTCAAACAGCCGGCGCTGGTCGTACCAGGCCTTCCCGATGTTTCCTTTTAAATGCGGATACTGCTTCAGCTTCGGATACCCGTGGGCTGGTAGCATTTCCGAGTGGGTATAGATGTTGATGCCCTTGCCTTCAGTCTGCTTCAGCAGCTCTTCCAGCGCATATAGATTGTGCCCCGTCACGACAATGCACTTGCCCTCGATCTTATTCTGCGAAACCGTCACCGGCTGCGGAATACCGAAGTGCGTTGTGTGCGCACGGTCGAGCACATCCATAATCCTTACTGCGGCGTTTCCGACCTTCATAGCCATGTTCAGATGCTCTTGCAGATTGAAATTGGAGTTGGTCAAAGTCAGATACAGCGCTTCGTGTGTTATTTTATCTACTTCTGGATCGGTGTAACCAAGCTGTCTGGCGTGTGTCGCATAAGCGGCAATGCCCTTCAGTGCAAAAATGATTGTATCCTGCAGGCTTGCGATTGTCTCGTCTTTCCCGCATACCCCGATAACCTTGCAGCCGCCAGTCGGTGTTTGTTCACATTGGTAACAAAACATGTTGCATCCTCCATTCGGTGATTGACTAGACGATGTTCTCCTACACGATTAGCTTATCAGACGGGGGATAAGTTGAATGTGACCTTCGTCACAACGCTTTTGGTAAAATGTTGACAATAGGCTGCGGAGTGCGAGATATAGTTTTAGGGTTGCAACTTATTTATTTATTTATTTATAACCTACACTACATTACAATATAGCAATGCAATTGTGCTATTTTACAAGTTAAGTTAGACAGGGGAAGGAGGTTACAGCTATGAAAAAAGGGCTTGGGTACGCGATCATTGCGTACACGGCTTGGGGACTGCTGCCGCTTTATTGGAAATATTTCGGCTCGGTGGCAGCAGGGGAGATTTTATCGCATCGCGTCGTCTGGTCGTTTGTCTTTATGGCGCTGCTGCTGCTGGGACGGCGCAGACAATGGGGCGAGCTCAAGAAGATCACCACAAACGGCAAAACCGCACTATTGGTTGGCATAAGCAGCATCCTGATCAGCACGAACTGGCTGATTTTCATTTGGGCCGTCAATAATGGCCATGTCATTGAGACCAGCCTTGGATACTATATCACACCGATGATGAACGTTTTGCTTGGCGTCTTTTTTCTAAACGAAAAGCCTACCCGTGGCCAATGGTTCGCAATCTTCTTGGCTTGTGCCGGCGTTCTGTTCGTCGCTGTCGATTATGGCAGCTTCCCGTGGATATCGCTTTCGCTCTCAGGGACTTTTGCCCTTTACGGACTCGTGAAAAAGCGCGTCGCTTACGACGCATCCGTCGGGCTCGTTGGGGAAACGGCGGTTGTTTTTCCTATTGCTGTCGCCTATCTGGTGTACCTGCACTTCGCCCATCAGGACACGGCATGGCAGTTGCCGCCAGTCTCACTGACGCTGCTTCTGCTGGCAGGTGTTGCAACAGCGCTGCCTCTGTTATGGTTTGCCAAAGCGGCAGTACGACTACCACTCACTATGCTCGGTTTCATTCAGTACATTGGTCCGTCTATTACTTTGCTGCTAAGCATTTTTGTATTCAACGAAACGTTCACGCCTGTTATGCTCGGCAGTTTCTCCTTAATTTGGACCGCACTCATTGTTTATGCGTGGGTATCGATGAGAGTGTCGCAACAAGCGGTTGCGAATGCAAGATGATGTCAGGAAAGACCTGGGGCTCAGGGCTCAGCCTCAGGTCTTTTTGTCACAGTTCCAACCCGGTACCTTGCTTAAACGGCTTGATCACGACCTGGGTGTTCACCCTTACAACCCCGTTTCATTTATAGATGTTGTGGTATAAAAAGTGTTCCAAAGCCGCATCATCCTTCAGCAAGGCATGCATGTGCAAGGAGCTCGATCCCGTCATTTGATAAATACTGATGACATTGGGATCCTCAGCGGTAATCATCAATATGATTTATAACTGGAACGAGTTTATCTTCGTCAATACATTCATTAGCTCGGATAAATTAAAACATGAACCGTCGGTATTCAAAACTTCATCGTCAATATACGACCGACTGGGGCGCGATCGGCGCAACGCTCAGGATCAGCATTTTGCCGATCCTGCTGGCCTTCGTGCTGCCGATCCTGCTGGCCTTCGTGCTGCTGAGCAACTGCATCGTGGAAGGTATCGCCGCCGGCTTGGTCAAGGATGAAAGAAGTTAAGCGGAGAGCAATCTCTACTTAGCTTCTTTTTTTTGTGCGGTGGAAGTTATATGCAGCAAGTTTTCTGTCTTCAATTTATCCATTAAATATAATATTTGTTATATTTATTCATTATTTGAAGGTGTAACCATTATTGTTGTCGAATTTATGCTACAGTAGGTCACTATTATATCCAATCAGAGAAGGTTGAGGAAGTAAGAGCTTGCTACACCACTTCTATGAGAAAGGATAAGATGTATGACGACTATTTTAATGGTACAAGAAGATAATGAAATTTTACAAACTAGTCGTAACGTGTTGGAATCAATGGGCTACCATGTACTAGTAGCAAGTACTCTTGCGGCAAGTCGTAGGTTCATGAAATATGAAATTCCTGACCTCATAATTCTAGATGTTCTTATACCGGATGGTAGAGGACTGGACTACTGTGCAGAGCTGCGAGAAAATAGCACTGTGCCTATCCTACTTTTAAGTGAGCCAAATACGAGCTGGGACGTCGTGGCAGGTCTGCATGCAGGAGGAGACTATTACTTTACCAAGCCCTACAATATGGATGTGTTCCAAGCACAGGTCAAAGCGATGCTACGCCGATATAAGTTTATGGAATGTAAGGATACTATACTGAGTGTTGGTACACTAAAGTTGGACACTGTTT
>Ga0209566_100755_pt1 | contig 17559 bp, 16 predicted proteins | sample Araplavi_mTSA_r2_2_FD_184287 | JGI IMG/M metagenome (GOLD analysis project Ga0209566, IMG submission 184287) | Arabidopsis root microbial communities from North Carolina, USA - plate scrape CL_Cvi_mTSA_r2 (SPAdes) (version 2) | ecosystem: Host-associated > Plants > Roots > Endosphere | place...
CATTTAGTATGCAAGAATTTCCACGAGCAATTCAAAGGAGCAGCTACGGCTGCTCCTTTACTGTTTTCAGTTCTGCTTGCTTTCCGGATTATTATCAACTGGTATAAGTACCCTATGTACGAAATCCAAATCCGACATTTTATGAAGAAGCAAGGGATTCTACTCTCCATGGAGACAGATTCCTTTGAGCTTCTTATTCAACTATCGTTCCTCGTTAGCGCAACCCTGTGTAGTAATTTATTGAATTATGCCATCCCGCAAAAGTTTACCAGAGAAGCAATGCTGATTTGCTGGATGTGTGTCCGACCGCGCACATTATTTAATTTATATTTTGTTTTCTCTATAAGCCTTATCTTGTATTTTTCATTTAGATATCTTCCAATGGAGTTCCCATCTCTGTTTAAACAATGTGAAAATGATTTAATTTCCTTTCCATCCCGCAACAAAAAAAGATATTCATCCTCAGATGGTCCTTTCCCTAAACGGAAAGTAATCGTTCCGATTTTTTGTACCGTGACCGATGTGATTTGCTGAATTTCATCAACATTGAACTCATTAGTCTTGCAGAAAAAAATATACTTCACTAACAGTCTGCCATGTAGTTTCCAGTAATATCCCTTCATGTATAGCATGCTAATACTAAAGAATACCATGAAGAAGATTAATATGGGTTTGTTAATTCCAATCATGATATGAACAATTACTAAAAAGATTAAAAACATAAAAGGATAAATTATAAGAGTCCTCTTGAAATTAAATGCCATTTTGGAATCATCCCTCGACATCATTAGGCAGCCTCCAATCCAGATATCATCCATATGTTACCACATGCAATCGTAGAAGGTAACTGCCCGTTACTTGAACAGGCTGCCGATCATGCCGGCAGCCTGGTGACGTTATGCTATAGTTCCTCGTTAGTTGAACCCAAATTGTTACTGGTGAATGGCTAGCCATTCTAAAGTAGCCTTTTTTCAAGCTTCTTTACCAATTGAAAATACGTCACTAAGATCAAAATAAGGACAGGGTTAATTATTAACGTATGCCATATTGTCCACCAGCCATAGTTGAAATATCCCCACGGTCTTGGGAACAGAGTTACTAATTCATATAACCCTATCCCTAAATCCCATAATATCAAATATAAAGCATTGTATCTCAATCTCCTGTTAAATGGATACCAGTTTAGCAACATCATGTTTACAGGAGGAAGTAATATTGAATGAGGTAATAATCCTTGCCAATCGACATCTTTGGTAAAATACCAGTAACCATGATATTTAAATTCAACAAAAAGATCAAAGATAACTTGAAATGCTGTAGTGAAAGACCAGATATGAAGTATTTGATTTCCAGTGAGTCTTTTGCAAAAGGTAAATGCGCTAAAATTAAATATTGCTAATGCAATAAGAAGTCCGATCATTTCCAAATTACCTCTTATAAATCTTTTCCAATATCGTTCCCAAATTGTTGCCAAACAATCACCAAACACACTTTGCAGTCGTACATTTAACCAACCTTTCGAAGTACCTCAATATTCTGCTGGTGTTATTCCGCATTTACCTAGTTCAGGCACAATCTTGCCTGAATGAAATATATTACTCCTCGACTTGGCTACACTCCCATACTTCCCTACTTCATTAAGGGGAGCTTTTTGCATTATGACACATCATTTTTTGCAGCCAATTACATATCTTTACCCAAGAGGGGATGTGATCGATTTGACCACTCTTTACCAATTGGCATCAAAGGAGGACCTGATCGAGATCATTCACGCATGCATCGATCAAGGAAACTTTAAAGCATCTATTGAGTTGGTTAATATTGTTCAAAAAATGACTCAAGAAGGACGCGATAAAATATTAATTAAAATCGTAAATTCCAATGTTACTTAATATTCATCGATCAGATAAATAAATATTTTTTATTGGAAAAATATTATTTATTTAGCAACAAGTAGTCTTGGACAGCACAATACGTTAATGGGAATATTAAGAAAAGTTGTTGCAGCAGATTTATCTGCCCACTCCTTTTCTCTTTTTTTTGCTTTCAGTCAAACGAGCTCTATATTCCTCACTATAGCACACAATTTATATTCGAATATTTACCACTATGTCTGTTAAAGTATGAGCGGCAGCGATTCATCCGACTTTATTAGAGTTTGCTTAGAAGTACATAAGACGGAATCTTATTGACGAAAAAAGCCAACACATAAAAGCCGTCTGGTCATTTTGTTTGTCGCTATATAAAACAGAAACGCCTCTCCCTCGTTTGGGAGGTGTTTGGGTTCGAGGGGCCAGTTCTTTTGAAATCTTCTGAAACCAGCTTACGAATAACTAAAACCTTCTTGATTATTTTCAAAGGTAATGGACATCCCAAACTCGACCCCACGGTTGTCTTGGGCTCTCGCCACATGTTTGAATTTTGCGATGTCGACTCCTTCACGACCAAGAAAATCCCGAAAATCAAGAAAGCCAGACACATAAAATCATGATCTCACACAATTTATCGGAATTCCATAAATAAAAAAGGATCTTGGTTCATTCCCAAGATCCTTCGTAAAACGGTTAGTTTACAAATTCCAAATATTGCAGAACGCGTTTTAAAACAGCAACAGCCTGTGCACGTGTAGCTTGATCTTGTGCAGCGAATGTCTTTTCCGTTATGCCTTGAATGACCCCGATCGATAAAGATTCAGAGACTGCATCTTTAGCCCAATCCGAAATGGATGCTTGATCACTAAATTTAATTAAAACAGATGGATTTGCTTTGATTTCTTTACCAACAACCTTCATGGCTCTGATGATCATCAAAACCATTTGTTCACGAGAAATCATCGCTTCAGGTTTAAAGGTTCCGTCCTCATAACCAGCAATGATCCCTGCTTTTTGTGCCGCACCTACTGCTCCGGCATACCAATCTTCTGCTTGAACATCTTTAAATAATAGATCTGAATTCACTTCGGCAAGACCCATCGACCTTACCAAAAGCGCCGCAAAATCTGCGCGAGTAATGTAGTTATCCGGTCCGAAATTCTTGTCTGTGATTCCATTTACAATCATCTTATTTGCCAGATATTCCACATCTGGCTTTGCCCAATGTCCTTGCATATCTGTAAAGGATTTGTTAGATTGAACGACGGTATAGATGCTATTGTGCGGAGAGTGTATGGTCACTTCCACGGAGCCATTTTTAGTTGCAATAACCGATGGAATAAAATTCATTTTGTTCTTATCATCAATCCAAACCGCAGTTGCTTTGCTCGAATCCGTCAATGATTTGAGCGACATCGTACGATCTATGTAAGTGCCATGAAAGTCCGTTACTACCTCACCGTTGATACTGACGGTAAAATCAACCGGTTGATCCAATAATGGTTTAAAACCTTCCTGCTCTATTTTTGAATTTATTTCAACGCTATTTGTATCGGTCAGCTTCGAAATGGTGACGTTGACTGCCGTATTCTTCGGCAAATTTTTAAATACACTTACGGGCAGCCGATAACTTACGCCGCCCGCTTTAATATGAACCATCGCATAAGGCTGTTTACTTACAGCCAGCAATAGAGCATTTGTAGGTAAATCCACTTTGACTACAGGATCCGTCCCATTTATTTCGATGATAACTGTTTCAATCTGCTCCGAGAAGGCTTGCTCCAATTTGATTGCATCAACAGCTACTCCAGTAACGGCTTGTCCATAGATATTGGTCTCTTTCGTCACTTTTGCATCCACAGCAAGATCCAGAGTTGTTGTATGTAATTCAGCCTTGGTGTCCGGCGGAGTCGTTCCGCTTGCTGGTCCTTCTAGCGAACCACTTGACGGACCGCTACTCGGAACATCCGGTGTTGTAGGAGCAGAAGGAAGATCAGCAGGCACTTGGTTCAAGACATCCGCGAAGTTAGGGATGCTGGGTGCCTCCTGCGTTTGCGGATTCGCTGAACCTGACAGTAGATCCGGAGGAGTAATCGACGAAGGGTCAACTGTCGGACCGCTATCTGGAATGCTTGGATCCGCCCATACAATAGCACTCGGCGACATGAGAAATACCAGGAGTAACAAATATACGATTCTCTTTGCCACTATTGACCAGCCACCTTCACTTCAACATTTTGTGTTACAGTTTGCGTACCTGCACTCAATGGCTGATTGACAAGATACCATCCGTTGCCCGAACCCAAATACACACCGACTAACGTGTATTTTCCTTTTGGTACTCTAGCTTCATAAGTTCCAGTATCGTCTGTCTTTACATAATAGTTTCTGCCCGATACATCCTGTAACAAAATCCATACCTTTGTTAAAGCTTCTCCGCTTTTCGTCACTTTGCCGGTAAACACAACGCTATATGCGTTCAGTTGAAGCGATAACGGTGTAGTCAGGTTACTGTCCGTTATGGTAAAAGTTTCGTCATACCGTGGATACCAATTCTTATTTGCCGAATACCCCACAACGGTATAGGAACCTACTGGTAATCGGCTGCTAAAGGAACCATCGCTTTGTGTTTGGAAACTTCTTAGCTCGTTCGTACTTGCATTTTTCACAAATACCCAAGCTTGGGCAATCGGCGTTCCATCCGTATTTAATAAAGAACCTTGTAAGGTAACAGACGGTACGCTTAACGCGAGAACACTTGGAATCGTTTGTCCTTGGCTGACAGTAAAACTGCTATTCAATTGAGTATATACCTTTCCTTGTGCATCCCAATAACCATTGACTTGATACTGGCCATCCGGAAGATACAGCTTAAACGTGCCGTTTTGAATTTGTGTTGTATACCACTTGTCGGTTGAACTGACCGGATGTATACTTACCCAACCGCTACTCACATTTGTAATAGATCCCGTCACATTTTGTGTTGGGACTGTAAGGGTTAGAGGATTTGGAGAAGATACTCCACTAGAAACAGTAAATGTATTTTCAAATTGGATAAACGTATGTCTCTGTTCGTCGTAATAACCAACAACCTTGTAGGAACCGTCCGATAAGTACAGGTGGAATTGACCGTTTTCAATTTTAACCGTATACCTTTGAGTGCTATTATTACCGTTCTGTACGATAAGCCATGCATTGGTAACAGGCTCGGCTTGGGTTTGAACCGTTCCGCTTACATTGTCCTGTTGAATCGTGATTTGTAGCGTTGCAGGATTGGAAATCCCGTCTTTCACCTTAAAAGCTTGGGTCACCGCTTTGTATTGCTGCGAATCTGCGAGTGAATATCCCTTTACTTCATACTCACCATCAGGCAGGTACAAGGCAAAGATCCCATTCTTCACTTTAGTATGATATCGCCCGCCAACATCCTCTAAGTTTTGAATGTCAAGCCAAGCATTCTCAACAGGTGTTGTGCCAACCTGGATTGTACCCGTCACGTTATTATTTGCTACGACAATGTTCAGTGGGGCAGATTCCGTCTTTCCATGGACTACTGTAAAAGAGTAACCTAACGCGGTGTATTCCCCCGATGCCGGATCGGTGTAACCTACAGCCCGATAGCTTCCATCCGGAAGGTACAGACTGAATTGACCTTCTTGCACCTTTGCGCTATACCAAGCCGAATTATTTCCTACATCGCGAATACTTAACCAAGCTTGACTAATCGGACTATTGCCCTTACTTAGGGTACCCGTCACATTTTGATTGGGAATTTGAATGTTTAACGACCCCGGTACAGATGTTCCCCCTGAAACGGTAAACGAGAATGTATAAGCTACGAATTTCGAATTTCCATCTGCGGAATAGCCTACAAATTCGTAACTCCCATCCGGTAAAAAGAGTTGGAACGCCCCATTTTGAATTTTGGCATTGTACCAGGATTGGTTCGTCCCGACACTGTGAATACTTGCCCAGCCTATTGGTACCTTCACATCACTGTTTGTGACCGTTCCCGTTACATTTACCGCCGGAATGACAATTGCTAGCGGACTGTTTAGTAATTTCCCCCCGCTAACCGTGAACGGCATCCGATACGAAATGAAGCTGCCCTGTGAATCCGTAGTACCTTTTGAATAACCCTGTACTTCATATTGACCGTCCGGGAGGTAGGTATGAAAAGAACTATTTACGATTCTGGCATTGTACCATTGGGGAACCGATGCCAGACTCCTGATATTAAGCCAAGCTTCCTTAATGATGGAATCGCCGTCATAAATCGTTCCCGTAATGTTATCAACCGGAATGGAAATATTCAATGTTTCCGGGTCGCTCTGCCCGTTAATGATGCTGAATGAAACCTTCATTGGTAAAGGAGTGAACGCATAGGTTGTCGGATCCGAATAACCATCGACTACATACGAGCCGTTAGGAAGGTACAGAGAAAAGCTTCCGTTACTGATTTTTGCGCTAAACCAAGCATTCGATGTCGAGGTGCTGTGCAAATTCAGCCATGCGTTCGTTATCGCTTGTTCTCCGAGTTTAATTTGTCCGTTAATATTGTTTTGAGGGATGTTAATCGATAACGGGCTGGGTTTCGATTGTCCTTCTATAACATAGAACGTCTGTTCAACAGGAATCGAATTCCATTTGACCCACCCGCTATCATAATAACCGTCAACTTTATATTGACCGTCAGGGAGATTATGGAAAGTGAATTGACCATTCTTAATTTGAGTATGGAAGTACGATGTATTGCTCCCCCCTACCAAATGAATGTACAACCAACTATTCTCTAGCGAAGCAGTGGGTGAGCCTGAAATTGAACCTGTTATGGCTTGTCCCGGCGTACCGCCGCTACCGTTTCCAGTAACAGCGTACACCGAGCTGAGAACGGAATTGTAGGAGCCAAAAAGATAAAAAGTGCTGTATGAACTAGTATTCATTGGTAAAAATATTCTGGAAAAGTACCTAGATTCATGAACGGTTATAGGAGAGTAAGATGATCCGATCAACGATTGACGCTCGAGGTCAGCATATGCTGCTAAGTAAACACTTTGGTAAACACTGTTATACTCATCGGTGTAGACATCTGCAGTGACTCCATTGCTGGAATAACTCACATTTCTGATTGCCACTGCTGCTGAAGCAAGAATAGGGACAAACATAGAAAGCAATAGGATGAAAACTAATGAGTGAGAAATTTTCTTAAGAATTGTACGTGTCAAATTATTATGCTCCTCTTCTGTTTAATTTCTTGATCACTAACTATGATAACTTTCGACTCTCCTTCCTCTACTAACATTAATACCTTCTTACTGGAAGAAACTACATGTTCTATATCGACAGATAAATCTAAATTATTAATATTTTCCCGACATAATTTGACATGAAATAAATAAAAATATAGTTCATAAGCCTTCTTGGCTGGAATTCACTGGTTTAATTGGGTTTCCAAAATCTCAAATGAGCCGACTGCAAAGCCAAGCCGAACAATTATGGGATTGTCAAAAGGGAGAGCATTAGTGCTCTCCCCTTTTTGTGTGAAAAGTCCTGTACTCCCGCTTCATATCAATTAACGTGTCCCGTTAGTGTAATGTCTTAGTCCCGTTTTTTATCTATGATATCCTTAATCATCTCTTCTGTCTTGACTTCTTCATGACTAACAGTGATAAAACGAATTCCACCTTCTTTAGTTGGGAAACCCAGGGATAAATTGTTATGAAATGAGGCTTTAAGCACGTAACCATCTCTGACTAACCCTATAGACATTTCAATTGTTTTTTTTGTTTGTTCTTCTTGTTCACGAACGAAAGCATCCTCAAATATAGGAACGAATTCCTTTAAGTTAAGTTCTCTGAATGCCTGCGCTGCCTTTTCCCTTACCCTTTTTCCTTTTTTGTCTGCGATTGCTTTAATGATTATTTCTTTGCAAAAATTAGCTGTGGCAAATCAAACAACCCTTATCCATGTACATGGATAAGGGTTGTTTATACTTTTGTGTCATTTGTCTAATGACACAAATCTCCCTAGCATTTTATATACGCCTAGCCCTTTATCACGTGAATGTATGGATAGAAGAATAATTAATTTAAAAAGATTATTTGAAATAACTAGTTAACCAGGTATATAATTAACCAATAAATAAAGACACACGCTGCAGAATAAGCCTTTTGCTCTTTACCCTAAGGAGTTTTTCTAAAGGAAAACCTACACAGCAGTACTACTTTAAATTAGTTTAAGGGAGGCGTATTAATAAGAGTTTATGATGAGCATTGAAGAACAGATTGAAGAGTTACGTCTTCAATTAATAGATGTCGTTAAGGAGCAAAAGTTTAACTTGCAACATCCCTACGTTATCGCGGTGAGTCAAATGCTTGATACTTTGATCAATCAATATCACTCAAAAACAACGTCGGACAGTGAATTACTTCTTCCACTTCGTCTAATAACATCTTCGTATGTGAAAAGTAAAAAAGAGAAGTCCCATCTACAGCCGAGGCCGCAGGAAGTTAATTTGTGGCATCGGTGGGGATAAAGATATCACTGGCGAATATGAAGCCGGCATGCGTAAAGGCTTCGAGATGGCTCGTTTGGCTATCATTGAGGTCCTAGAAGAAACAGTTGATGACCAAATCCACAAAGGTGATAAACACTATCAACCTCACTTTAAAGATGGTATTTCATAGATCCTGAAAGAGTTTCCTTGCAATTTCGGGTTTGTTAATGCTGGGAATTACAACGAATGGTTCTGCTCAGATGAAGACAGTGTATAGAGTATTTATTATCAATTTAATATGAGACTTGAAAAGAGCAAACCAATTGGAAACTTTGGGACGCAAAGCCGTGGCCTAACGCATCAACTTTGATGTTAGGGTAGACAAGGCTGCCGGGTATTGGGAAAATCCATCCTTGTATTCGGGGTGGATTATTTTATTTTATTGTTACTGGAGGAAGACTAACATGATTAAAGAAAAATCCGAGTGATGTTGTTTATTACAACGTGTAAGATCAAACGTATTCGATACGCTATGATAGTAGATCAATGCGCCCTAATTCTAACTTACTATATTTATCAATAATAATAACAAGTGAGGTAGAACTTATGCCTACTAAGATGCCACAACAAATAAGATTCGGACAGATCCTTGCTTTTTTTACTCCACTTGGTTTTTCAGCAAGTCTGGTGACCATCTCTCATGTCATAATCAACAGTACTTTGGCTCGATCTCCACACCCTGAAATGCTTATCGCTAGCTATGCGCTACCGATGAGCTTGATGAGCATTACCGAAAGACCGGCACTTCTGCTCAGACAATCCTGTTCTGTGCTGGTACGAGATCATCGGTCATTTCGCGCAATGTCACTGCTCACCCTGTATGTGCTTGGTTCGATTTTTTTGATGGATAGCTTTATTGCTTATACCCCATTAGGGAAGTTTGTTTTTGCTCATCTGTTCGGAACATCTGCCGGGATGCTTACTCCAATGTTACAAGTGTACAGAATATTAATGTTTGTGACCATTTTCTCAGGTATCCGATGCTTATTTCATGGCATTATTATTTCCAATATGCGTACCAAATGGCTCACCGTCGGCATGCTGATTCGTCTTGCTGGAATGTATGGTTTATCTCTATTCTTCATTCAAACGGACCGTGTTACGAGTGGCTCAGTTGGAGCCCTCATTTTTTTAACAGGTATGATCATTGAGGCGATCATCAGCTTTTGGGAAGGACGGAATCTTCTAAAAAAAGTAATACCTGATCAACTACCTGATCATCCCATACAACGTCCGGGTCATATCTTCAAATTTTATAAGCCGCTGTTATTTTCATCGTTTTTGGCTGTCATCATTGCCCCCTCTATTAACACAGCTATGGGTAAGACCTCAGGAGTTCAACTATCTGTCTCTTCATTCGCGATTGCGTCAAGCTTGTTGGAGCTTGTTTTAAGCTTTTTTTCTTATATTCATCAGATTGTTCTTAATTATAATCAAAAAGATGCATCCGCCGTAAAACGGTTCATTCTGGCGCTTTCATTCATTCCTAGTTTATTAATAGCGATACTAGCTTATACTTCTGTCGGCCCGTTTTTCATGAAGCATGTGATGGGCTTAAACGAACGGTTGATGCTGGAGAGCTTATCTGTACTGCGCGTATTTATGGTACTCACGCTTATATTTCCATGGCTCGATTATTTCAATGGAATATTGATGCTCCGCAATCAAACCAAAGTATTTCTTTGGTCACAGGCAACTAATGTATCTATTGTGCTGTTGACTTTAGCCTTAAGTCTGTCATTCTTTCCGGGTTGGAATGGAAAAATTGGTGCTCTTGCTCAATCGCTGGGTATAGTGGCGGAATCGTCGGTAGTTCTATTTGTGCTTAGAAAACTTTCAGCAGAGGAAGAAAATTTAATGCGTTTGACTCAAGCTCAGCATAAAAGATCGGGTGTGAGATTGTAGAGCACCTTCAGCTCTCGGATCGGGACACGGTGGAACAGATTGCGGAATACCCGTATTTGCAGTTTTTCATTGGACTCTCCGTTATAAAGTTCTTCAATTACTGAACCTTGGATTTCTTAAACAAACGAAAGGACCACCAATGAGTCGCCCCTATGTGCTGCTAAAATACTGAATCGCCTGTTCACTGAATGCAAGAACCACTTTGGACAAGTATCTGGATTCAAGCTATGCCAATTGAAGTGGCCGGATACACTTAGGATCTTCAATTCGGAGATAGGCCACGGAAGTAGCAGGTGTACCATGTTCGCAGGAGTGAATGCAATACTTAATCTCGTGCTGACCAGAGAAGCGATAGCACCAGCTGTTCGGCCATGTCTCGATTTCGTGTAGAAGCGTTGAGAATGCGCAGACCGTAGTAACTACATAGAAACGATCTCGATAAATCTAAAACTGATCTGTCAGAAGTTATTTCCCCGGTTTGAATGCCTTTTCATTTGCACCACAGAGCATACTCCTCCCTGCCCTCCGTCAGGAATGAGATAAAGTTCTTGTCAAAATATAAAGAAGCCTTATTTGAGACTCCTCTCAAATAAGGCTCTTGTCAGTGCTTTGCAACATCTGCACTCCAGTTTTGGTTCAAGTATCATCGGCCTGGTTGGCTTAACAGTCTTGTTTGAGATCATGCAACGATGTTCATAAAATACTTTTTTCAATATATTCTCTTAAGCTAGGATACGGTCCACTCAAAATAAAAGCCATGGTTATGATAAATTTCTGATGCTCTTTCAAAACTTTCAAGGGTATGTCACTGCAATTGATTATTATTTGTTCAACAGATATTTTCTTTTCTGAACAAGTAAGTTTGTTTAGCAACTCATCATTTCTTGCAACTGTCTTGCTTATTTCTATTAAATCGTGTTTTTCGATTTCTGTTGGCTGATATACCAAACTCGAGAAATGAATGTCAAATTCCATCAATCGCTGCTTTAAATGTTGAATCTCTTCTTGACGATGTACAGAATTGTTTGAACTTTTCAATTGAAAAAGTTTCTTCACTTCTTTGGTTATTTTTTTAAGAAGCATTTCAAGTTCCTCCTTGTTCCGTTGAACGAAAAAAGGAAGCGAGGGAATAGAGCCCAAAGCATTATGGTCTCAACTAAATGTTTTTATTAATCACTTTCTACGCTGGCGAAGTTAGCTGACGGATTCGGGTTGAAAGTTAACCCTAACACTCAAAAGTGTATTCACCCCAGAAAACTTGGTTCCCCCGCTTCTTTTATCCAAGAATTAAGCGTATTACGGTTCATTCTTATTTTAACAATTTACCTTAATTACAGCATAGAAAACAATAGTAATATTTACTCATATTTTTTATGTAAATAGACTTTGCGAGTCACAAGGAAGAACCACATAATGAGTGTCCCCAGCCCTTATGGCCGAGGGAAAACCACATAAAGTAGCTATGATCGCATGTGTGAACAAGTTACTGCATTGAATTTTTGCAATGCTTAAACGAAAAGAAGCATATCTCGAATTAATTTGATTGGCAATCAAACGAAACCCATGAAAAACTTTCCAAAACCATATTGGAGGGTTATTTAGCATGCTTAGTAATTAGTATAGCACCATCTTCCCCATTTTCTATTGAAAAATCTTGACAAGTTATTAGCTGGTTTAGTTCAACGAACATAATATCAATTTGGTGCGAGAGATCAAAGCCGTCTGATTTTAGACTGCTCTTCTTTTACTCAGTACGTTTACCAGCTCAACGGTATTTATATTCCATGGGGATCCAGAGTTCAGGCACAAGTCGGTTCTTATGTCTCCAGAAACCAGCTGCAATCTGGTGATTTGGTTATGTTTAGTGTGAGTACCCCAGGGCAAATCAACCACGTAGGTGTCTATATTGGCAACGGACAATTTATTAATAATTTACCAGATGTTGGGGTGTTCATTTCGAATATGAATAGCTCTTATTGGTCAAGCCATTACATCACAGGTCGTCGTGTTAGCTAATAACAACTCTATTAAAGCAGGGTTGCCGTGAACGTACTGGCAGCCCTCTGATCGTGTATCGGCATCGCAATAATTATTAGTATGTGACAATGGGACAAGTCCGCCGATAACGATAGACCAATGGTCAACGAGCTAATTCTGATCCTTTTGGTCAGGTTTCTTCTAGTCCTAGTTCATACTTCATCATAAAATCAACCTACTTATCCGAATCTCCGCAAATCGTCTTGACAGTCTGATTGAACATCTGAGTCGCGAGGAACCAAGCTTCTTAGAACGTCGGCTACTTCTACTTTTTCCTTTGTAAGGGACATCGTTACTCGCCGGCGACGAACCCCGGTTCAATTTTTGTGCAATGTATAGTATAAACTTGTTGAATATCCTTCCTTACATATCAAAATGGGGTCTTTAAAAATAAATAAAAGAGGAACCGTGAGGATTATCTGCTTGGCTACTCGCTTATTTATTTTACCAAACAATTCAAATAATAATCATGAGCAAGTGCTTGTGCACTTAAGCACTTGCTCTTTGATCACGCCGGCTTCTGGATATATTTAATAAGATTCCGATGCTCATCATACAAATTAATAAAGAAGATCCACCATAGCTTATTAGCGGAAGAGGAACACCTGTAATGGGGATACTCCCCGTAACGCCGCCTAAATTTATGAGGGCTTGAACAGCAATAAGTGATACGACTCCAGTACCTACTAATGTTCCGAACATATCAGGACATCTCAATGCTACAATGAGTCCTCTCCAGATAAACAAGATGTACATGATTAAAAAAATGAAACTTCCAATAAAACCAAATTCTTCCCCTATAGTTGCAAAAATAAAATCCGTATGTGCTTCAGGTAAGTAGTGTAATTTCTCCACTCCTTGACCAAATCCTGCTCCAGTCAATCCCCCATGACCGAGTGCATATAAAGACTGAACTAATTGGTAGGAGGAATCCTGAGAATCATTCCATGGATGAAGATATGCGGTGAATCTTTGAAGCCTATAACTCTTAGCCAAGACAATTCCAAGTGCAATTGGAAGCAAAGAAAAGCCAATCCACAAAAGTTGTAAGAGGTTTGCTTCCCCAGTAACGATCATAATGCCTGCCGCGATAAAGATCACAAGATCAGAACCGATATCCGGTTGAAGCATAATTAATCCTAAAACAAGACCAACGATGATAAATAAAGGGAGCAGCCCTTTTTTGAATTGCCGAATTTTTTCTTCCTTTTTACTGATCAGAGCTGCAAGATAGATAACTAATCCAAGTTTCGCGAATTCTGTTGGCTGAATACCGAAAGAACCGATACCGAACCAACTACGATGTCCATTTACCTTTGTACCAAATATAATAACGAGACATAATAAAATAAGAACGGTGACAAAGATTAGGTGCGACCATTTTTGAAACACTTGATAGGGGATATTCATCACTATTAGCATTACACTTCCGCCTATAAGTCCCCAAATACCTTGTCTTTCTGTAAAATATATAAATGAATTGAACTTCCACGAAGCTGATGCTTCGCTAGAGCTAAATACCATTAATATACCAAAGCCAACAAGCATAGTAGTTAATAACAAAAGTAGAAAATCAGGATGTCCCTTCAAAGATTTCTTCATCCTTCTCGCCTCCGTCAATTGATGCCAATAAATGATTCGATGTTGTTGAATGCAGATTTCCTGCACGGCACATCCTGCACTAAAGAGCCTATATTACTATCGAGTTTCAGATCGTTTATTCATCACTTATGTGATTAAGGAACTTATACACTGATACCTCTACTCTCTTTTATACGCAGATAAATTTCTCCAATAACTGAGAGTATACCCACTTTCCATTAATTTCACATTAGAAAGCAGTAGTTTCTCATCATTTTTTCGACCCTTCATAGCATATTAAATATCCCCTTAGGATAAACAGCTTTTTACTGTCTACCCTAAGGAGATAATACCATTTACTCTACCTTTAATGAGATGATGTTCTTGGCGGCCGATAGTTTTGTACTTAGTTTTACGCACTATATTCCTTTAATATATGTTTTCCGGCACGCCAGTAGTCGCTTCACGCAGTGGCGGTATTCCGGAGATTATTCAACATCAGCGAAACGGACTTTTAGTTTCCAATTATTGGATTCCTTCCGCCTTTGAAAAACAGATCTTAATTATTGCTCAGAATAATAAAAAAGCGAAGCAAATGCCGCTTCGTCTTTTCTTTTGGGTATCCGTACATCCTAAATTTGAATAAAAATCCCTCAGGAACAAGTGCTGCCCTGACAGAAAACTCTTTTTGAGCGATTACTAGAATCAGATTGTGTTCGTGATTAATGATTTTGTCGCAGACGGCCTGGATGAGTTCTGGATCTGGGATATTGACTTCGAATACTTGCAAAGGGAAGAAATGGCACGAGTTATATGCTTGCAAAGCAAAATAAAAAGCCACTTTTTCTCAAGTGGCTTTGCAGAAGCTAATCTTCGTTTGTCTCTATTGGTTTTGCCGTGGAAAGAATGAGCCGCTTTAATTCCAAAAGTTCATCCTCAATTCGATGTAAATGGCTCTGCATATCATCGATTTCTTGCTCAGACTTATAATTAATGGCAAAGTCGATAATAGATTCATGTTTGTCCCTTGCCGCTTGTCTGTTTTGACTCATCATAATCAAGGGCGCTTGGAAGGCTGCTATAAAAGATAAGCATAGATTTAATAAAATGAAGGGTGGCGCATCGAAATGATAGGTGAATGGCAGCGAGTTCCATACAATCCAAATCACTAGGAACAAAGCAAAATAAATGATGAACTTCCAGCTGCCGCCGAAAGAAGCCATTCGATCCGCTAATCGATCTGCCCAGGATGTCTTTAGCAAATATTCTTCATCCAGGTGAGAAAGAATGTTGCTTTCATAATTATCAACTAAACGATCGATTCTTCTTGCATTATCTCGATTAATTTCAATATCGAAACCCTGAATTTTTTTAGATTCATTTTGGTCTTTTTGTTTTTTAACGTAAAGGTTTTTGCGCATGGCCCATCTCCACCTTTATTGAATTCCCATTCACGGTTTAGAAGCAAACATTTGATATGCAGAATTGAAATGCACCATGTCGACGCCGTTCCATGCATTCGATACTTTCACGGCATCGTCAAAGGCGCCGCCATTCACACCGGTAATTGCTCCTGTGCGCTTAACCATGCTTGGGATTTGCTCCCCTTGACCTTGCATGCTTGTCGTAACGACTCTACTCATTTGTGGGTTGTGAACAATCAGCATATGCCCTTTAAAATTTTTCCCAGTCACAGACTCTACCGTAACGGCATTATTTTTGGTATTCAGACTAATGTCGTGGTTATCTTTCACTTATCCCATATTGTCAAATAGCTTTTCGTAGTCTGCTGTAGTAGGTAGGCTCACTATGACCGATTAAGTATTTCGCTTCTCTCGATGCTGCGAAGTAATGAGCGTATCAGCGACCATATACCACCAATTTGTAGCGGATGGCGTTACATAAAACCAGCCGATAAACAGACTAAAAGATGTACCAGCACCATAGCAAGGAACCGCAGCTTTGATTTGCGCCTTGGCTTCAAGTCTGGCTGTGTCCTTTTTTTCCTGAGCAAATGGGTAGCCTTGACAATTATTTATCCTTCAACACCTCTTTGTGCAAGCAATCTTTCAAATTCTAATACACAATCATTAAGCAATTATGAAATAATGAAGTTCCAATCCATGTGATGACGGGAAAAAGAGACTCCAATTTCAAAAAAACAAAAACGAGCTCTACGTTCAAGAGCCCGTTTTCTTGAAGTTTTCTCGATTAGTTAGTATTAATAATTACTGTGGAGTAGTTCCGGCAGGTTGTTCCGCTTGGACAAGCAAATGAGTGCCTTTCCTATAATACGGAAATGTCCTTTGGCATTTTGCCTGTCCGTTGAATGGTACGAATCTGTGAAGTTGTTATCTGGAATCCAACCATAATAAACGACGAGGTTACATTATTAAAGTTGAAAACTCGTAAGTCTGGAATGTTCTGGCTGCCACGGAAAACCCGAAAATTCCCTGTGAAATTGCGCCCTGAAAAAAGTACTAACGTAACTTGACTAGGAATTACAACATTTCTTAGTCGGAAACTGGAGATGATGTTATTAAAGCCGAATAATCCCAGATTTGAAACTGCCACGCCTCGTCTAAATGTTAGACTTCTTCCAGTAAAGTTAAAACCCGAAAAAAAAGTAACTCTAACATTTCGATTAAATATTAATCCCATCCCTATCACCCTCTTAATCACAAGATAGTAATAGTGTATGAATTTGTTAATATATTGGCTTGGACTTATGTTATTAAGACGTTACCGTGGCGAGTTAGGCATAGAAAAAGCACCATCGAATGATGATGCCTATTAAAGTAATCCGTTTACTTGTAATAGTGTAAACTTCAATTACTCTTATGTTTAATGTTAACCTTTCAACCTTCTGAACTTAAGATGCTAGTTTAAAACTCCTTATCCATCGAGCAATACAAGTTCCAATTATGATGCCACAAGACTCCTACCTTCAAACTTAAGAACTCATAACAAGACGAAAAAATATCCCTGGCTAAAAGATACAATATTTTATCCCACCAATTTACCTTCAAATGGTTACCAGTTAATAATCATAGTTGCAAACGGTTACTTTTCGTATAATCAGTCAGGCTCCATCATCTCGCCTTTTAGAATGGAATTACATATTAGGCTATTAATCCTCCTCTCTTTTAGTACTCCCTTTGAAGACTTTATTTTCACCAAGCCCATTAATTATTACCAATTATATGTTGGCACATATTGGAACTATCCTACCAGTTATCACAGCAAAAGCCGCCGATCGATCCGTCGGTAGCTAAATTGTTGAATCATTACGCTATCGTTCCCAGTTAGCTCAACTTCTTGTTGCAAACTATGGACTTGAACAGTAGCAATCTCTCTGCCGCCCATAATCTAAACATATATCCGCTGCCAAGAAGATGCCGAGGCGCTTCATCAACTAATAATCGTACATCTGCATAGTTCATCTATAGAAATCATCCAGTGCCTTCGTCGCTATTCGAACATATTCCAACTCTAACCGTGTGTAAAATATAGGTTCTACTTCATTTTCCAAGTCGTGCAGCCTGTAACGCAGCAGCAGCATCCTTATCGTGTACTGGCGCATTCCGAAGTCGAATTCAGGAGTAAGTC
>Ga0209566_100757_pt1 | contig 17531 bp, 17 predicted proteins | sample Araplavi_mTSA_r2_2_FD_184287 | JGI IMG/M metagenome (GOLD analysis project Ga0209566, IMG submission 184287) | Arabidopsis root microbial communities from North Carolina, USA - plate scrape CL_Cvi_mTSA_r2 (SPAdes) (version 2) | ecosystem: Host-associated > Plants > Roots > Endosphere | place...
TATCCGCGAACTCGAGAACGTGATCCATCACGCGCTGCTCGTGAGCCGCCACGACGCACTGCAGGAGGCCGACCTGCATCTCGCGTCGCCCGACGCGACGGCCGCCGCCGAGCATGCACAGGCGCAGGAACCCGACCCGGCAGCCGGTGCGCAGGCTGCACTCGAACGCGCGCTGCGTGCGCTGTTCGACGAGGATCACGGCAACCTGTTCGAGCGCATCGAGGACACCGTGATGCGCGTCGCGTTCGAATTCAGCCACCGCAACCAGATCCAGGCCGCACGGCTGCTCGGCATCAGCCGCAACGTGCTGCGCGCCAGGCTGATTCGCGCGAAGGAGATCGCAGCAATGAAGTAGCCGCGCATGGGAGCACGACGCCGCCCCGCTCCGGCGCGTTTCGCGCCGCGATCCGTGCGGCAGGGTTCGAACCTGATGTATCGTGGCGCGAGGCGCGCGCCTCGTTCCCCTCCCGCATCCGGTCGTCCGTTGCATGACCGCCCGGGCCCGGCGACAGGGCGCACGCACGATTCTCCGCAACACGAAAGGCCGTCCGGCGCCCGTGCGGGCCCGGCCGTGCCTCGTTCACCCGTCCGGAACCCGTCGCCATGAAAAAGCTTGTCAACCGCCCGTCCGATGTCGTCCGAGAAATGCTGGAAGGCATCGCGCGGCAGTCGCCGCATGTCGCGATCCTCGGCGACGAGCACGTGCTCGTTCGCCAGCCGCTGCCCGAGCCGGCGCAGCGCCCCGTCGCCGTCCTCTCAGGCGGCGGCAGCGGCCACGAGCCCGCGCACGGCGGTTATGTCGGCGAAGGGATGCTGAGCGCGGCCGTCTGCGGCGAAGTGTTCACGTCGCCGTCCACCGACGCGGTGCTCGCCGCGATCCGTGCCAGCGCGGGCCCGAACGGCGCACTGCTGATCGTGAAGAACTACACGGGCGACCGGCTCAATTTCGGGCTCGCCGCCGAGCTCGCGCGCGCGGAAGGCATTCCGGTCGAGACGGTGATCGTCGCCGACGACGTCTCGCTGCGCGGCCGCGTCGAGCGCGGCCAGCGGCGCGGGATCGCCGGCACCGTGCTGATCCACAAGCTCGCCGGCGCGGCTGCCGCGCGCGGGCTGCCGCTCGCACGCGTCGCGGCCATCGCGCGCGACGCGGCGGCCGAGCTGGGCACGATGGGCGTCGCGCTCGACGGCTGCACGATCCCCGGCGCCGACAAGTCGGGCTTCAGCCTTGGCGATCACGAGATCGAACTCGGCCTCGGCATCCACGGCGAGAAAGGCGTCGAACGCCGCGCGCCGCTGCCGGCCGATGCGCTGGCCGACACGCTGCTGTCGAGCATCGTCGCCGATCTCGTGCTCGACCGCGGCGAACGCGTCGCGCTGTTCGTCAACGGCCTCGGCGCGACGCCGGACATGGAACTCGCCATCGTGCTGCGCGCCGCGCACGACAACCTGACGCGGCGCGGCATCGTCGTCTCACGCGCGTGGGCCGGCACGTTCCTGTCGGCATTGAACATGCCCGGCTGCTCGATTTCCGTGCTGCGGCTGAACGACGAACGCGCGGTGCTGCTCGACGCGCCGACGCAGGCGCGCGCATGGCCGGGCGGCGGTGCGGTGAATACGCAGATCCGCGTGGCCGAGGCCGCTGCGCAAGAAGCGCCGCTGCCGCCGCTCGATGCGACCGGCCGCGCGTGGGCGGCGCGCCTGCAACCGGCACTGCATGCGGTCGCGCAGACGCTGATCGATCATGAGCAGACGCTGACGGACCTCGATGCGGCCGCCGGCGACGGCGATCTCGGTGCGAGCATGCTGCGCGCCGCACAGGCGATCCTCGCGCTGCCGGAAACCGCGTACGGCTCGCCGGCCGGCGTGCTCGCGGCGCTCGGCGCCGCGTTGCGCCGCGCCATCGCCGGCAGTTCGGGGCCGTTCTACGCGACCGCGCTGCTGCGCGCATCCCGCCGGCTGGCCGATGTCGCCGAGCCGTCGGCGCGCGACTGGGCCGCGGCGTTCCACGGCGCGGTGGACTCGATCAGCGAACTGGGCGGCGCGCACGCCGGCGACCGGACAATGCTCGATGCGCTGGTGCCGGCCGTCGCGGCATTCGAACGGGCGCTCGACAACGATCGCGATCACGCGGGCGCATGGGCGGCGGCGGTCGAAGCCGCCGAGCACGGTACACAGGAAACCGCGCAGATGACGCCGCGCGCGGGGCGTGCGAGTTATCTCGGCGAGCGCGCGATCGGCACGCCGGATGGCGGTGCGGTGGCGGTGTCGTACTGGTTGCGCGCATTGCAGCCGCACGTGCGATAAGCGGCGGCGGCAGGCTGATGCGGGCCGCCCGCATCAGCCTGCCGCACGCGTCCCGGTTCGCCCCGGCAGCAGCGCGGCGCCGATTGCGGCCATGCCGAAACTCGCGAGCCAGCACCAGTAGCCGATTGCATCGAGATGAACAGGCTCGACCCCGCCGGCTTCATTGACGACGATCCGATGCTGCGTCAGGAAGCTCGACCCGAACAGCAGCGCGAGCACGGCCAGCGTGACCGCCTGCGTGCGCCGGCGCTTCGCGATCAGCCACCAGGCCGCGAACACGAGCGGGTTCGCGAGCCACGCGAAGATGCCGAAGAAAAGGCCCATCCAGCCGGTCAGCAACACCTGCCAGCCGTCGGCCCAGGGATGCGGATCGGGTGCGCCCGTGCGGAACGGCACGGTGAACATGGCGACCAGATAGAGCACGACGCTGATCGCGAGCAGCACGGTCGTGGCGCGGCCCATCGGCGGTCGGACGGTCGCAGTGGCGGGGGTCGATGTGTTCATGGTCGTGCCGGGCGTCCGATGCGGGTCGTTCAGACGCCTTCGACCAGCACGGCGCGATAGCGCGCGCCCTTGAAACGATGCTGGACGACGTCCTGGTATTCGGGGCCGTGATACCACGCGTGCGCGGCCTCCTTCGACGGAAACTCGACGATCACGACACCTTCCGGGCCTTCGCCCTCCAGTGTTTCCTGCGGGCCATAGGCGGCGAGCACCTTGACCGGATGCCCGGCGAGCGTCGCGCCGACCTTGCTCTGGTAGACGTCGAGTTCGTGCTGGTCCTGCGTGCTTTCACGTGTAAACACAATGTAGGTGGCCAAGATACGTGCTCCTGATGCGATGCATGGAAGGTGGAAGGGTCGGCCGCGCCGCACCGTCCGGCAGGACGGCACGCGGCCTGCTCGCAGCTTACAGCGGTTTCGCGACGAGCGCCGGGGCCCGCCCGCATGCCCGCCCGAGCAGTTGCGGCGGGCACCACCGTTCGTCCGCGTACGGATCCTGCCGCGACGCGGACGAACCGAACGGCGCCCGTCACGCAACGGTCGCGGTGGCCTGCATCGTCAGCCAGCCGTCGCGATCCTTCGCCCACAGCTCGATCGTCTTGCCGTCGTCCGACGGCTTGCCGCACAGCGTGAACGGCTCCCCGTCGAACGTCGGGCGCACCGCGCGGAACGCAAAGCTCACGAGCGCGGCATCGGGCCGTTCGCGCCGCACGAGATCGACGAGCAGCGTCGCGATCAGCGGGCCGTGCACGACGAGCCCCGGATAGCCTTCCTCCTGCGTCACGTAGCTGCGGTCGTAGTGGATGCGGTGGCCATTGAAGGTCAGCGCCGAATAGCGGAACAGCATCACCGCGTCGGCCATGACCGTGCGCGACCACGCCTCGCCTGCCGGCGCCGCGGTCGGCTTCGGCGCGGGTGCGCCCGGCTGCGGCGCGTCGCGATAGACGATGTCGTGCTCCTCCTCGACGCACGGCACGCCGTCGCACTCGATCCGGTGCTGCACCGTCACGAAGACGAGCCGGCCGCTGCGGCCCGTCTTGTCCTCGAGGTTCACGATCGTCGATTCGCGCATCGCGCGCCGTCCCGTGCGCAGCGGTGCGTGGAACGTCAGGCGGCCGCCGGCCCACATGCGGCGCGGCAGCGGCACGGGCGGCAGGAAGGCGCCGCGCTTCGGGTGGCCGTCGGGGCCGAGTTCGGCCAGCGGCGCGACGGGCAGGAAATAGAGCCAGTGCCACATCGGCGGCACGACGTCGCCGGGCGACGGGCGGTCGAGCGTGGCGGCCAGCGCGTTCAGCGGGAACGCGGTGATGTCGTCGCCGAGCGTTTCGGTCTTGCCGAGCCACGCGTCGAGCGACGCCGGGGCGGACGGCTGCGAGGATGGGGTGGACACGTGCGGAATCTCCGGGAGGCTTGCAACGGCTTCAATATGCACGCCGCGCGCCGTTTCGCGAAGCCGGATTTCCCGAATCCCTTCCCGAATCGCTTCCCGATTCCCGGCTTCGAACCCGCCTGCCCCGCCACGTGGCCGCGCCGGACGGTTTTCGTCCGATCATTCGATCGCGGTCGCCGCGCGCGGGCCGGGCCGACATCCCTGCGGCTTGACCACCGCCGGCACGCCGCCTAAATTGCTTCAGACGGGCCGGCCGCGACGTGTCATACGGGTGACAAAAACGATAGTTTGCTATCGAATTATTTTGCCCCTATCATCTCGCCCATGACCAATCTGCACGACCTCCGCCTCGCCGTCAGCAGCCTGCTCGTGCTGTCCGCGCGCAAGTGGCGCCGCACCAGTGACGGCGTACTGAACGCGTACAACGTGTCCGAGGCCTGCGCGACACCGCTGCTGATCGCCGGGCGCCTCGGCGAAGGCGTGCGGCAAGGCACGCTCGCCGAACACGTCGGCATCGAAGGGCCGTCGCTCGTGCGCCTGCTCGACCAGCTGTGCGCGGCCGGCCTTGCGCGCCGCGACGAGGATCCGCACGATCGCCGCGCGAAGACGATCTCGCTGACGGCCGCCGGCCGCGCGGTCACCGCGAAGATGGAGGAAGACCTGCGCGTGCTGCGTGCGCAGGTGCTCAAGGGTGTCACGCGCGCCGATCTCGAAGCGACGCTGCGCGTGCTCGACGCATTCAATACATCAGAATCGCCCACGCCTGCCGCGCGCGCATCCCGCACCAGCAACGCCACGTCATGACCTATCCGAGCCTTCGCGACTGGCTGTTCTCGGGCAAGACGTTCGCCGCGTCGATGCTGGCGCTGTACCTCGGCCTGTATTTCCAGTTGCCGCGCCCGTACTGGGCGATGGCGAGCGTCTACATCGTGTCGAACCCGTTCGTCGGCGCGACACGCTCGAAGGCGCTGTATCGCGCGCTCGGCACCGCGCTTGGCGCGGCTGCCGCGATCTTCTTCGTGCCGCCGTTCGTCGAGACGCCGCTGCTGTTCGCGATCATCGTCGCCACCTGGTGCGGCACGCTGCTCTACCTCGCGATCTCCGACCGCACCGCGCGCAGCTACGTGTTCATGCTCGCCGGCTATACGATGCCGCTCGTCGCGTTGCCGACCGTGACTGATCCGTCCACCGTGTTCGACGTCGCGATCGCGCGTACCGAGGAGATCGTGCTCGGCATCGTCTGCGCGAGCGTGGTCGGCAGCGCCATCTTCCCGAACCGGCTCGCGCCGACGCTGATCGAGCGCACCGATGCGTGGTTCAAGGACGCCGCGTTCTACGGCCGCGAGACGCTGTCCGGGCACCTTGCCGGCAAGGCGCTGTCCGCGTGCCGGCAACGGCTCGCGGCAACCATCACGGGCCTCGAATTCCTGCTGAGCCAGCTGAGCTACGACCATGCGCATCCGCGCATCCTCGCGCGTGCGCAGGCGCTCGCGGGCCGGATGCAGCTGTTCCTGCCGCTGATGTCGTCGCTCGCCGATCCGTTGATTGCGCTGATGCGCGACCTGCATATCCGGCCGGCCGGGCTGGACGACCTGCTCGCCGATGCCGCGAAATGGTTCGACGCACCGTTGCCGGCGGTCAAGGCCGGCAACGACGGCGACATGACCGACGACCCTGTCGCGGAGCGCCTGCGCGAACGCATTGCCGCGCTGCAGCCGGCCGACGACGCGCTCGCGAGCTGGGACGGCGCGCTGCTGTCGAACGCGCTGTGGCGGCTGCGCCAGGTCATCGACATCTGGCAGGACTGCCGCTCGCTGCGCGCGCTGATCGGCAACGAATCGGGCGTCTGGCAGCCGCGCTACCGGCACTGGCGGCTCGGCGGCACCGAGCGCTTCTTCGATCGCGGGATGATGCTGTTCTCGACGCTGACCGTCGCCGCCGCGATCGTGTTCGCGAGCTGGCTGTGGATCGCGTCCGGGTGGCACGACGGCGCCGCGGCCGTCACGCTCGTGGCCGTGTCGTGCAGCTTCTTCGCCGCGCTCGACGAGCCGGCGCCGCTGGTGTTCAAGTTCTTCCTCGCGACGACCGCGAGCGTGGTGTTCGCGGGCCTGTACCTGTTCGTCGTGCTGCCGCACGTGCACGATTTCGCGATGCTCGTCGTGATGTTCGCGGGCCCGTTCATCCTGATCGGCACGCTGCTGCCGCGCCCGCAGTTCAACATGGTGACGATGCTCGTCGCCGTGAACACGGCCACCTTCATCAGCATCCAGGGTGCGTACGACGCCGATTTCTTCGTGTTCCTGAACAGCAACCTCGCGGGCGTCGCCGGGCTGCTGTTCGCGTATGTGTGGACGCGTGCGACGCGGCCGTTCGGCGCCGAGCTCGCGGTGCGGCGCCTGCTGCGCTCGGGCTGGGAAGACGTCGCGCGCTCCGCGTCGACGCAGCCGCTCGACGACCAGCGCAACCACGCGTCACGGATGCTCGACCGCGTCACGCAGCTGCTGCCGCGTCTCGGCGCGTCCGACGACCACCGTCATCCGTCGATCGAAAGCTTCCGCGACCTGCGCATCGCACTGAATGCGCTCGACCTGCGTCGCTCGCGCCGCCGGCTGTCGGGCGACGTGCCCGACGCGATCGACCGCGTGCTGGCCGGCGTCACCGAGCACTACGCACGCTGCGCGGCCGCGAACGCGCGCCAGCCGGCACCGCCCGCGCTGCTCGCGACGATCGACGACGCGCTGCAGCGCGTCGCGGGCCGCAACCTGCCGGGCGCCACGCCGGCGGAACACGACGCCGCGCCCGCTGCGCCGGCCACGCCCGCCACGCATCGCCGGCTGCGCGACACGCTGCACGCGCTCGTCGGCCTGCGCCTGTCGCTGTATCCGGCCGCGGCGGGGCAGCCGCCGCAGGCGCCCGACGGAGCACGCGCATGATCCCGCTTTCCCATCCGTCTTTCCGACCGCGACCATGATCGGCGAAATCGACATCTTCGGCGTATTCGTGCCGGCCCCGCTCGTGCTGATGCTGATCGCCTACCTGATCAACATCGTCGTGCGCGCCGTGCTCGAGCGCGTCGGCTTCTACCGCCTCGTCTGGCACCGTTCGATCTTCGACCTCGGCATCTACGTGTTCGTGTTTGCCGCCGTCGTGATCGTTTCCCACCATCTCGTGGCTAGCTAACCGTGAAAAAAACCTGGCTCTCGGCAGGGCAAATCCTGCTTACCCTGATCGTCGTCGTCGTGGCGGCCGTCGTGCTGTGGCGCATCGTCAACTACTACATGTTCTCGCCGTGGACCCGCGACGGTCACGTGCGCGCCGACGTGATCCAGGTCGCGCCGGACGTGGCGGGCCTCATCACGTCGGTGCAGGTCGCCGACAACCAGGAGGTCAAGCGCGGCCAGGTGCTGTTCGTGATCGACCAGGCCCGCTACACGCTCGCGGAACGCCTCGCCGAAGCCACGCTCGCCCAGCGCCGCGCGACGCTCGCCCAGGCGAAGCGTGAATACGCGCGCAACCTGCAGCTCGGCAACCTGGTCGCGAGCGAACAGGTCGAGGAAAGCCGCACGCGCGTCGAACAAGGTGAAGCCGCCGTCGCCGATGCGCAGGTGTCGCTCGACACCGCGAAGCTGAACCTCCAGCGCACGACGATCGTCAGTCCCGTAGACGGCTACCTGAACGACCGCGCGCCGCGCATCGGCGAATACGTGCCGGCCGGCCGCGCGGTGCTGTCGGTCGTCGACCGCAATTCGTTCCGCGTCGACGGCTACTTCGAGGAAACCAAGCTGCGCGGCATCCATATCGGCCAGCCGGTCGACATCATCGTGATGGGCGAACCGCATACGCTGCGCGGCCACGTGCAGAGCATCGTCGCCGCGATCGAGGATCGCGACCGCACGCAGGGTGCGAACCTGCTGCCGAACGTGAACCCGGCATTCAGCTGGGTGCGTCTCGCGCAACGCGTGCCGGTGCGCGTCGTGCTCGACGAAGTGCCCGACGATTTCCGCATGATCGCGGGCCGCACCGCGACCGTCTCGATGCGCGAAGCCGACACGCGTCGCAACGACAACGCGAAGCCGGCAGGCGCCGGCACGGCGTCGGCCGTCGCGCCGGGTTCGACGGCTTCCGCCACGGCCGCCGGCGCAGCAGGAGCATCGCAATGAAGCGGCATGGTCTGCGCCTCGCCGCGACGCTCGCACCGCTTGCGCTGGCACTCGGCGCGTGCAAGTCCGTCGGCCCCGATTACACGCTGCCGCAGCAGGCGTACGTGAATGCGCCGCTCGCGAACCACGCGCTCGACGACGCGAACGGCACGCTCGTGTCGCGCGACGCCGTGCCCGGCAACTGGTGGCAGCTCTACGACGACCCCGTGCTCAACGCGCTCGTGCGCGATGCACTGAAGTCGAACACCGACCTGCGCGTCGCCGCGGCCAACCTCGCGCGCTCGCGCGCGGCGCTGGAAGTCGCGAGCCAGCAGGGCGGCTTCTCGGGCGGCGCGGAAGCCGCCGTGCAGCGCGCGCAGGAATCGGCCGAGCAATACCTCCTCGAGAACAAGCTGCCGGTCGTCAACGAAGGCGCGGTCGGCATCAATGTGTCGTACGAGATCGACCTGTTCGGCAAGCTGCGGCGCGGCGTCGAAGCCGCGCGCGCGGACAGCGAGGCCGTCAGGGCCGCCGGCGATCTGGCGCGCATCACGGTCGTCGCCGACGTCGTGCGCGCGTACGTCGAATCGTGCTCGGCCGGCGACGAGCTGGCCATCGCGAAGCAGTCGCTCGCGCTGCAGAAGCAGCGCGTCGCGCTGTCGCAGCGGCTGCGCGATGCCGGGCGCGGCAACCAGACCGACGTGACGCGCGGCGTGACGCAGGTGCGCACCCTCGCCGCCGATATCCCGCGCTTCGAAGGCCGCCGCAAGGTCGCTCAATACCAGCTCGCCGCGCTGCTCGCGCGCTCGCCGGCCGACCTGCCGAAGGCCGTCGCCGAGTGCGAGCGCCTGCCGAAGCTGCGCCAGCCGATTCCGATCGGCGACGGCGCCGCGCTGCTGCGCCGCCGCCCGGACGTGCGCGAAGCCGAGCGGCAACTCGCCGCCGCGACCGCGCGCATCGGGGTGGCGACCGCCGCGCTGTACCCGTCGATCAGCATCGGTGCGTCGGCCGGCTCGGTCGGTGTCGCCGCCGACCTGTTCTCGTCCAACACGAATCGCTGGTCGTTCGGCCCGCTGATCAGCTGGTCGTTCCCTGTCAACGGCCAGCGTGCGCGAGTGCGCGAAGCCGAAGCCGCGACGGGCGGCGCGCTCGCGCACTTCGACGGTGTCGTGCTGAACGCGCTGCGCGAGACGCAGTCGAGCCTCGCGACCTACGCGGCCGACGTGCAGCGCACGGAAGCACTGCGCACGGCTTATGAATCGGCACGCAGTTCCGCCGACGAAACGCATCGTCTCTATGTTGCCGGCCGCGAGTCGTTCATCTCCGACCTCGACGCGACGCGCACGCTGACGAGCGTGCAGGCGCAGGTGGCGGCAGCCGAAGGCCAGGTCGCGGCCGACCAGGTGCGGCTCTTCCTCGCGCTCGGCGGCGGATGGGATGACGATGCGGCATCCGACGCGTCGAAACAGATATCGAAACAGACGCCGAAGCCGGCACCCGCAAGCGGTGCGTCGGCGGCCTCGGCCGCCGTGACCGCAGCCGAGTAACCTGCCGGTGAAGAACGGGGAGCGCGTTTGCCGCGCTACGCGCGCCGTCCGCTGATCAACTCGCCGGGTGACGCGCGCGCGGCCAGCCTGGGCTCTCCGGAAGCGTCCGACGCATGGCACCCCGGGCAGCCGTGCGACCGTGCGAAACCGGAATGCCGGGCATCGCAAACCCGAGCCGCATTGGGCCGGCATTGAAGGTAAACTCGTCCGCACTTTTCCGTCTCTTACTCGCCGCCCGCCGGGCGGTTCATTTTCCGGAGATCCATCATGCGAACCAGCGCCCGCAACCATTTCGCCGGCCAGGTCAGCGCCGTCAAGACCGGTGCCGTCAACGACGAAATCACGCTCCGGACGCAGGACGGACTCGACATCGTCGCCGTGATCACCCACGGCAGCGCGGCTTCGCTGGGCCTCGCGGCCGGCTCGAAGGCGTTCGCACTCGTGAAGGCGTCTTCGGTCATCGTGATGGTCGACGTCGACAGCAGCAAGGTGTCGGCCCGCAACTGCGTCGCGGGCACCGTATCGTCGGTCACGAAAGGGGCGGTCAATTCGGAAGTCGTGGTCAAGGCCGCGGGCGGCGCCGAGATCGTCGCGATCGTCACCAACGACAGCGTCGATCGCCTCGGCCTCGCGAGCGGCACGGCTACGTCCGCGATCTTCAAGGCATCGAGCGTGATCGTCGGCGTCGAGTGAACGCGTGACGATCGTGATGGCGATCCGTTTGGCATCGCGCATTCGTGCGGATCATGCGGCTCGCACCGTGCGGCTGTCGCGCCGATGCCGACGATGACCGCCGCGTTCGATGACGCTCGACAACGGGCGCTGCAGTCGCTGCTGTCCGCAGCCGCAAACGCCGACACGCCCGACGCACGCCTGTTCGGCACGCTCGTTGCAGCACGTGCGCGCCGCAACGAACTCGGGCTGCTCGGCCTGTCTCATCCGCAACTGGCCGCCGTGCTGGCGCGGCAGTTTCCGCGCCTGCCTGCGGCCGACGCCGCGGCTCTCGTGCCGACGGCCGCGACAGCGCTGCTGCCATCCACCCACGCTGCGTTCGTCGCGACGCTGCACGCGCGGCTGATGGACGACGCGAATCCCGCCGTCGACCGCGACGACGCCGGCTGTCTCGCGTCGATCATCGCGCACGCCTGCCTGCGCCCCGATCATCTGTGGCGCGATCTCGGGCTCGACGGGCGCGACGCGGTGTCCGCGATGCTCGATCGCTATTTCCCCGCGCTTGCCGCACGCAACGTCGCTCACCTGCGCTGGAAGAAATTTCTCGCGCAGGAAGTGGCCGCATCGCTCGATGTGCCGCCGGGCCCCGCGCCAGGGTGCCCGGGCTGCGAGGATTTCGGCTTCTGCTTTCCTCAAGCGCGATAGTCGCCACCGTAGCCCGTGCTGCCGATTCGATTCGTCGCATCGCCATTCGAAGAAGCCGCGTTGGCCGGCATTGCGGCCACCCAGCCTGCCGGCGTGCGGTTTCGAAGCCGCCTTCCGCTTCTACGAAAAACCGGGATTCGCTGAAACCTGGCACGACCGCGGCTGGATACGCATCGAGCACCGCGACCCGTTGCCGGAATTCCATCCACATCGCAAATTCAATGCGACGACGAGTTGGTTCAGTCGCCGCTTCCGGCTCGCGAACTTCCGCACGCTCTTCGACGACGTGCTCGTAGCGGGCATTCCCGAACAAGCGACCGGTTGACCGCGCGTGCACCGGCCCAAGCGCGAAGCCTGAGGCGGCAGGGTTGACGCACCGATCGATCTGGACAGATTGCCGCCCCGGTTGATCCAGAGCGAAGACCAGGCTCGCCCCCGTTGTTGCGACCGCGACCCGGCAGCGCTGCCAACAGATGCGAGCGCGATGCAGCGCATGCCCCATAAACGGTTACCTTACGCACCGCTTCGTCCGCCGTTCGTGGCACGGTCAATGCCGGTGCCGGTGATGAATGTCCGGAAAATGCGCATGGCTGTGCGTGATCGGCAGATGCACGTGCGGATGCGTGTGCGGTTCGTTGCCGTCGTACGTAAAGTCGTGCGCATGCTGGTGATGTTCGTCGTGCCGATGGGGGTGCGTGTGCTCGAGCCGCTCGTGCGTATGCGTGTGTTCATGCCGCTCGCGAACATGCAGCCAGATACCGAGCGCCATCAGCGCGGCAGCGATCCAGAACGTCGCGGGCGGCAGCGCGGGCCAGATCAGCAGCGACAGCACGACGCCGAACAACGGCGCGATCGAGAAATACGCGCCCGTGCGCGCGCTGCCGAGATGACGCAGCGCGACGACGAACAGCACGAGGCTGATCCCGTAGCCGCCGAGCCCCGTCAGCATCGCGGCGGCCGTGACCGGGAGAGCCGGCAGCGTCGCACCGGTCGCCAGCGCGATGCCGATGTTCACGGGCCCTGCAATCAGCCCCTTCACGCACGCGATGACCATCGCATCGTTCGCGGCCACCTTGCGGGTCAGGTTGTTGTCGATCGCCCAACACAGGCATGCGCCGACGATCAGCAACGCGCCGACCGGCACACCGGCCCGACCTGGCGTCCACGACAGCAGCGTGCCGCCGGCGACGATCGCGACCATCCCGAGGAACACTTGCGTATCCACGTTCTCGCGAAACACCACCCATGCGATGACGGCCGTCAGCACGCCTTCGAGATTGAGCAGCAACGCGCTCGTCGCCGCTGGCGTGCTCGATAGCCCGAGCATCAGCAAGGCCGGCCCGGCCACCCCGCCCGCCGCGATCGCGCCGGCCAGCCACGGCAGGTCGGCGCGCTGCAGCGGCGCGGCGTCTGCGGCCGATGCGTGACGGCTGTGCAGGCGGCGAAGCAGGATACCGATACCGAGCCCGACGCCGCTGCCGAGATAGAACAGGCCGGCGACCATGAACGGCGACATCGCGCCGATCAGCGCCTTGGCAAGCGGTGTCGCGGCGCCGAACAGCGCGGCAGCGGTGAGCGCGACGAGAATCGCGGAATGTCTCGAGTGCATGATCGGACTGGATTGACGTTGAATGGCGCCGGTAGCGGCTTCGGGTTGTGTCGCAGTTGGCGTTCAGTACCTTTCTGAATGCAAGCTGCATCGCACCCGTCAACTTGCGAACGAACCGACGTGCCCCGGCGAGATTATCGCGCGTCAACGTGTCAGGACGACCGGGCACGAGCGCTCACACGCCATGTCGATGCTTCCGGTATTACGCCATTTTAGGAAACCGAATTAACTGGATGAAGCGTCGTCGCGTTCCGGACATGCGTACCGTCCACGCGCAAACGACACAGTCGAGACATCGCGCGTGCAGCACCGATCGACGAAATTTCTTCGTCCGGTTGCAGGGTCTGTTCGAGGCGGGATAGATAAGAACCCGGCGCGTCAGGCGCCGGTGGGAGGAGTCCTGACCTGCCTCTGTCGAGGCAGGTCAGTCAGTCGTGTCGTTCGCCGCAGGCGATGTGCATGCGGGTCAGCGCCGCGCGGCATGCAGCCGCGCGGTGCCGGTCACTCGTTTCCGGCCGTTTGCTGCTCGACCTGCGGCACTGCGTCGGCTTGCGCTTCCACGTTCGCCGGTTGCGGCTCGGCGGCCGCCTCGGCCTGCTGCTCGGCCTTCGGCTGCTGCTGCGCGCCCTTGGCCGATTGCGCCGCGCCCTTGCCGGGGCGGCGAGCCTTCAGCCGGCGCGCCCGCGCTGCGTCGTCGTGCGTGACGCGCCCTGCTTCGTTGCCCTGCAGGTCGACCCGCACGGCATCTTCGACGAGGCACGACCAGTAGCGGTTGCCGCGGCACCACGTCGACATCGCTTCGCGCAGTTCGGCTTCGTTGAGCCCGACGGCCTGTGCTTCGCGCGCGAGGTCGTCCCAGATGCCAACCTTGAGCGGCACTTTGGGGGCCGGATTCTTCGGGAACGCACGCGGAAACTTACGCTGCAGTTTGCCGATCGCAACGATGACCGGATCGACCGGCGCCGACGGCTTCGCCGATGCAGGCTTCGCGCGATGCGGTGCTTTGCCGCCGGCCGCAGCCGGCTTGGCGCCACGCTGCGGCTGGTCGCCGGACTTCGGCTTCGCGCCGGTGTCCGCCGGCGCTGCCGGCCGCTTCGCGTTGCGCTCCTGCTTGGCCTTCGCTGCGAGCTGCGCCCGCAATTCGGCAAGTTGTTCAAAACCCATAAATTCAATCCACCAGGAATATAAGGTGTGGTTCGTGCGGTCACACCGCGCGGCGCACCCGCTTCGCCGCCATGCATGCGACCCGTCTGCCGCCGAGGCGGAACACTACGGGGCCGCATCGCGCACGCCACTCTGTTTTCAGGCACCCGGCCACGATGCCGGACAAGGCAGGAGTGGAAGTATACCGGTACGCGCGACGGCCGGTTGACTCACTGGTCTGCATTGACCCGATTCGGGGTACCGGAAATGCATCCGTACGGTCGTGTTGCGCATTATATGGATACGTCTCCGGAAGTCACGTCGTTCACCCTCGTCGGCAGAAATCGGGGCCATCTTGCGCGCCGCGATTGCCCCGGCGGCGGCACTGGCCGACGCCCCACGAGAGGTATTCCGCCTTTGGGGTACCGCCGCGATCGTGCCGCATCGATGCGCCGCGAACCTCCGGTCTCCATTCGCGATCCCGGGCGGCGCCGTCGGTTGCGTGTAAATCGACGATTGCGCCAATGTGAAGCGCCCGGCGACGGATCGGCGCGTGTGTCGCGGCATGCGAATGCCTCCGTCGATCGCATCGATATCCATACTCGACTCGTTGCGTCCGCATCGATCCCGTCGCGTACGAAGATGCCGAAAAGTGCGTAGTATGGCCGGATCGATGGCAGCGGCGGTATCCCTCGGCCCCTTTCGCTGCGCACCGGGCCAGCCGTCGACATCTCGCTTGCCGGCGAAAAGAACCGGTTGCACGAAACGGAGCAGATACATGGTTCCCCCACACGACATCCCGCACGACGGCATCACGCGCGAGGAAATACACCACCGGCAGATCGACATGCGCGGCTATCGGCGCAGCGACGGCCAGTTCGAAGTAACAGCCTGCCTCGCGGATCGCAAGACTTTCGATTTCACACCGCCGGGCGGCACCCGGACGGTCGCTGCGCTGTCGCCGATCCACGACCTCGGCGTGACATTGGTCTTCGACGCCGACATGATCGTCCGCGCCGTATCCACGTTCCTCCGGTCACATCCGTATGCGCAGTGTCCGGGTGGCGGCGACTCGCTGCAGGCGCTCGTCGGACTGAGCATCGGCGCCGGCTGGAACAGCGAGGTTCGCAAGCGCCTGCCGTCCTGCGATACGTGCACGCACCTGAAGGAATTGCTCGGCCCGATCGCCACCACGGCCTATCAGACAATGGTCGGCATGCGGAAGTCATCGCTCGAGGAGCGCGACAGCGACGGAAAGCCGCTCAAGATCGACAGTTGCCATGCATATGGCGCATCGCGCGATCTGGTGAAACGCCTTTGGCCCGAATACCACCGGCCTTCGGCGCAAACAAAAGGCAGCTAAGCGCCAGGCAGTCGCGCCAGTCCAGTGCCCGCACCGCAGGATCGGTACCGCACCGGTGTGCACGTGTCATGTGCACGAACGTACTTCGGTCCGGCCTCACGCCGACCGGCCGACGCTGTCGGCGGCCTGAGTGATCAGAAAACGCCCAGTGCAAGTCCCGCTGCAAGACCTGCGCCCAATTCGGCGCAGCGCGCGAGATCGTCGCCGTCGATCGTCTTGGCCGCGAGGACGCGTTCCGGCGTCTGCGCATGCGTACAGACGATCAGGCCCGGCGCCACGTTCTTCAGCCGCCAGCCTGTCGCGATCCTGTCGATCTGGCGCAAGGCGTTCTGTCCATCGCTTCCCGCGCAGATCATCACCGCATACGGGCGGCCGTTCACGCGATCGAGCGCCGCGTAGTAGCAGCGGTCGAAGAAGTCCTTCATCAGCCCGGACATCGCCGCGAGATTCTCAGGTGTCGCAAACAGATAGGCATCGGCGTCCAGCACATCGTCTGCGCTCGTCGCGTCCGCGCGCTGCAGCCGGACGTCGACGCCGGATTGCTCACGCGCCGCGCCGGCAGCCGCTTCGGCCATCTGTTGCGTGCCTCCGGTCATCGTGTGATAGACGATCAACAGTGTCTTCATGCGTCGTCACTCGCGTTCGGCTTCAGGTAAGCCGGCAGCATCGCCGGGTTCCGCTGGATGGCCAGTGATCATATGAGGCGGTTCTGCATCCGTGGATCTGCCGGTTTGCCGATTCGTCGGGCCAAGGCGCGCGTCGAACATGCGCATTGTGCCGACCTCGCTTCGCGCATGATCGACCGGATGCACGATCAATCCGCTGCGGCGCGTGATGCGTCGGGGTCTTCCGGTCGCGCGTAGTACGCGAGAAACATGTCTGCGGCGGATTCCGCGACTTTTAGTTGCTCCGGCGCCGCGAGTGGCGGCTGGCCCATCGTGATCTGCGGCCAGAACGCGAATGCCTTCACGACACCGTGCAGCTGATGCGCGGCAAACACCGGATCGGTGACCGACAGGCGTCCGGCCGCCGCGGCCGTTCGCACCCAGACCGTCATGTCTTCCTCGCGCTCGCCGAGACGCTCGACCATGTCGCGCGCGCGTTCCGGCGAATGGATGGCCGCACCGATCGCGACACGTGCGAGCGCGAGAAATGCCTCGTCGCCGAGCAGGCGCATTTTGCGCTCCAGCAACGCGAGCAATTGCTCGCGCAGCGGCACGTCGGAACGATAGGTAGGCGAGCTGCCGGTTCGGGTCGCATCCCACAATTTTTGCAGGATTGCGGCGAACAGCGTTTCCTTGCCCGGAAAGTGGTTGTAGACCGTGCGTTTCGACACGTCCGCGCGCGCGGCAATTCGATCCATGCTGGTCGCGTCGTAACCCGACGCGAGAAATTCCTCGATGGCCGCGTCGACGATGGCCGCGCGCTTTCGATCGGTCAGGCGCTGAGGGGGAGTGCTGGTATCCATTCGGAAATTTTACACCGCGTAGTTTACTTACCCAAAAAATAAACTACACTGTTTAGTGTACTTTATTCTCCGGACGAACCTACATGGCATCGCCTCTCGTTTTGATTCATCGCATTCTGGGTTTTGCGGCCGCCCGACGCGGCCGCACGCTGTCTGGCGGCTCGCCGCAGCACAATGGCGAGCGCTTCAGCAATGTCGCACCCCGGCCGGCCGAGGGGTTGGGCAAGACACTCGGCATCGCTTGGAACATGCTGTTCAACAAGCCGCGCAATACCGTGCCCGCAGGGATGCTGCCCGTCGATTCGCTGACCCGCGCGGAACTCGACGCGGCCCCCGATCGCAGCCTGTACCGGCTCGGCCATTCAACGCTGCTGCTCAAGCTGCGCGGCGAATTCTGGCTAACCGATCCCGTCTTTGCCGAGCGCGCGTCGCCGTTTCGTCGCGTCGGCCCAAAGCGTTTCCATGCGCCTCCGATCGCACTCGAAGATCTTCCGCCGCTGCGCGGCGTGATCCTGTCGCACGATCACTACGATCACCTCGACCGCGACACGGTGCTCGCGCTCGCGGCAACCACCGGTATGTTCGTGACAACGCTGGGTGTCGGCGACCGCCTGATCGAGTGGGGAATCGACGCGAAGAAAGTCCGTCAGCTCGACTGGTGGCAGAGTGTCGACGAAGCCGGCTTGAC
>Ga0209566_100758_pt1 | contig 17526 bp, 17 predicted proteins | sample Araplavi_mTSA_r2_2_FD_184287 | JGI IMG/M metagenome (GOLD analysis project Ga0209566, IMG submission 184287) | Arabidopsis root microbial communities from North Carolina, USA - plate scrape CL_Cvi_mTSA_r2 (SPAdes) (version 2) | ecosystem: Host-associated > Plants > Roots > Endosphere | place...
GGGCAAGTCTGGAAGTCATGGATGAGGATACGAAAAAAATGCGCGGCGACCGCCCGTATATTTTCTCCAACTTGATGGGCGGCACAGGCTTGGATGATATCGTGACATGGGTGGAGCGGGAGTACAGCCATGCCTAGCGTGACCGGGGAGATGACGGCTGAATTTGCGGTGCGCCGCGGCTTGACGCAGCTCGTCCGCAAATATCACGCCTCCCCGCTCAAGGTTGCCAAAACGTTTCGTTTCGAGAACGAAACGAGCGATTCCGACGCCTTGGTTGAACAGCTGGGCGTCTACATCATGGACTGCTCCCCGGGCCTGATGGCAGGGGATCATTATGAAATCAGCATGCGCCTGCACGAGGGCGCGCGTGTGTTTCTGACGAACCAGTCGTTCACGAAGGTTCATCCTGCTCTGCACGGCGCCGGCTGCACGCAGCGCCAGACGCTGCAGCTGGCGGCCGGCTCACTGCTCGAGTACATGCCGGAGCCGCTGATGTTGTACAAGGACGCCAGCCTGCAAGCGAACATGGAGGTGTACCTGGCGCCTGGCGCAACGCTGATCCTCTCGGACATCCTATGTCCGGGACGGACGCAGCGCGGCGAAGTGTTTCAGTACACTTCATTGACGAACCGGATGAAGGTTTGGTATGACGATGAGCTGATTTATTATCAGCATCAGAAGATCGAGCCGTGGTCCATGCAGCTGCAGGCGGCGGGTTGTTGGGGACAGGATACCCACCTCGGCAGCCTGTACGTGTTTTCGGATCGTCTGCGGCAGGGCCATCTGGACGATATGCAGGAGCGGCTGCAGGATGTGTCCGTGCGCAGCGGGGCGAGCCTGAGCTACAAGCATGGCTTGATCGTGACGGTGATGGGTACCAGCGCTTGGGAGCTTCAACGTGCGATCTCGTATGCATGGCAATGCATCCGCCAAAGCCTGTTCGCCTGGCGTCCATTAGATGTTCATAAATAGGGAGCCTGCGGGCTCCTTTTTACTTTATGTTCGAATGGAGTTAGCATTTTCCACGCATACTGGAAGGAGAATCGACAAAATGATGACAACTGGCCTCGCTTCATTGTCAAACGGGGTTCGTGTTGATATGATGAGAATGTTTAATTGTTTGTTTGCTCGAGGAGTTATAAATACAGGAGGGCAATGACGTGGAGAATCAAGTGAGCTACGAGGCAGCTTCGAGTACAGCGCCTCATGCATTGGAACGCTCTGAATCGCTGGAAAGCAGCACAGTTCATGCTTCGGCAGAGCCTGTGACGATTAAAGATTTTTATCGCTTGGTCAAACCAGGCATTATTTATTCCAATTCCATGACCGCCTTCGCCGGCTACTGGGTAGCGGCCCGCTGGCAGGTCGACTGGCTGCATCTGCTCTTCACATTGCTGGGAACAGCGCTGGTGATGGCAGGCGGCACCGTGCTCAATAACTACCTGGATCGTGAAATGGATGCCAAGATGGAACGTACGCAGAAGCGGGCGCTTCCCAGCGGCAGGATTTCCCCGAACACCGTGCTCTGGTACGGCATCATTCTGGGCATCGCGGGCTTAGCTGTTCTCTATTTCGCAGCGCATTCGCCGCTCGCTACATTGGTCGGACTTATCGGACTGTTCCTCTATGTATGGTTGTACACCGCCTGGTTTAAGAGAACGTCGGTATGGAGCACTTTCGTAGGCGCTTTCTCGGGGGCAACGCCGCCTGTGATCGGTTACTGTGCCGTAACCGGCTCGATTGATTTGGGTGCCATTTTGCTGTTCGCCTTCCTATTCCTCTGGCAGCCGCCGCATTTTTGGGCACTGGGCATTCGCCGCATGGAAGAGTACCGCGCTGCAGGGTTCCCTTTGCTGCCCGTTGTCCGCGGCACTTATGTGACCAAGATCAGCATGGTGCGCTATGTGGTTCTGCTTGTACCGGTTACGGTGATGATGACGGCGTTCGGGTACGTGGGTTACATATTCTTGATCGCTTCCACGATTCTAGGACTTGTCTGGGCGTTTATGAGCCTTAAGGGCTTTAGAGCCACCGGCGAGGACGAAGTGAAATGGGCGAAGCGCATGTTCATTTTCTCCATCAATTACTTAACGCTGTTGTCGATTCTCATGGTGATCGATACGGTGAAAGCAGTGGCATAATCGAAGGTTACTTAAGATCCCATGGCAACATGGGATTTTCTTTTCATACATAAACAAAGCGAGGTTAAGAGCGTGGGGACATTTTTTGAAAAGAACTGGTTCAAGCTGGCTATTGGTGTGATTTTGATTGCAATGATCGCTTCCTTTGCTTATAAACTATGGTTTGCCGGCAGCGGAGCGGATGATGAGCGTTTGAAAGCGATGAAAGCGGCGCCAGCGTTCCAACTGCAGGATTTGGACGGGAAGACGGTTTCTTCGAAGGATTTGGACGGCAAAGTGAGACTCGTGTACTTTTTCTATTCTTTTTGTCCTGATGTATGTATGCCGACGTCCTTCTTACTTTCCCAAGTACAGGACTCTTTGAAGCAGAAGGGCTTGCTGGGGGATAAAGCGGAAATCGTATCCATTACGATCGACCCGACGCGGGATACACCGGAAGTGCTGAAGAAATTCGGGGATCAATTTGAGTCGAAACCGATTGCTGGCGGGTGGACGTTCTTGCGTGGCGATGAAGAGAAGACGAAGCAGTTGGCTGAAGATTTCGGCATCATGGTGATCAAAGAGAAGGATGGGAATTTCTCCCATTCTAATGCGATTCTGCTGGTTGATCCGAAGGGCATGCTGCGTAATTACTATGATGCAGGCAACCCGGAGCTGGATGCGGATCATATCGTGAAGGACGTCGTTACGTTGTCTAAAGGTAAATAAGTGGGAACTATTCAAAAGCAGGGTCTGGTTCAGGGTAGATGATATACGCCTCCAGCCCTGCTTTTTCTAATTGCTGAATCAAGTACTCTTCCGGCGTTCCCTCTACGCCCGCATAGCCTTTGCGTGTGTAAATCTGCTCGGCGTCAGGAAACATGTCGCGCAGAAGACCGCGTATGCGCTTGCCGGAGGAGTCGTTATCGGTGAACAAATACACTTGCTTGGTGCCCACTTTTTTCCTGAGGTCCTCCAGGGTGTCTGTGCTGGGCGTGCCGAAGGTGCAAAGGATCGTAATGTGTTCGGTAACGATTCGTTTCAAACGGCTTTTGTCATTTTTACCCTCTACGATAATGGCGATGGACATGCTGCGATCCCCCGTTTGCATGTGTTTTCTGTAGTATAACCAGAAATAGCAAGCGATCCAAGAAGAAATTAGCAGTTTGAAGTGGAAATTTCCCGGGAAATGACAAGTGTAGACAAAAGCTTCGCTCGACTTCCTTAAAATGCAGGTGTACCTAACGATGTATTACGTGGCAACCGGAACCTTGAACGTACGCAGCGGCAGCAGCGAGAGGGCGAGCATGAGGATGAAAAAGGCGATGAAATACGACGAAATATGGTCTCGCAGCTGGCCGGCTAACAGCGGGCCGAAGAACGCGCCGATCGAGTAAGAGATCGATAAAAGAGAGAAGACGCGGCCGTACCGTGTGCTGCTGGTTATGCTGGCGAGCAGGGCGGCGAGCGCCGGGAAGATCACGCCTTTGGCCATGCCGATCAGGAAGAGGGAGACGGACAGGGGAATCGGCCATTGCACTGCCAAGCCGAAGAAAGTAATGGCCAGCGACAAGCTGCCCCCGACGGTTCGCAGGAACGGTGACACATAATTCAAGAACCATAAGCTGATGCTGCATAGTGCGCCCAGGCTGACCAGCGTGAAGAACATGCCTGAGGTCAGTATGGAGCTGCGAGCCGCTTGCATCAGGGGGAGTTCGAAGAACAAAATCCCTTGCGAGCAGGAGATCGCCACAGGAATGAGAAAGAAGAGCCAGGGAATGGGCAGGTTTCCGTACCCGCCCATCTCGTTCGATTCATTCGACAGCGAATGGCCGTGCATATCGATTACGGTGGGCGAATCGGACGCTGAGGCCAGGCTCTTATGTTCTTTTACGCCGACGATGGCCAGAATGCCTGTAATAATCAAGATCCAGCCCAGCACGGAAAAGGCTGTAGTAAAGCCGATCTTTGCGACCAGCAAAGCACCTGCCGCAGGCGAGACGACGGAAGCCAACGTATGCACGAGACCGTTGCCCGTCATCAGCTTGCTTTGATGAATGCGGTCCCGCGCGATGCGGGCGAGCAGCGAGAGGCAGGCCGGGGACAGAAAGGCCAGTACAAAACCGCTGATCGAACGAATGTAGAGCAGATGCCACGGATCTTTGACATTGGATTGAAATAGCAGGATGATCCCTGCTACAATCAGGCTGATCACGATGAAAAACTTGCTGCCGTATTTATCCACTCCATACCCTGCAAGCACATTGCCGGGCAGATGAGTGAGCGAGTATACACCCATAATCAAGCCGATAAACGAAGGGGCTGCCCCAAGGGATAACGCAAACGGGGATAAAATAGGATACTGTGCATGCAAATCGAAGAAAGCCACGAACATAAACAGATACAACCAGATCGCTGTTCGCATGTGCTCACCGCCTAACTCATATTGTCTTGTCTCTCCTTAGATGTACGCGGCCCGTCCAGCGGTTATGACCTTTCAGTTCAATTGACACAATTCGTGAGAAAGCTCACGACAAGGGGGGGAGGGAATCAGATGGATACTGCCGTCATTCTATTATTAGCGGCTGTTGCTGTGTTTTTGGTATTCCGGCTGAGACGATCGTATCGCAAAGCGAGGAATCAGGCGGACCGTTCCGAACATATCCAGAAAAAGCTAGCAGAGCTGCGCAAAAAAAGAGATGAAGAGTAGCGAGCGGCTGTAGTATGATAGGATTGAAATTTCATAGGGAGGCGTTATCGTGGATCAGTGGATTTCTTTTGCCCAAGATCGCTGGTATTTAATTGTTGCTGCGATTATTTTACTTTTTATTATTATCGGGATTGTCAAAACGGTTGTGAAATGGATTCTCATTCTTGTTATTGTCGGCGGCTTGGTGTTATACGGAGCCAATTATAAGGATAAACTGCAGGATATCGGGGCAAGTGTGATCAGCCAGGTTGGCGATGAAGTCAAGGATAAGGCGGTCAGCAGCCTAACTTCAGAAGCGAAGGATGCCAAATTTAAAGCGAATCCGGACGGTTCGTTCGAAATCACGACGAAGAGCTTGAAAGTGGAAGGCAAATCAGGTTCTGATGATGTGAAAATTACTTTTATGGGGAAATCGTTTAATATGAATGCCAACGCAGCCGTGAAGGCTTTGATCGAACAAGCGAAGAAGAACGCCGGCCAGTAACCATTGAAGGAGGAGAAGCATCATGAAAGATATGATGTGGACACAAGTATCGTCGTATAACCTCATATCAATCGTGATCGTTCTCACCGTTGCCGTCTCTGTCATTCAGGGATTTATCCGGGGCGGGTCGAGTTCGGCGAAGCACGTCGTTTCCATGCTCCTGGAGGCCGTCATCGTCATCCTGTCCATGTTTGTGGCATGGAAGGGGACTGCACTGCTGTCTCCCCTGCTCCAAACGTGGCTAAAGGAGCATGACTTGCAAATTCCCTCGGGGCAGATCGGGACGCTCAAGATGATGTATTATACAGCGATGACGAGCCTGCGCGACTTTGCGCTGCTGCGATTCGGCGTTTTATTCTTAGCTTTATATGTGGCGGTTAAGTATGTGCTCAATTTGTTGACGGATCCGTTCATCGGCTCGATGCATGCCAGACAGAACCCCTATGAGCCTGTACGCAAATCGTTCATCAGCTCAGTGACCGGCGGTGTGATCGGTTCCGTAGCGGGACTGGCCAGAGCGCTGATGCTGATTGCCGCGCTGTTTATTTATGTAACGCTGTTCCCGCATTCGATGGCAACCCCTTATATTGAATCCTCGGAGATGTATCAAAAAGGGGCCAAAGAGGTGATCTCGCCGTTTACCGGCGATTTTATCGCCGAGAAAGCGCCTGTCTTCACACGGGCTGTGGAACAAGAGTTTTCCAATATATTGCAGCGGAAATATGAAGTGCTTGACGCGCAAATTCCCGGCAATATTGCCGATACGGCCAAGACTGTAACCGCCAAGGGCAATACGGACGAGGAAAAGGCCAAGCTGCTTTATAATTGGGTCGGCACGCGTGTACAGTATGACTGGGACAAAGTCAAGCTCTATGAAGAGCAGCGGATTTGGAAAGAGCAGACGCCGGAGGATACGTTCAATACGCACAAAGGGGTCTGCATTGACTATTCGCGGTTATACGCCTCCATGGCCCGTGCCGCAGGTCTGGAAGTGAAGGTTGTCACAGGGCTCGGCTACGACGGACAGGGCAGCTACGGACCTCATGCCTGGAACGAGGTTTATCTGAAGGAATCGGCCCGTTGGGTGCCGCTCGATTCGACTTGGGTAGCGAGCGGAGGCAACTGGTTCAACCCGCCGAATTTTGACCAAACGCATATTAAAGAGGCTTGAGCGCTCGCGTCTTCCAAGAAGGAAGCTTTTCCCTGCACCAGTATGGGGACGGCTTCTTTTTTCTTCCTCCACATCTGTGGTAAACTAGTTATTGGCACTTTTTTGCCTCAAGAGGAGAAACTATGCGTAAACCTTTGGATCAGTACGAAATGATTTATTTTGATGCCGGCGATACGCTGCTGACGATTCCGGCCGCACAGACGATCTTGAAGCAGTACTTGCAGCTGCGCGCTTTGGAGCGAACGGAAGAGGAGATCGGTGAACTTTTTACCGAAGCTTTTCGTCTATTTTATTATGTAAATAAGCAAGATTCATTTGAACCTTGCACACCTGAGTCAGACCGTGAATTCTGGGTGAATCTATATAAGTACGTGCTGCATAAACTGGATCTTCACAAGGAATGGTCCGCAGAGGAGATCCATGCATGCTGCCACGAGCTCTATGACATTTATACGGCGCCAGCGTATTACGAGCTGTTTGACGACGTGCTGCCATGCCTGAAGCGTGTGAAAACGATGGGATTCCGCATGGGCATCGTGAGTAACTTTGCTCCAACGCTTAAAGCGATATTGGAGAGCAAAGGCATTCTGCATTATTTTGAGCCTGTGCTGGTGTCCACCGAGGTTGGGTTGGAAAAGCCGGACCCCGCGATCTTTCAGCTGGCTTTGGACCGGGCCGGACTCGCGCCTGATCAGATTTTGTACATAGGCGACCACGAGACCAACGATATATGGGCTCCGAACCAAGTCGGGATCGATGCCATCCGCATCCTGCGCTACCCCTATCACACGGGAGCAGGTATAAGCTCCTTAATGGAATTGTTCGACCGCCCTGCGGGCGTGTGAGAAAGGATTTGAGATACAATGAAGCCGTCCATTATGGATGATTCGAAAAAAAATGAAGTGGCCAAAAAGCGCCATTTCTCCTTTCGGATTAATGTATTTTTCTTTGTTACTTTTCTATTGTTTTCCGTGCTGATCGTCCGGCTGGCGATCCTGCAGTTCGTGCAAGCAAAGGATTTGAAAGCGGCTGAGAATACGAACACGAACCAGACGACGAAGATCGCGCCGATTCGCGGCAATATTTATGACTCCACGAAGTCTCCGCTGGCTTACACGATTCCTGTGCAGTCGCTGTTTTTCCGGATCGAGCCCTCGCAGCAAAATAAAGATGAGGTTATCGGACTCGCTTATAAGCTGAAGGATGTTTTCGATAAATACGGTAAGAAGGACTCGAAAAAACTGACGCCCGAGGAAATTGTTCTCGCCATGGACCTGGGGTACGATATCAATAAGAATAAGATTAAAGAGCCCAGCTATTACTGGGTTCCCCGCAGAATCAAAGCGGACTTGTCCAAGGAGGAAATCGCGGTGCTGCTGGAGCATCGCGATGAATTCAAGTGGCTGGAAGTGAACGAGGAGAGCATTCGTACGTACGAAATGGATGATGACAATACGACGATCGCTCCGCAGCTTATCGGCTATTTGAAGCCGTATTCCACGGAGAAAGCGAAGGAAATTTATAAAGATAATCCGAACAGCAAAGAGTACCTGGATTCGGAGAACGTCGGCTTCGACGGCATCGAGCGGATGTATCAGGACGATCTGCGCGGGAAGAACGGCTCCAAGGAATATCCGGTGAACGCCGCGATGAAAATTATCGGCAGGGCGAAAGTGACAGCCCCCATCAAGGGCAACAACCTGTACTTGTCGATCAATAAGGATATTCAGAAGACGACGGAAAAAGCGATCAAGGATCAGATCGATTTCCTGCACAGCTCTTATGCCAGAAACGATCCGTTCATCAAATACGGCGCCAACGCACAAGCGGGTTACGCTGTTGCGATGGAAGTCGATACGGGGCGCGTCGTGACGATGGCCAACTTCCCGGATTACAACTCGAATGAGTGGACCGGGGGCATTTCGCAAGCGACACTGGATGAGATCGGATCGTACATTTACAATGGTTCGATTACTACCGCCTATCCGAAATATACGGATAAGGAACGTCCGAAGCATCCGTCGTCCATCGTTTTCATGGGTTCGACGATTAAGCCTTTATCTGTTCTTGTTGGCTTGACGGAGAAACTGTTCTCGGCTGGAGATATTTATTACGACACGGGCTCCTTCACGTTTGGTAAATCGACCGCTGCGAGTACGATCCGCAACTCCGACGGCCACGGCTATGGAGCGCTCAATGCTTCGTCAGCGATTGAGCATTCGTCCAATACGTACATGTCGGCTAAAGTCGGCATTCCGTTCTATCAAAAGTTCGGCGGCGAGAATGTCGCGGTGACCGATAAATGGGCGGATTACTTGGCGAAATTCGGCATCGGGGTTAAGACCGGCAGCGGACTGCCTGGAGAGAACGTCGGCTCCAACGACTTCGTTAAGAACGCCAAGAAGGATAGTTACCAGTCCGCCATGGTGTATGCATCCTGGGGACAGAACGAGAAGACGACAACCCTGCAGCTTGCTCAATATGCAGCTACGTTAGCTAATCGCGGGAAGCGGTTGAAGCCGCTGTTCGTCGATGAGATCAGAACGTATGAAGGCGAGCTGGTGAAGAAGGTTGAACCGGAAGTGGTCGAGGATTCATCGTCTCTCTTCTCCAACAATGATTGGAACACGATCATTCACGGGATGAAGAGCGGCGCCGAAGGCATCGACGAGCTGCCATACAATGTTGCGCGGAAGACCGGTACGTCGACGCAAGCGGTATCCGGCGGCACCATTGATAACGCCGTATTCATTGCCTTCGCGCCGGTTGAGAATCCGAAGCTGGCGGTTGCCGTCGTGGTGCCGGAAGGCGGCTTCGGCCGCTATGGCGCATCTCCGATTGCGGCTAAAATTTTTCAAGCCTACGACGCTGCCAACGATGGCATTCTAACCAAGCTGGGCGGCGGCAAGCGCCCTTGGTAAGCAATTAGAAGGTGTCCCTGAAGCCGGTTAGCGGCTGGAACAGGGGCACCTTTTCGTCTTAGTTAGGTCATTCAGAGGCTATTGAGCGGCCTTTTAAATAGGGGCATCAAGGTGGTCAGCCGGGAGAACGAGGGCTGTTTAGGGATGACATTGGTAGAGATAGGGACCTCGCATCACAAGCGAAAAATTGGGGCTGGTTGCAAGATCCGTAAACGGCACTGTGAGACCTTAAGATGACATCAAGTTTTGTTGCTCGTTAGTTTACTAACACTGCGGTATCACTAGAATATATTCTTACACCTAGACCTGATATAGCGTCTTGTATTTTAGTACCTGCAACGTATTCTGCTGGCACCTTTGACCCGGAAACAATCCCTAATACCCTATTGTCACTTGCCTTGAAAAGAAGACCGCCGCTGTCGCCTCCCCCCTGCCATGGTGTAGGTACTATTGTAACGGGTAATTCTAATCAAATAATTATATGTAATCCCGTTAGAGGTTAGCGTATCGTTTAGCATTGTTACGTTACCGCACGTTGAACCTGTTGCAATGCCCGATTTACATACAAGGTTGCCCACATCCGCAGTTCCGCCTCCAGTATGCCTAGAATCGTAATTTGTCAACGACTCCGCTTTGTTGAAAAAGTTGATTTGTTATTTTAATGAGCCCGGCATCCAGACCGCTTGAAAACTTGGAGTCTGTTACAGTTAGAGTTCGCCATACTCTCCTATCCCGTCACTGCCTCCCAAAAACTCCTTGACACTTTCTGCGATCCTGTTACCGCTTTGAACCTCAAACTCTAGCCTTTTCTTGCCTTCGTCATCCAACGGCAGGCCTTTAGCGTTTTGAGTTGTTACGGGTATGGGAGTTGTCAAAACCCTGTCCTCTTTTATTGCTGATCCCGTTCCTTCCGCAGCCAATAAAAGCACGGACAATGCTTGAGTGGTTGTTACGATTCTACTAGTTTTCATTGTATTCACCCCCTGAAAATATATTATTTTATAAACAATGATAATTATAGATTTATTGTAATATATAGTAAATAAAGGAAAGGAAAACTGAGTGTACAAGTTGTGTATAAGAATCATGCATGGTTCTAGTCGACTTGGGTTGAATTGAGGAGAGAGCTAGAAGCACTGGAAGCACCGATACCCAGCCACCCGCATACGCTGATGGTAGAGGGGCAGCCCTATTTTTACCCTAAAAGTTGCACTAGGTAAAAAATTGTGTGCATGCGCAAAGAAGGCGGTGAGCAGCAGTGAAAAAAAGCAGATTATCCTCCTCGTTAAAGCGCCTTGTGATTACTTTCTTATTTTTATAAGCCGAATGGAGCTTCTCACCCTCTTCTCATTTCCGGTATGTAGGGCTGTTATGGTATACTATTGTATCGACAGTCCAAGAAAGACAGATTGATGAATGGTGCGGAGGAGTGAGTTTCACCATGTGTGGTATTGCTGGTGTCATGTATTTTGAAGATAGAGAACCGACAGTCGCGATGTTAGAGCAAATGACGGACGTCATTGTGCATCGGGGTCCGAACGATTCGGGATTCTGGACGGATAACCGGATAGGTCTCGGTTTCCGCAGATTGTCGATCATTGATATCCAGGAAGGTCATCAACCTCTAACCAACGAGGATGAGTCGGTCTGGATTATTTTTAACGGGGAAATTTATAACTATAAAACATTGCGCAGCATGCTGCAGGAGCGCGGTCACCAATTCCGCACGCATAGCGATACGGAAGTCATCGTTCATCTCTACGAGGAGTTTGGTGATGATTGCGTGAAGCACCTGCGGGGCATGTTCGGTTTTGTCATTTGGGATAAAAAGAAAAAGCGTCTGTTCGGCGCTCGCGATCATTTTGGCATTAAGCCGTTTTACTATCATGTCAATGACAGACAGTTCCTGTTCGGCTCGGAAATTAAGAGCCTCTTGGCAGCGGACGGCATGAACCGACTGATTCATACCGACAGTTTGCTCAATTATTTAACTTTCCAATATGTACCTGAACCCAATACGATGTTCCACGGCATCCAGAAGCTGCCGCCGGCTTCGTATGTGGTGATGACATATGATGGGGAGATGTCCATACATAAGTATTGGGATCCGATGTTCGAGCCGGAAGATCGTCCGTTCGACTACTATGTGGAACAAATTCGCGAAACGTTGAATGATTCCGTGAAGCATCACATGGTGAGCGATGTGGAACGCGGCTGCTTCCTGTCCAGCGGCATCGATTCAACCGCGATTGCGACGCATATGCGGAACATCGAACCGATCCGCACGTTCTCGGTCGGCTTCGATGGGCCCAACAATGAAACGCCGATTGCTGCGCAAACGGCTGCGGCGTTGGGCACAGAGCATTACGACAAAGTCATCACACGCGATGACTTCTTCAATACCCTGCCGAAAGCGATCTGGCATCAGGATGAGCCTGTAGCCGACCCTTCGGCGATCGCCCTATACCACGTCGCTCAGCTGGCGCGTGAGCACGTGACGGTCGTCCTGTCCGGCGAGGGCGCGGACGAGTTATTTGGCGGCTACCGCATCTATCGCGAGCCGTTGGCGCTCAGACCGATCGAGCGCCTGCCGCACGGGCTGAAGCGGATGCTGAATCGTCTGGCGCGCTTGCTGCCAAGCGGGGTGAGCGGCCGCAACTATATTCTGCGCGGCACGACACCGCTGGAAGAGCGCTTCATCGGCAACGCCAAAATCTTCACCGAAGATATGAAAGCGGAGATTCTACGGCTGGATACGGAGATGCTGCGCAATTACAAAAATCCGCTGCAAATCGCCGGCGATTATTATGCCAAGACCCGCCATCTCGATCCGGTGAGCCGCATGCAGTATATCGACATGAACTTGTGGATGCCTGGCGATATTCTGATGAAGGCCGACAAGATGACGATGGCGCACTCCCTGGAGCTGCGCGTACCGTTCCTCGATAAGGAGCTGTACGAGGTGGCCCGCCGCATTCCGGCGAAGTATCGCATTGCGAACGGCACGACCAAGTACATCTTCCGCAAAGCGATGGAAGGGATCATTCCGGACTTTATTTTGAATCGTCCGAAGCTGGGTTTCCCGGTTCCGCTCCGCGATTGGATGAACGGCTCCGTTGGCGATATGGTGCTGGAGCAGATCAAGGCCAGCGGCATTGAAGACTACATCAATACCGCTGCTGTCGAGCGGATGCTGCAAAAGCACCGCAGCGGTCAAGGTGATTATGCACGCCGCATTTGGACGATCTATATTTTTGCCCTGTGGCATATGACATATATGGAGGAGCTGCCGAAGAAGGTGCTGGCTGCGTACTAACGCCCGGTACCTTGCATATGGCACTTGCCCTTCACACGTTGCACCTGGCTTGGCATTCAACAGATAGGGGATGAGAACCGGTGGGATCACAAACGTATAAACTGATTGCTCTCGACATGGACGGGACATTGTTAACGGAGGAGAAGACCGTCTCGGCCGAAAATCGCGAAGCGATTGCCGCCGCACTGAAAGCAGGCAAATCGGTCATCATGTCGACGGGACGAGGCGTCCAAAGCGCGATGCCATATATTAAAGAGCTCGGCTTGAATACGCCGATCGTCACCGTCAATGGCGGCGAGGTGTGGGAAGCGCCGGGCAAGCTGCTCAGCCGCCAATTAATGGAAACGGCCGCTGTACATGAACTGCACGCTCTCGCGCAGAAGTACGACGTGTGGTGGTGGGCGTATGCGGTTGAAGGCATCTTTAACCGGGAGAGCGAAGCGATGGATATCGATAAGCTGCATTGGTTGAAATTCGGCTATTTTACCGAAAATGAAGAGAAGCTGAAGCACATTCGCGCCGCTGCCGAAACGATGGGGCGTTTCGAAATAACGAATTCGCATCCATGCAATATCGAGCTGAACCCTCAAGGCATCAGCAAAGCCAGCGGCGTTCAAGCGGTCTGCAAGCTGCTTGGCATCGAGATGTCGGAAGTGATCGCGATGGGCGACAGTGAGAACGATATCTCCATGATTCAAGCGGCCGGACTCGGCGTCGCGATGGGCAATGCCCAAGAGGAAGTGAAGCGAATCGCCAATGTGACGACGGTGACCAATGACGAGCACGCCGTTGCCAGGATCATTGACGAGTATCTGTTAAAATAAAACCATACTGTCCAATCCGTGACCTGGAGGAGCTTACAAACATGGTTGAGTTAGGCTGGGTTTTGGTTATCCTATTATTTGTAGTGGGCATGCTTGGCGCTGTCTACCCTGTACTGCCGGGTGTGCTGGCAATTTATGGCGCATTCTTTCTCTATGGCTGGTTAATCAGCTTTCAACCGTTCGGTTTCTGGTTTTGGCTGATTCAATCCTTGATCGTACTGGTCGTGATTGTTGCGGACTATGCGGTTAGCGCCTTAGGGGTTAAAAAGTTCGGAGGCTCCCGCGCCTCTGTCATCGGCAGCACGATCGGTTTGATTCTCGGCCCCTTCGTCATTCCGGCGTTCGGGCTCATCATCGGACCGTTTGTGGGGGCAGTGATCGGCGAACTTATCATCGGAACAGCGTGGAACAAAGCGTTCAGCGTGGGCTTTGGCTCTGTGCTCGGTTTTTTTGCCAGCACCGCAGTCAAAATCGTCCTGCAGCTCATGATGATCGTTCTGTTCCTGATATGGGTGTTTGCTCATTAAGATGAACCAACGATGAACATGTCAGGAGGCTTCCAACTTGATCAGGGTTACAGTATGGAACGAAAATTTGCACGAGCAGACGCACAAGGAAGTTCAGGAGATTTACCCGAAAGGCATTCATAGCGCTATCGCCGAAGGCATTGCCTGTCCGGCCTTTGAGGTGCGGACGGCAACGCTTGATCAGCCGGAGCATGGCTTGACACAAGAGGTGCTGGAGCAAACCGATGTGCTCATCTGGTGGGGACATATGGGACATGACAAGGTGGCGGATGAAATCGTCGACCGCGTTCAACAGCGTGTCTGGCAGGGCATGGGGCTGATCGTGCTGCATTCGGGACACTTTTCCAAAATTTTCAAGAAGCTGATGGGCACCTCCTGTGATTTAAAATGGCGCGAAGCGAATGAGAAAGAGCGCATCTGGGTGGTCGATCCTGCGCATCCGATTGCGGAAGGCTTGGACTCGTACTTCGAGCTGGAGCATGAAGAGATGTACGGGGAGCACTTCGATATCCCGGCGCCGGACGAGCTGATTTTCATCTCGTGGTTTGAAGGCGGGGAAGTGTTCCGCAGCGGATGTACGTATCATCGCGGCAACGGGAAAGTATTTTATTTCCGCCCCGGTCACGAGACGCATCCCACTTATTATGACAAGAATGTGTTAAAAGTTATCTCTAACGGTATTAAATGGGCAGCGCCCATCCATGGCGCGCGTCCTTATTACGGCAATCACAAACCTTTAGAGGAAATTAAAGCGAACTGAGAGAGTAGGAACGGACGTTGACGAAAGAAACGAAAGATTCTCTTGTAAAAGGGACGCTCATCCTCACCGTGGCCGCGCTTGTAGCGCGGTTTCTCGGCGTTTTTCAGCGGATTCCGCTGGTGTCCCTGCTTCACGAGGAAGGGATGGGGAGTTATTCCATCGCTTTTAACTTATATTCGATTTTACTTGTCGTGGCGACAGCCGGTCTTCCGAGTGCATTGAGTAAAATGGTATCGGAACGCTACGCCGTCGGCCGTGCAGCGGAAGCGGAGCGCATCTATCGCGCAGCCGTTCTGTTCGCTGTTATCGCAGGGATCGTCATGACGATCCTGCTGTATGTGTTCGCTCCGCTGTACGCGGAGTCGATCTCGCGCGGCGGACCGGATGCGACACTGGCGACACGCGCCATAGCGCCGGCCATGTTAATGTTCCCGCTAATCGCGATCATGCGCGGGTACTTTCAGGGACGCCGGAACATGATGCCGAACGGGGTTTCGCAAGTCGTGGAACAAGTGTTCAGGCTCGTAACTTCCATCGGCTTGGCTTATTTATTTTTGAACGTCAGCCTGGGCTGGGGCGTGGCGGGAGCTTCGTTCGGCGGTGTCATGGGCGGCGTGGCGGCGCTGGCCGTGATGCTCTACTATGCGCTGAGACAGAAGCGAAGCGACCGTGCGGTGTCACAGGCTGCCGCCGAACAAGCGGCAGCAGGCACTTCCGGCGCGTCTGACTCTGTGCCCGCCCTACTGGGCTACAAGGCGATTTATGGCAGCATGCTCAAGCTCTCGATCCCGATTGTTATTTTTTCAGTTACCGTAACCCTTGTATATGCCATTGATACATCCATCATTATTCCGCTTCTTGAAGGAGCGATCACCCGTAGAGAGGCCCATGGACTTGTGGGCATTATTGGCGGACGCGCGCAGTCTTTGGCCGGTATTCCGATTATTTTGGCCATCGCGCTAAGCCAATCTGTCGTTCCGATTATTTCCGGCGCCTATTCGCGCAAGGACATGCTGCAGGTCGGACATCACACGACCCGGGTGCTGCAACTGGCGATCTTGTCCGGTCTTCCGGCCGTTCTTGTGATCGGCCTGGCGGCACGCCCGCTCGACTACTTCCTGTTCGGGCATGAGGACTCCGCCTATGGGATGCTCCATGGCCCGCACATGATTTCACTGCTGACACTGAGCGCCATGTTCCAGATCGTCATGCAGACGTCCGGCGCCGTCCTGATGGGGATGGGGCGGATGAAGCCGCTCATGGTGAACGTAGCCGTGGGGATCGCCGTCAAGCTGGCGGGCAGCTTCCTGCTTGCCGGATCACTTGGCATTTACGGCATTATTGCCTCCACAGGCCTCTGCTTCATCGCCATGTCATGGTTGAACCTGCGCGCGCTGCGCCAGGATTTCAGCTTCACCATCCTGGGACGCCGCTTGGGCGGTCTGCTGGTGAGCATTATCGTGATCGTTGTGCTTGGGCTACTCGCAGAATGGTTGACGCATACCTGTTTGCATCCTTTCGCGCAGTACCGTCTCAATGAAGGGTTGAACGCGATTCTCGTTTGCGGCTTCACCGCAGCGCTGTACCCCATCATGCTGATGCTCACGCGAGTCGTCACTAAAGACGATGTCAGCAATTTCCCTAGACCGCTGCAGAAAATTATTGCGAAAGCCGGGCGGCTGACAAGTCGCTCGTAAGACATAAGCCTCTTCTGAACATCGTTCAGGAGGGGCTTTTTTTGCCTGCGAGGGACTCCTGAAATTACGGCGGCATTCCGGTGACAGATGTCCAAACAAATCCCACTTTTTTACATATGATATAGCGATTTGTAACGAGGAGGGAACAATTTTGCGAAAATGTCCTGATGTCTCTCATCCAAAAAAAACGACGAAAAGGAAAAAAGTGCGTAAAAGCTGTTCTCTCAGGCGAAAGGTTCCATGTGTGAAGAGGAAAACGTACGGAAGGCCGCGGAAAAAGGTGACGTGCATTCGGCTCAAAAGGCGAGCCAAGCGGAAGATCATCTGCTATCCCCAAGGGCAGCTGCGGCAGGAGCTGGAGGGCTTGCAAGGGCTGCAGGGGCTGCAAGGTGCACCAGGGGCGCCTGGCTCACAAGGCCCGCTTGGTTCGCAGGGACTGCCTGGGCAGCAAGGCATGCAAGGCCAGGAAGGGCCGCAAGGTCCGCGAGGCGATCGGGGGCCACAAGGTGTGCCGGGGCAGCCGGTGAATATTGCGGCGATTCAGATCCTGCCGAGCGTGCACAGATATTTCTATGTCGTAGAGGAAGATGTGGATTTGATAGCGGGCGTCCAGATTGCGGCAAACCGTTTTGTCAATGATGCGGGAGAGCCGGCGCATGCGTTTATCGAGCACGGCGTACAAGGTTACAATAATTTGTATATTAATGCGATGCTGCAAGAACGCCTGGTCTATTCCGTCCGTCCACATGTGCTGATCATTCATCCGATCACTCATACACTTCAAGCGGGAACACCGCTGATCGTGGAGTCGGTCGGATTTCGGGCGAAGATTGTGAGCGACGATCCCGTTGGCATCGAGGCGCAAATATAAAAAGAACCGCTGAAGATGAGTGAACTGGCCCCTCTGTCAAGGACACTTGAAAAAAACTATTATATCTAAGCGGTTAACAATAGATGATTCCTGTATTGTACAGGCGTCATCTTTTTTAATCCCCA
>Ga0209566_100761_pt1 | contig 17429 bp, 9 predicted proteins | sample Araplavi_mTSA_r2_2_FD_184287 | JGI IMG/M metagenome (GOLD analysis project Ga0209566, IMG submission 184287) | Arabidopsis root microbial communities from North Carolina, USA - plate scrape CL_Cvi_mTSA_r2 (SPAdes) (version 2) | ecosystem: Host-associated > Plants > Roots > Endosphere | place: USA...
CTGGCCGTCCCGCTCAGCGTCAGCCCGTTCGCGCCAAGATCGACGTTCGTATTCGCCGCGCCGTTCAACGCGCCGATCGTTTGCGAGCCCGATGCGCCGCTCAGGTTGAACGTCGCGCCTGCGCCGGCAAGGTTCACGGCACCGCCCGACGCCAGGCTGCCGTTCGCGCCGAGCGCCAGCGTGCTGCCGCCGTTGATCGTCGTGCCACCGGTGTAGGTGTTCGCGCCGGTCAGCGTTTGCGTGCCCGTGCCCGCGTACGTCACGCCGCCCGTGCCGCCGATCACGCCGCCGAACGTGCCGCTGGCCGTCCCGCTCAGCGTCAGCCCGTTCGCGCCAAGATCCACGTTCGTATTCGCCGCGCCGTTCAATGCACCGATCGTTTGCGCACCCGACGCGCCGCTCAGGTTGAACGTCGCGCCTGCGCCGGCCAGGTTCACGGCACCGCCCGAGGCCAGGCTGCCGTTCGCACCCAGCGCGAGTGTGCTGCCGGCGTCGATCGTCGTGCCACCGGTGTAGGTGTTCGCGCCGGTCAGCGTTTGCGTGCCCGTGCCCGCGTACGTCACGCTGCCCGTGCCGCCGATCACCCCGCCGAACGTGCCGCTGGCCGTCCCGCTCAGCGTCAGCCCGTTCGCGCCGAGGTTCACGTTCGTGCTGGCCGCGCCGTTCAACGCACCGATCGTTTGCGCACCCGACGCGCCGCTCAGGTCGAACGTCGCGCCTGTACCGGCAAGATTCACGGCACCGCTCGAGGCCAGGCTGCCGTTCGCGCCGAGCGCCAGCGTGCTGCCGCCGTTGATCGTCGTGCCGCCCGTGTAGGTATTCGCACCCGTCAGCGTTTGCGTGCCGGCACCCGCGAACGTCACGCTACCCGTGCCGCCGATCGTCCCGCCGAACGCGTGGTTGCCGTTGCCGCTCAGCGTCAGCCCGTTCGCGCCGAGGTTCACGTTCGTGCTGGCCACACCGGTCAGCGCGCCGATCGTCTGCGCACCCGACGCGCCGCTCAGGTTGAACGTCGCGCCCGCACCGGCGAGGTCCACCGTACCGGTCGACGCGAGGCTGCCGTTCGCGCCGAGCGCCAGCGTGCTGCCGGCGTCGATCGTCGTGCCGCCCGTGTAGGTGTTCGTGCCGGACAGCGTTTGCGTGCCCGTGCCGGCCACGGTCAGGCCGCCGGTGCCGCCAATCGTGCCGCCGAAATTGCCGCTGGCTGTCCCGCTCAGCGTCAGGCCGTTCGCGCCGAGGTTCACGGCCGAGCCGGCCACGCCGCTCAGGGCGCCGATCGTCTGTGCGCCCGTCGCACCGCTCACGTCGAACGTCGCCCCCACGCCGGCCACGTTCACCGCGCCCGTCGCCGCGAGGCTGCCGCCCGCACCGAGCGCCAGCGTGCCGGCGTTGATCGTCGTGCCGCCCGTGTAGGTGTTCGCGGCCGTCAACGTCGTGGTCGCCGCGCCGTCCTTCACGAGACCGCCCGCGCCGGCGATGCCGCCGTTCAGCGTGAGCGCGTTGCTGCCGCCGAGCGTCAGCGTCGAACCGTTGCCAAGATTGACCGCGTTGTTGACCGACAGGCTCGCGGTCGTGTCGAGCGTCGCCGCGCCGCCGACGTTCAGCGCGCCGGAACCGAGCGCCCCGCCGTTGCCGAGCACGAGGCCGCCGCTGTTCAGGTTCGTGCCGCCCGTATAGGCGTTCGCGCCCGTCAGCGTCTGCGTGCCGGTGCCGGCCAGCGTCAGGCTGCCCGTGCCGCCGATCACGCCGCTGAAGGTGCCGCTGGCCGTCCCGCCCAGCGTCAGCCCGTTGCCGCCCATGTTGACGTTCGTCCCGGCCACCCCCGACAGCGCGCCGATCGTCTGCGCGCTCGTCGCGCCGCTCAGGTCGAGCGCCGCGCCCGCGTTGGCCAGGTTCACCGCGCCGGTCGCCGCCAGGCTGCCGCCCGCGCCCACCGCGAGCGTGCCGGCATTGATCGTCGTGCCGCCGGTGTAGGTGTTCGTCCCCGTCAGCGTCGTGGTCGCCGCGCCGTTCTTCACGAGACCGCCCGCGCCGGCGATGCCGCCGTTCAGCGTAAGCGCGTTGCTGCCGCCGAGCGTCAGCGTCGAACCGTTGCCAAGATCGACCGCGTTGTTGACCGACAGGCTCGTGTTCGTGTCGAGCGTCGCCGCGCCTGCGACGTTCAGCGTGCCCGTGCCGAGCGCCGCATTGTTGCCGAGCACGACACTGCTGCCGCCGTTCAGGTTCGTGCCGCCCGAGTAGGTGCTCGCGCCGTTCAGCGTCTGCGTGCCGGTGCCGGCCAGCGTCAGGCTGCCCGTGCCGCCGATCGCGCCGCCGAAGGTGCCGCTGGCCGTCCCGCCCAGCGTCAGCCCGTTGCCGCCCATGTTGACGTTCGTCCCGGCCACGCCCGACAGCGCGCCGATCGACTGGGCGCCGGTCGCGCCGCTCAGGTCGAGCGCCGCACCCGCGCCGGCCAGGTTCACCGGGCCGGTCGACGCCAGGCTGCCACCGCCGCTGATCGCCAGCGTGCCCGCGTTGATCGTCGTGCCGCCCGTGTAGGTGTTCGCGGCCGTCAACGTCGTGGTCGCCGCGCCGTCCTTCACGAGGGCGCCCGCGCCCGTAATGCCGCCGCTCAGCGTGAGCGCATGGCTGCCGCCCAGTGTCAGCGTCGAACTGTTGGCGAGGTTGACGGCGTTGTTGACCGACAGGTTCGCGCTCGTATCGAGCGTCGCCGCGCCGCCGACGGTCAACGCGCCCGTGCCGAGTGCCGAGTTGTTGCCGAGCACCAGGCCGCCCGCATTCAGCGTCGTGCCGCCGGCGTAGCTGTTCGCGCCGGACAGCGTCACGGTCGCCGCGCCGTTCTTCACGAGACCGCCGCCGCCCGAGACCGTGCCGCTCAGGCCGACATCGGCGCTGCCGACGAGCGTCAGCGTCGTGCCGGTGGCGACGTTGACATTGTTCGCGAGCGATACGTTGGCGATCGCGTCTAGCGACGACGAGCCGTTGACGTTCACCGCGCCGATGCCGAGCGCCGTATTGCTGCCGACCGCGAGGTTGCCGCCGTTCAGGTTCGTGCCGCCCGTGTACACGTTCGTGCCCGTGAGCGTTTGCGTGCCGCTGCCGGAGAGCGTGATGCCGCCCGCGCCGCCGATCGAGCCGGCGTACGTCGCATTGACGGTGCCGTTCAGCGTCAGCGAATTGCCGCCGAGGTTCACGCTGGTACCGGCCGAGCCCGCCAGCGCGCCGATCGCCTGCGTGCCCGATGCGCCGCCCACGTCGAACGTCGCGCCGGCGCCGGTCAGGTTCACGGTGCCGGTCGAGGCCAGACTGCCGCCCGCGCCCACCGCGAGCGTGCCGCTGTTGATCGTCGTGTCGCCGGTGTAGGTGTTCGCGCCCGTCAGCGTCAGCGTCGCCGCGCCGTTCTTCACGATGCCGCCGTTGCCGTTGATGGTGCCGGCCAGCCCGAGATTGTTGCTGCCGCCGACCGTCAGCGTGGTGCCGTTGGCGAGATTGACGTTGTTGGCGAGCGTCGTGTTCGTACTCGAGTCGAGCGAGGCCGGGCCGTTGACGTTCAGCGCACCGCTGCCGAGCGCCCCGTTGTTGCCGACGACGATGCCGCCGCCGTTCAGGTTCGTGCCGCCCGTGTAGCTGTTCGCACCGGTCAACGTCAGCGTGCCGCCGTCGTTCTTCGTCAGCGCGCCGCCGCCCGTCACCGCGCCCGACAGCGTGAGCCCGGTCGCGCCCTGCACCGTCAGCCCGCCCGCGCCGAGCGTCACGGTGTTGCCGACGTTGAGCCCGGCGGTACCCGCCTGCAGCGCGCCGCCGTTGGCCGTGACGTTACCGGTGCCGAGCGACGCGTTGTTGCCGATGATCGCGACGCCGCCCGACAGCGTCGTGTCCTGCGCGGTCGACGCGCCGTTGATCGTCCAGTTGCCGGCCTGGACGTCGACGTGATTGAAGTTGACGTAGTTGTTGACCGCGATCGTGCCGTTCGCGCTGGTGCCCTGCTTCAGGTTGAGCGTGTTGTCGCCGCCCGCGCCGCCGTCGACCGTGCCCGTCGCCGCCACGTTGATCGTGTTCGGGCCGATCGTGATGTTGAACCCGCCGCCGGTGCCGCCCGCCGTATTGACCGACGAACCCGTCACGGCATTGAACGTGTTGGTGCTGTTCGCGCCCATCGACACGCCGCCGTTGATCGTGCCCGAGTTGGTAAACGTATTGCCCTGGCCGGGCGTGCCGTTCGAGCCGAGCGACACGCGACCGTTGATCGTCCCGCTGTTCGTCATGTTGACCGTGGCGCCGCCGTAGGCGGCCACCACGGGCGCGTCCGCGCCGACGAGGGTTGCGCCGACCAGCGGGTTCGAGCCGATCGTGCCGGTGTTGTTGATCGTCGACGTACCGCCCGTGCCGTTCTGGACCGACAGCGCCATGCCCGTCACGCCGCTGATCGCCACGCCGGTCGTGCCGTTCATCGTGCCGTTGTTGGTGACGCTGGTGCCGAGGCTCGCCGATGCATTGCCGATCACCGCACCGCTCGACAGCACGCCGAGCCCGGAACCGAGCGCGGACGGGTCGATCGTGCCGTTGTTGGTCAGTATGGTGTTGTTGCCGGTCAGCGACATCGCGGTGCCGCCGACGCCGAGCAGCACGCCGACGCTCGCACCGGGATTGACGGTGGCGTGGATGTTGTTCGCGCTGTTCGCATAGCTCGGCGCAAGCGGGTTGGCGACCCCGGAGCAGGTTACCGTCGTGCCTGCCGTGCTGCAGGTCGCCTGGGCGGGCACGATACCGGCGCCGGACAACGCCAGGAAAACGCCCGTCGGCAACAGCAATCTCGGAAACGGTTCGCCGGCTTTTTTCGAACGCGCAAGATTCATGCTTTCCCTCGTTATTGGAATTGGTATTACCGTGAAATCGGACGGCCGCCAGCATAAAATCGCGGACAAAAGCGTCCGCCCCGGCTGTCGCGATGCGACGTCGGTTAATTCATGGACGAATCTTTAATTGGCCCGGGAAGGCAGGCGTGAAACTAGCCGAATGACATGTCGATGGCCCCTGTTTTTCTGCAGCGATTTTCTGGTTGATTTGATCACCGCCCTGCTTTTGTCAGACAAGGCTATATCAAAAAAACAGGCTTTTCCAGTCGATCTTTTCCCCATTTGATCGAGGTCCGGCGGGCGCGCATTTTTTACTTATCGAAACGCGTCTTACAGGTAAATCCGTATTCCTTTTGCCAATTTCCTGGATATTTATTTACAGCAGCGAAAATGACGCATCCGTGAAAACACCGATATCCACGCGATTATCGCGGCCAGATTTTTTTGCAATGCAATATCTACATGCCCGGAAAGGATCGATGCACGATAATCCACCCGCCGCCATTCATCAGACGAAACGTCCGGCACTTCCAGGGTTACGTCGATGTTCGTCACGCGTCGACCGGAAGACCCGCACCGCGTGACGAAAACAGCCGTATCAGATAAAGCATCGGCCGGAACGAGACGGGCCGCGCATCGGGGTTCACCCACAACCGCACCGCATACACCGCGTAGGCCGGCACTTCGCGCCAGCTCGAATAGATGTCGCGCAACTGGAAACGGGCTGGATACGCGGCGGAGATGTTCGCCCGCGCGATGCCGACACGCTCGAACGCGAGGCGCGCCCGCGCGAGGTGATAGAACTGGCTGACGATCAGCACGCGCGACACACGGTGCGCCTGCAGGTAAGCGAGCGTGTGCTGCGCCGTCGCGAGCGTGTTGTCGCCTTGGTCGTCCACCGCGATCCGGTCGGCCGGCACGCCGCGCGCCACCAGATAGTCGCGCATCGCGGTCGCCTCGTTCAGCCCGGGGCCGTCGATCGCGCCGCTGACCAGGAACGCCGGGCACTGCCCCGTGCGGTAGCAGCGCACGCCGACATCGAGCCTGGCGGCGAGTACGGGCTTCGGCGCGCCGGTCGCGTCGAGCGCATTGCCGAAGATCACGGCAACGTCGGCCGGCTCGCTCGGCATCCGCAGCCCGTGCGCGACGAGCGCAGCGGCTGCGACGATCCACAGGCAGGCAACGATGGCCAGCAGGCGGCCCGTTCGGGCGAAGAAGCCCCGTTTGGTGCGGTTTTTCAAGGTTTTCGGTCTCTCAGGTCGTCGGGCTCAGGCTCGCCGGGCATTTCGGCTTGCCCGGCCCCGCGCGGGCGCGTAACGCTAGCACGGTGCGCGTTCGGGTGTCCACGCGGCGGACCGATGCCGGACGATGGCCGGCCTTCCGGCAAGTCGACCGGAGCAGCGTGCCCGGCGAAGCGGGCAGGCAATTGGAAAGAGAAAACCTGCGGAGATTTACGGAGATGGAAAGAATGTGAATGACCGTGCCGCGATGCACGGCCCGGCCCGAATCAGTCGACCGGGCACATCGCGAGCCGCCCCATCGCCTCGCCGGCGCCGCGCACCGCGCAGGTGGCCGGCTCGTCGGCGATCCGGGCGACGAGGCCCGTCTCGTCGTACAGCAGGCGCTCGAGATCCGCGAGCAGCGCGCCGCCGCCCGTCAGCACCACGCCGCGATTCGCGATATCGGTCACGAGCTCGGCCGGCGCATTCTCCAGCACCGACTTCACCGCGCCGATCACCTGCTTGAGCGGCGCGACCAGCGCGTCCGCCACGTCGTGGTTGGACAGCTCGATCGAGCGCGGCAGGCCGTCGCCGACGCTGCGCCCGACCGCGCGCGTCGACCTGCGCGGCACCGCGCTGGTGGCCGAGCCGATCGACTGCTTCACGTGCTCGGCCGTCTGCTCGCCGAGCAGCACGCCATACAGGTTGCGGACATGATTGACGATCGCCGCGTCGAACTGGTTGCCGCCGACGCGGATCGCCTCGCGGTAGACGATGCCGCCGAGCGCGATCACCGCGACTTCCGTCGTCCCGCCGCCGATGTCGACGACCATCGAGCCGACCGGCTCGGTCACCGGCAAGCCCGCGCCGAGCCCGGCCGCCAGCGATTCCTCGATCAGTTCGACCTCCGATACACCTGCCGCGAACGCGGCCTCGCGGAGCGCGCGGCGCTCGACGGCCGTCGCATCGGACGGCACGCACAGCGTGACCTCGACGCGGCGGCCGAAACGCGACCGCGTGCGCGACATGTCGATGAAGCTGCGGATCATCTGCTCGGCCGCGTGCGCGTCGGCGATCACGCCGTGCCGCATCGGCCGCACGGCTTCGAGATGCCCCGGTTCGCGGCCGAGCAGCGCCTTCGCGAGCTCGCCGACGGCCTCGAGCGTCGGCCGTGCGTCGGTCGCACCGGCCTTGCGGAAGCAGACGACCGACGGCTGGTTCAGCACCACGCCGCGTTCGTGCGTATAAATCCGCGTACTTGCCGTTCCAGGGTCGATCGCAACGGGTTGCGCAAACAACTTTCCGAACAGCGGTGTCGACATATCAAACCTTTGTAATCGAACGGACGCGGGGCAGCTGCGCCGCATTTCCGTGGCGCGGCCATGCCGCTCCATCACGGACTTAGCGGCAAATCGTTCCGATACTTTAGGCAATTCCAATGATTTTTTCGCGACGCAATTGTCAAATGTGCCGTTCCGGACACATCCGGCTACGCCACAGCCTCTCGCATTGCGTCTGTAAAACACGGTAATCTCTCGGTCTTGCCTGCTCCCGGCAGGCCTCAGACGCCCGATCACGCCAGGTATTTCCACCATGACAGCGACCGTTTCCTTCCGCTGGGCGCGGGTGCGCCCGCTTTGCACGACGCTCGTCGCCTTCTGGTGCTGCACGGTCGCCGCGCAACCGCTGCCGGCCCCCGAATACGCCGCCGCCCCGGCCACCGCCGCCAGCGCGCCGGCTGCCACGCCCGCCGCATCCGGGCACACCTGCGACGCCGACGGCGGCCCGGCCGGCCGCCCGTCGATCGGCCTCGTGCTGTCCGGCGGCGGCGCGCGCGGCTACGCACATCTCGGGGTCCTGAAGGTGCTGGAGGACAACCGCATCCCGATCGACTGCATCGCGGGCACCAGCATGGGTGCCGTGGTCGGCGGGCTGTATGCGAGCGGCATGGCCGCCGGCGAGATGCAGAAGCGGCTGTCGGAGGTCAACCTCGCTGACATCGCGTTCGACGTGACGGATCGCGCGGACCTGCCGCAAACCAGCCGGGAGGACGAACGCCTGTACATCAACGGGCTGACGCTCGGCTTCGGCAAGAAAGGCGTGAAGGCGCCGGTCGGCCTCGTGCAGGGCAACCGGCTGCAGGCGCTGCTCGCGAACTGGACGGCCGCCGTGCCCACCAACCAGCCGTTCGACCGCCTGCCGATCCCGTACCGCGCGGTCGCGACCGACCTGCAGACGGGCCAGATGGTCGTGCTCGACCACGGCTCGCTGCCGCTCGCGATCCGCGCGAGCATGGCCATGCCGGGCCTGTTCGCGCCGGCCGAGATCAACGGGCGCGCGCTGGTGGACGGCGGGCTCGTCAGCAACCTGCCCGTCGACACCGCGCGGCAGATGGGCGCGAACGTCGTGATCGCGGTCGACATCGGTTCGCAACTGCGCCCGCTCGACGCGCTCGCGTCGCCCGCCGACGTGATGCAGCAGATGGTCGGCATCCTGATCCGCCAGAACGTGACCGCCCAGCGCAAGCAGCTCGACGCGCAGGACGTGCTGCTCACGCCGGATCTCGGCTCGCTCGCGTTCACCGATTTCCAGAACGCGAAGCAGGCGATCGCCGCCGGCGCGGCCGCCGCGACCGCGGCGCTGCCGAAGCTGCAGCGCTTCGCGCTCACGCCGGAACAATATGCGGCGTACCGCTCCGCGCACGCGCAACCGCTGCCGCCGCCGATCCGGATCACGCGCATCGAGATCAAGACCTCCGGCGGCGTGCCGAAGCGGGTCGTCAGCAACGCGCTGCACGTGAAGCCCGGCGACACGTACGATCCGAACACCGTCAGCCAGGATCTGCTCGGCCTCACGACGGGCGGCAACTTCGAGAGCGTCACGCAGCAGATCGTGAGCCACGGTGACGAGAACGTGCTCGAGATCGACGCCCGCGAGAAATACTGGGGGCCGAATTTCCTGTTGTTCGGGCTCGGCATGTCGAGCAGCTCGACCGACGAGGGCGGCTTCCGCCTGCACGTCGGCTACCGGCGCCCGTGGCTCACCGAATCGGGGCTCGAATTCCGCGCGGACACGACGATCGGCAGCGACCTGCAATCGGCGCGCGTCGAGCTCCGCCAGCCGCTGTCGATGGCCTACGGCGTCTATCTGTCGCCCTACGCGGAATACCAGCGCCGCTACGCGAACCTGTACGACGACTCCGGCGACGTGAAGATCACGCAGTACCTGATGCAGACCGCGCGCGCCGGGATCGACCTCGGCCTGCCGATCGCGCGGCTCGGTGATTTCCGGATCGGCATCGGGTACGTGACCGGGCACGGTTCGCCGACCTACAACCTGCCGTCCCCGTTCGACGACGGCAGCGGCCAGACGCTGCTGTGGCCGAGCTTCACGTCGCAGGCGCTGATCGCGCGTGCGCGGCTCGTCATCGACCAGCTCGACGATCCACTGTTCCCGCGCAAGGGCTATTTCACCGAGTTCCGCATCGAGCGCTCGCTGGTGTCGCGCAACGGGGGCTCGGCGAGCGAATTCGACGACAGCATCAACAGCGCGCCCTACACCGAGATCTACGGCAAGGCGATGGTGGCGCAGCAGTTCGGCAGCCACAGCGTCAGCGCGACGATCGAAGGCGGCAAGAGCATCGGCGGCACCAACCTGAACAACGCGTTCAACTTCACGCTCGGCGGCTTCCAGCATCTGTCCGCGTATGCGGCCGACCAGCTGAACGGCAACGAGCTCGCGTATGCGCAGGTGACCTACATGAACCAGCTGATGACGTTCAACGCATCGCCGATCAAGGCGCTGTCGGTGGGCGCCAGCGCGGAAGTCGGCAACGTCTGGTCGAGCGGGCAGCAGATCGGCGGCGGCTCGCTCAAGCAGAGCTATACGTTCTTCACGAGCCTGTCGACCGCGTTCGGGCCGGTCTACCTCGGCGTGGCGCTCGGGCCCGGCGGCCGCCGCAACTTCTACCTGCAGCTCGGCCGCACGTACTGAGCATGCGCGGGTGCCGCTTCGGCGGCATCCGCCACGCCTTCGCGCGACACGCCCGGATCAGAACGCCGCGGCCATCGCGACCGCCCGGGCCTGCGCCCGTTCGATGCTGTCGCTCGCCCGCGCCCCCCACGTGTGTTCGACGGTCAGGCTCCTGACCTCGCTCACGCCGATGAACCTCAACCAGAATTCGATGTAGTCGGCCTGATGCCGGAACCCGGGATTGTCGGCGCCCGCGCCCGTCTCCCGGCTCTGTCCGCGAACATGGATGACCAGCGCCCGCGGAATCTCCAGCAGCGGAGCGTAGGCCTTGCCGTCGAACGTGAACAGCATGTTCCGCTGGCTGACGAGATCGATCAGCTGCTTGAGCTTGTACGGATAGCCGAAATTCCACATCGGCACGCCCACGACGATCCGGTCCGCTACCTGAAAGCGCTTCACCAGCGCCTGGATGCGCCGCCAGACCGACTGTTCCGCATCGTCCATCGGCGCGTTGGCGACGCCTTTGTACTTCGCGCCGATCGCGTCGCTGTCGAAGTCCGGCAAGTCTTCTTCCCAGACATTCAGCGTATCGACGTCGATCGATGCGCCCGTTTCCCGGAACGCATCGACAAAGGCATTGGCGACCGCGATCGACGCCGACCTCGCGCCGCGGGGAGATGACACGATATTCAAAAGCCGCATGACGTATGACCCTGACAGGAATGCATGAACAACGGAGCGGCCATCGTGGCTGCCCCGGCTTCACGGCTGCGTCGCGGGCCGCCCGCCTCCACTGACACGGATCGGCCCGCCCACACAGTTGCAATTGCAATCGTAATGCAAAGCACGCACGCGCGGCAAACGAATCGTCATGGGGGGGCGGTGCGGGCAGACATCGGGACGGGTAAGGAACGGCGGGACGAGCCGGCGACGCGCTCGAATCTGGCGCGCGCGGCTGTCGTGGGGTCGTGGGGTCGTGGGGTCGTGCGGGGTTGCTGTCGAGTCCCGGGGGCCCGGGACTCGTGTTGCGGATCGTCAGACCGGCCAGCTGATCTCGAAGCGTGCGCCGCCGAGTTCCATCGGGTCGACGACCGCGATCCGGCCGTTGTGCGCGTGGAGCACCTGCCGCGTGATCGACAGGCCGAGGCCATAGCCGCCGGTGCGGCGGTCGAGGCGCACGAACGCGTCGAAGATCCGCTCGCGCTCGCTCTCCGGCACGCCGGGGCCGTCGTCCTCGACGAAGATCCCGATGTTGCCGTGCACGAGCGAGATCCCGACGACGATCCGCGATTTCGCGTACTTGCTCGCGTTGCGCAGCAGGTTGCGCATCGCGTACGACATCAGCCGCCGGTCCATCTTCACCCGCAGGTCCGACGCAATCGCGATGCGCGACTCGATCGCGCGTTCCGGATACAGCAGCTGCGCATCGTTGACCTGGTGTTCGAACCACGCGACGGGGGCCGTCATCTCGAGATTCGACTGCAGCGAGCTGTATTCGAGCCGCGCGAACGTCAGGCTCATGTCGATCAGTTCCTCGAGCTCGGTCACGTCCTGCGCGATGCTCTCGAGCGCGCTCTGGTATTCGGCCGCGGAACTTGGCTCGCGCAGCATTTCGAGCGCGAAACGCACGCGTGCGAGCGGCGTGCGCAGCTCGTGCGAGATGCCGTTCGTGAGGTCGCGCTGCGCGGCGATCAGGCGTTCCATCCGCATCGCGAGCGCATTCAGCGTCCGCGCGAGCGGGCCGATGATCACGCTGTGCGATTCGCGCGCGCGCGTGTTGAAGCGCCCGCCCGTGAAGTCGATCGCGCGCTCGCGCACCATCACGAGATCCGACCACACCGGCCGCATCCACCGGTACGCCGCGAGCGCGGGTGCGGCGAACACGAACGCGAGCACGATCCAGATGTCGCCGGGCAGCGAATCGAACGCATGCCACACGACCTGCGGCGACAATTCGACACACAGCGCGAGCGCCGGCACGAGCGCGGTCAGCAGCACGAGGCCGAGCAGATGCAGGTAGGTGCGCACGTAAAGGCGCGACCAGCTCGGAATGCGGTCGGCGCGCGTATCGGTCCACGCGCGGCGGAAATGCAGCCAGCGCCATTTGACGTAGCGCAGCGTCGGCAGCGGCGGTGCATCGGGGTGCGAACGGGTTCGTCGGATCATCTCGGCTCCCGGCCGGCAGGGGGAATGCCCGCGCGGAACGTGACGGCGTCGCCCGAAGGCCGCGTCATTCCCACGCGTGCTTGCTGAATTGATAACCCTTGCTGCGAATCGTCTTGATCCGCTGCGGGTTGCTCGCGTCGTCGCGCAGCTTGCGGCGCAGCTTCGAGATGCGCCCGTCGATCGTGCGGTCGAGGCCGTCGAACTCGACGCCGCGCAACTGCAGCATCAGGTCGTCGCGGCTGACGACTTCGCCCGCATGGCACACGAGCGCCCACAGCAGGTCGAATTCGGCCGACGTCAGGTCGGGCGTGCTGCCGTCGGGCAGCACGACGGAGCGGTCGGTGCGGTCGATCGAGAACTTGCCGAACGCGTAGCGTTCGGGCTGCGGCGCGCTGCTCTCGGGCGCGCGCGCGGGCGCGCGGCGCAGCTGGGCCTTGATCCGCGCGAGCAGGATGCGCGGCTCGACCGGCTTGTGCACGTAGTCGTCCGCGCCGAATTCCAGGCCGAGCAGCTCGTCGAACGGCTCGTCGCGGGCCGTCACCATGATGATCACGCCGTCGTACTGCTTGCGCGCCTCCCGGCAGATTTCGAAGCCGTCCTTGCCCGGCAGGTTCACGTCGAGAATGACGAGATCGGGACGAATGGACAGGATCGCCGGCACCGCGGCGTCACCATGCAGCACAGTATCGACTTCATAGTCGTTCTTGCGCAGGTAGCCGGCGATCAGCGTGGACAGGCGGGTGTCGTCTTCGACGAGCAGGATGCGAAAAGACATGGGCAGCGGTCGGTTCATCGGGGAAGCCGCGGCGGCGCCGGCCGGTGCCGGACGCCGGCCATTGGCCGAAACGTACCGCATGATACTGCGCCAGCCGATTGCCTGTTTAGCGGTCTTGAAAATAAGGGAGCAATATCGGCCGAGCTTGACGAATCGGCGCCGGGACGGTTCCATACGGGCTCGCCTGAATCCGGGCCATGCCCTGCCCGCCTGACTTGATGAATTATCAAACGATCCTCGAACGCATCCACACCGAACTCGCCCCCTGGATTGGCCAGGGACGGGTCGCCGATTACATTCCCGAGCTCGCGAAAGTGCCCGCCGACAAGTTCGGGATGGCCGTCGTCACACTCGACGGAAACGTTTGCACGGTCGGCGACGCGCACGAGCGCTTCTCGATCCAGAGCATCTCGAAGCTGTTTGCGTGCACGCTCGCGTTCCAGCTGCTGGGCGACGACCTGTGGGAACGGGTCGGCCGCGAGCCGTCCGGAAACGCGTTCAACTCGCTGGTCCAGCTCGAGAGCGAGCGCGGCAAGCCGCGCAACCCGTTCATCAATGCGGGGGCGCTGGTCGTCACCGACGTGCTGTGCCGCCGCTTCGTGAAGGCCGAGACGGCGCTCGTCGAATTCGTGCGGCGGCTGATCGGCGCGAACGACATCGACTACGATTCGCGCGTCGCGCAGTCGGAACTGCAGCACGCGGAGCGCAACCGCGCGATGGCGCACTTCATGGCGAGCTTCGGCAACATGCAGATGCCGCCCGACACGGTGATCGATGCGTATTGCCGACAGTGCGCGATCACGATGAACTGTGTCGAGCTGGCAAGCGCCGCGCTGTTTCTCGCGAATGGCGGGGTCGCGCCGGTGACCGGCGAGCGGATCGTGGATTCGAGTTCCGCCAAGCGGCTGTCGGCGTTGATGCTGACCTGCGGCACTTACGATGCGGCGGGGGATTTTGTGTATCGCGTCGGGTTGCCGGCGAAGAGTGGTGTCGGAGGCGGGATCGTTGCGGTGCTGCCTGGGGAGATGGCGGTTTGTGTGTGGGCGCCGGGGCTCGATGCTAATGGGAACTCGTTGGCGGGGACTTTAGCTTTGGAGTGGTTGACGACCTATTCGGGGCGGTCGATTTTTTGAGGGGGCGGGGCTAACCGCACCTAATCTTACCCAACGGCGACCGATTCAAATCGGCCCGCTCCGGCGCGCTCAATGGGAGATCGGCCATCGGCAGCAATCGACCCCGAGCAGCCACTGACATCCGCACTCAAAAGCGATAATTCTGAATCGAGTCAAGCACAAGCTATAGTGTTTTTGCAGCATGCTTGCTCGTAGAGCGGCGTGGGCAGCAGTGCTACACCAGACGTTGCGTTTGACGCTGAGTCTAGTAATGAGTTTACACAGCGTGCATGGTGCGGAGCTAAGCTCGCAGGCTAGTTTCCAGACTTTTGAGTCGCCAATTTAGACCATAAGCATCTGATACCGCCTGCAGCTTAGTGCCACCCACGTTAGATTGGGCCTTTTCTTACCTTCCCATTCGCATATGAAAAACGAATTCCCCCCATTTTTTTTGTTTCTTGGCGAAAGTGATCGCGAAGGTGCAACCAGCAAGCTAAAAGCTGCTGGTCTGGAATACAAAAAGAAACGTCTCGAGTCTAGCCTCGAAAACTGGGATAGTATTTTTGATCTCCTTCGAGCGGAGAACTTGTCGGGCGTGCTTGCCAAACTGAACAACACTACATACGAGCTGATGGCAAGGGCAGAGTACGCGGAAGCAACGGAACGCTTGTTTTCCACTCTCGAACATTTGCCCCACATCATCTTCGTCCATGAATCGTTCTTTACTGGGGTTAGCGACCGCGCACCTCCTGACGCGACAGAAGATGATCTGTATTTCTGGACCGCCAGCTACTTTGAACCGCCAGAACCGCGTGTGGTGAAGCACATTCACACTCTGATGGATCGATACGAGATCAACTTTGTTCCATATCGCAAGAACGCTGAGCTGACTGTTATGGCATCCGCGTTTATCGATCAAAACGAAAAGAATTTGATCTTCCGGCTTTATGTACCGAACGGGCGAATGTGGGCGAAGGAGGCAGAAAACCTCCTCCAACTCTTTAGTGACTATCTCCGAAAGGTGAGCGGCCTGCGAGTTCGACAAGATCAATACACAACGAACAAAGGAGTTGTTTATGAATTCTTCGGAGACCACATACTAGATCCGGCCACTCTACCTAAAGAGTTTGACGAGTTCTCCAAACTGCTTGACATGTGCATTACCAGCCCGCGCGACGCCACAGAGATGTTGGTGGGCCGAAGCGTTGACTCTCAGTCAGTGCATGAGATTGTTGAACGTTACGCGAAAGAGGCGAAGCGTCTTCACATTGATTTGAAGCACGAACGCGAACGCAGCGTCCTCTCCATTCGTCACAGAATGGAATCCGAATTGGTAGATGTAGTGGGGGCACAGACTGACTGGGACGAATTGAACAGACTTGTTGATCTTGCTGTTCCGCGAGTCGACGGAGTCTCCACGGCCATCGGTTTTGGAACCCCTAGTCCTGTAGCAATATCGTCGGGCGGCTTGACCATCAATGTACGTCCTCAGATCATTTCATCTGTGCAAGGAATCGTTGCACAAGAGGTCTCCGGCACTCAGAATTTCGGCACAGAAGCGAATCAATTGATTGCGCTTGTAAAGCGTTATGGCGGTTCCCGCGCAACCGAGTTGACGTCCGCAGTTTATGAAGTTGAAGACGCAGATGCGAATCAAGCTGATCGACTATCCGCGAGGCAGAAACTAAAAACATTCCTCTATAAGACCGCAGAAAAGACCGGCGATGTCGCACTAGGGATATTACAGAGTTATATTGAGAAAAAATTGGGAATATAGTTCCAATTCATCATTCCACCGGACCTGCGCGAAAATCCGTTCAGGCCGGTGAATTGAGATTTTGAGAACCTGTCCGCATTTTTGTGGGCGACGCGGTTGAACAACTCGTTAGCCGCGCGCCTGCGTGAATCGCTCGCCGAACAAGATAGCAAACTGGTTCACGGCGGATTTCCGGTCGAAGGTGGCGCGTACCGTTTTGGCCAGGACGTTGCGCAGCGTCCAGCCATGATATGCCCCGCCCACAAAATAACGGATAGGTCCACCGCGCGACGCAACAAAATGCCCCTACGAAAATCGCATCGGCAACCACCCCGATTTTCCGGTACAAATCGGGGACGCTGAAATTCCCCGCGAGCTATCGGAGACCCTCGTTCATGACTCGGCAAAACGCACCGGAAATCGCCACAACGGCAACCCGCACGAACCCCGGCGTCACCCCGGCCGCCCCGATTCCCGCCATCGTGCCGTCAAGCACCGCGCTGCTCGTCATGCATTACCAGACCGACATCCTCGGCCTCTTCCCGTCGGTCGCGCCCGGTTTGCTCGCCAATACGCGCCGGCTCTGCGACGCGGCGCGGGCAAGCGGCATCGGCGTCTGGTTCGCGAACATCCGGTTCAGCCCCGGCTATCCGGAAGTCAGCCCGCGCAACAAGAACGGCCAGGGCATCAAGCAGCTCGGCCTCTTCACCGACGACGGCCCATGCCCGGAGTTGGGTCGGCAGGCCGACGAGCCGCTGATCGTCGCGCACCGTGCCAGCGTGTTCTTCGGTACCGATCTGCAAGCGCGCCTGGTCGAGCAAGGCGTCGATTCGCTGATCATGGTCGGCATCGCGTCGACGGGCGTGATGCTGTCGTCGATCGCCCACGCGAGCGACGCGGACTTCCGCCTCTACACGGTCAAGGATTGCTGCTACGACCCGGACCCGGTGGTTCACGAGCACCTGTTCGCCACCGCCTTCGAATCGCGCACGACGGTGCTGTCGCTCGAGGACGCGTTGCGGCTGCTCGCGTAAGCGCACGCACACGCGCGAGCGTGACGGGCCAACGTCATCACCCGAGTCGACCTGCAGGGTGACGGCCACCAGGCCCGGCTGCCGTGGTCGAGCGTCCCGCCGAACCCGTAACGGGCGACGGCGTGCGCGATGCCGCGCGCGCCGCCCCCTTCGTCGTTACTTCGCGATATACACACCCGACGTCGGGCACGTGCCCTGCGTATTGCCGTCGGTCACGAGCGACGCGGCGCTCGGGAACTGCGCGGTCGCATTGGTCTTCACCGCGATCCACGCTTCAGTGAAATAGCTGACGCCATTCGTCTTCGTGCATTTCAGCGACACCGCGCTGCGCGTGTTGCTGCCGAACGCGCCTTCGAATGCGGACAGCAACTGGTTGCGCGTGACCGTCTTGCCCGCGTTCGCCTGCAGGAACGCGTTGAACGACGTGTTGCCGAGCCGGCTGATCATGCCGGACGCCTGGTTCCAGTAGGCATCGGGCGTCGCCGAGTTCGAGCAGGTGCCGTGCTTGAACCATTCGTGCTTGTCGAGGCACGACGCG
>Ga0209566_100762_pt1 | contig 17387 bp, 16 predicted proteins | sample Araplavi_mTSA_r2_2_FD_184287 | JGI IMG/M metagenome (GOLD analysis project Ga0209566, IMG submission 184287) | Arabidopsis root microbial communities from North Carolina, USA - plate scrape CL_Cvi_mTSA_r2 (SPAdes) (version 2) | ecosystem: Host-associated > Plants > Roots > Endosphere | place...
CCCATCCCGAACACGACCGTTAAGCCCTCCAGCGCCGATGGTACTTGGACCGCAGGGTCCCGGGAGAGTAGGACGTCGCCAAGCAACTAAAGACCACTGTTGAGACATCTCGACGGTGGTCTTTTTTTATATTTCTTGCTGATTAGGTGATGAATGGAGAATAACAAACAATCTCATACTATCCATAATAGTAATGAAATTGTTCGCCTGCAGTGGACATTTATTTGTTTGTACATGAATAGGAATCAAATGAATTACGAATTACCAAAACAAGACGCTTATCCTTGACAGCCTCATACCGCTTTGCTAAGATTGCAATAATATATTTTTAGAGACGACGTTAATCAGAGGACAAGCCCTGTATGATAAGGAGTTTGGACAATGAATGCGCCAATACAATCAAGGGAGGAACTTTCTGGTGTGGGAATCTAAGTTTGTGAAGGAAGGCTTAACTTTTGACGATGTGCTGTTAGTACCTCGTAAATCGAGTGTACTGCCACGGGAAACAGACGTATCGACAATTTTGAGCGATAAGGTTAAATTGAACATTCCATTTATGAGTGCTGGTATGGACACAGTTACCGAGGCTCCATTGGCAATTGCAATTGCTCGCGAAGGCGGTATCGGTGTTATTCATAAAAATATGTCGGCTGAGCAACAAGCCGAAGAAGTGGATCGCGTAAAGCGTTCAGAGAGCGGCGTTATTACTAATCCATTTTCGCTTTCTCCAGATCATACTGTTGAAGACGCGGATCGTGTAATGGCGAAGTATCGCATTTCTGGTGTCCCTATTGTGGATGCAGAAAATAAGCTTATAGGTATTTTGACGAACCGGGATCTTCGTTTTGTTCATGACTACAGCATTCAGATTAAAGAAGTGATGACACATGAGAACTTGGTAACAGCTCCTGTCGGCACTACGCTTCAAGAAGCAGAAGTGATTTTGCAGCAGCACAAGATCGAGAAGCTTCCATTGGTTGATGAAAGCAACACGTTGAAGGGACTTATCACGATTAAGGATATTGAGAAGGCAATCCAATATCCGAAAGCTGCGAAGGATGCTCAAGGACGTCTTCTGTGTGGTGCAGCAATCGGTATTTCCCAAGATTCATTCGAACGTGCTGAACTGCTTGTACAAGCTGGTGTTGACCTAATCGTTGTTGACTCCGCTCATGGCCATCATATCAATATTATTGAAGCAGTACGCAAGCTACGCGGCTTGTACCCTGAGTTGACTATCGTAGCAGGGAACGTAGCTACTGGTGAAGCCACTCGTGATTTGATTGAGGCAGGCGCTTCTGTAGTTAAGGTTGGTATTGGACCAGGTTCCATCTGTACGACTCGGGTTATTGCTGGTATCGGCGTACCACAAATTACAGCTGTATACGACTGTGCGAGCGTAGCTCGTGAGTATGGCATTCCTGTTATTGCGGATGGCGGTATTAAATACTCTGGTGATATTACAAAAGCAATCGCTGCAGGTGCAAGTGCAGTTATGCTTGGAAGCTTGTTTGCAGGTACAGAAGAAAGCCCTGGTGAATCTGAAATTTATCAAGGCCGCAGCTTCAAGGTATACCGCGGTATGGGCTCGCTAGGCGCAATGAAGCAAGGCAGTAAGGATCGTTACTTCCAAGACAGCAGCAATGAGAAGAAGCTGGTTCCAGAAGGTATTGAAGGCCGTGTAGCTTACAAGGGGCCTTTGGCTGATACGATCCATCAATTGCTTGGCGGATTGAGAGCAGGTATGGGTTACTGTGGTACGAACACTCTGAAAGAGCTTCAGAATGATACTCATTTTGTTAAGATATCTGGCGCAGGATTGCGTGAAAGTCATCCGCATGATGTACAAATTACGAAGGAAGCTCCTAACTATTCCATGTAATTGTGTTGCATTTACGGAAAATGTCGACAAGGAAAGACAGGGTATTACAACCCTGTCTTTTTTTTGCGTGTCTGGCTATGTTAGAATAGCTATGGGACTCAACAGGAGAGGAGTTGTACGTAGTGTCTAAGCAACATACAACATTGAAACATAACAAATGGAAACGAGCGGTCGCTTTGGTTACCGCATGTCAAATATTAAGCTTCGCCTTATTGCCATCAGCAGGAATGGTGGCAGCTGAGGCAGCTGCTCAAACTCAAACGCAAACGAATCAAGTAGCGGCAACGAAGGGGAACAGCAATCAAGTTATTACGGATAAGTCTAAGCTTGATTTGAAGCTTCGCTCCGCGGTTCTTATGGAAGCCTCAACGGGTAAGATATTAGTCGATATTGACTCGGAGATCTCGTATCCTCCAGCAAGCATGACGAAGATGATGACAGAGTACATTGTCATGGAGAAAGTGAAGAATGGCGACTTGAGCTTCGACGACGAGATTGTAACGAAGAAGAATGCGTCCGAAACAGAAGGATCCCGCATCTTCTTGGCAGAAGGGGATACGCATAAGGTTCGCGATTTGTATATTGCGATGGCAATCGGTTCTGCCAACGATGCAACGGTAGCTCTAGCGGAGCATATTGCTGGCTCTGAGGCTGAGTTTGTAAAAATCATGAACGAGACAGCAAAGCGTCTTGGTATGACGAAGACACACTATATCAACTCTACTGGATTGGATTGGGCAAGCATGCCTGAAGGCTTCCGCCCAGCTGAAAAGGCAGAGACGATGATGTCAGCAATGGATGTGGCCAAGCTGGTGCGTGCAATCGTTAATGATCACCCTGAATTCAGTGAGTATACGAAGATTCAATCCTATAAGTTTAGAGAACGTGACAAAACGCCAATCTCCAACTTGAACTGGATGCTTGAAGCCAATAAAGATGTCGTGAACTTCAAGCGTTATGCTTATCAAGGCTTGGATGGAATGAAAACAGGATTTACTGATATTGCTCAATATTGCTTCGCAGGTACGGCAGTACGCGATAATATGCGACTGATCTCGGTTGTAATGGGCGCGAAAGATAAAGGAGCACGGTTCGAAGAAACAGCGAAGCTGCTTAATCACGGTTTCGAGCATTTTGAAATAAAGAATGAGATTGCACCGAAGAAGACTGTAGCAGGTGTAGAGACAGCTCCAATCAAAAAAGGTGTAGATACGGAAGTGCCAATTGTTGCTGAAACAGGCGTTTCGTTCGTAATTCCAAAAGGAGCGACCACAGAAGGAAAAATTACACAAGAAGTGAATCTGAAGCCGGCAAATGAGCTTGTTGCCCCTATTAAGAAGGGTCAGCAAGTGGGAACAGTGACGTTCACTTACAAGGACAATGGTGCCGAGCAGAAGAAGACTGTGAACATGATTGCAACAGAAGAAGTGGAGAAGGGCAGCTGGTGGCGTCTATTCTTCCGTGCAATTGGGGAATTCTTTGCAGATTTGTTCAAATCTATCAAGAATTTGTTCTAGTTTCGCAGTATTGGTCATAGGAATTGGCTTTCGTCTGTGACAAAATCAATTGTCTATTCGAATGACGATCATGTAAAATAGAGGGATGAAACTGTAACAATCGAAAATGACTGACTAGTGGCGGGGGGCAATCGAAAATGGAAACAGGTACAGCTCGAGTAAAACGTGGTATGGCAGAGATGCAAAAGGGCGGCGTCATTATGGACGTCATGAATGCAGAGCAAGCGAAAATTGCTGAAGCAGCAGGCGCAACAGCAGTTATGGCGCTTGAACGTGTCCCATCTGATATTCGTGCAGCTGGTGGCGTAGCTCGTATGGCAGATCCAACAATCGTAGAAGAGGTTATGAAGGTTGTATCGATTCCAGTTATGGCGAAGGCACGCATTGGTCATTACGTAGAAGCCAAAGTATTGGAATCCCTTGGCGTAGATTACATCGATGAATCGGAAGTACTGACTCCAGCAGACGAAGTATTCCATATTGACAAAAATACATTTACCATCCCATTCGTATGCGGCGCTAAAGACTTGGGTGAAGCACTTCGCCGTATTAGCGAAGGAGCAGCAATGCTTCGTACGAAGGGTGAGCCGGGAACAGGCAATATTGTTGAGGCTGTTCGCCACATGCGTTTGATCACTAGCCAAGTTCGCAAAGTTCAGAGCTTGTCGAAGGACGAGCTGTATGCAGAAGCGAAAAACTTGGGTGTAGCGTATGACTTGCTGTTACATGTTCATGAGACAGGTAAGTTGCCAGTCGTGAACTTCGCTGCGGGCGGCGTTGCAACACCAGCAGATGCAGCATTGATGATGCATCTGGGCGCTGACGGCGTATTCGTTGGCTCTGGTATTTTCAAATCCGACAGTCCTGAGAAGTTCGCTCGTGCGATTGTGGAAGCAACAACTCATTATGAAGATTATGCTCTAATTGCGAACGTATCCAAGAACCTTGGTACACCGATGAAGGGGATTGAAATCTCCAAGCTTGCACCATCTGAGCGTATGCAGGATCGCGGCTGGTAATTATAGAAGCAGGGCAGCTGAGGAAGCACCGTGATGGTGCTTCCTAGTCGGCGTTAAGCGCCCTGTATCCTATCTATAGGTGTATTAGTATAGCCTCAGGGGAAAGAAGGGACTTCACGGATGAACATCGGAGTATTGGCGCTGCAAGGCGCGGTAGCAGAACATATGCGCAGCTTGGAGGCGGCAGGAGCCCATGCGGTAGCCGTGAAGCGGCCAGAACAGCTTGATGAGCTTCAGGGGCTTGTCATTCCCGGTGGAGAGAGTACAACCATTGGCAAGTTGATGCGGAAGTATGGCTTTATCGAGGCGATTCAGGCATTTGCAGCAGCTGGCAAGCCGATCTTCGGCACATGTGCGGGACTGATTTGCTTGGCGGAACGAGTGGAAGGCCATCAAGGCTCAGAGGAGCCGCATTTGCAGCTGATGGATATGACGGTAATGCGCAACGCATTTGGACGGCAGCGTGAAAGCTTCGAGGCAGATTTAGATGTGAAAGGGATCGAGCAGCCTGTACGTGCGGTTTTCATTCGCGCACCGCTTATCCAATCGGTCGGTGAGTGTGTTGATGTACTCTGCGAGGTGAACGGGGAGATTGTAACAGCAAGACAAGGCTCGCTTCTAGCTTGCTCGTTCCATCCGGAGCTGACATCAGATATTAGCCTGCACAGCTATTTCGTTGATATGGTTAAACAGGCTGCAAATGTAGCAGGATAAAGAATAACAAACACTTTGACTCTCCTGATGCTAGGAGAGTTAAGGTGTTTTTCTCGGATATACGGTATAATAGTGAAATAGTATGATACGGATCGAATCAAATCAGCCCAGCGTATATCGTGAGGGGTGTTCATCCGTTTCTGGCAGGAGGGTCAATCGGTGCTAGATATCAAATTGTTAAGAAGTGATTATGGACGTGTAGTAACAGCACTCCAAAATCGAGGCAAATCGGAAGAGATGATCGCGGACTTCCCGGAGCTTGACGCACGTCGCCGCGAAATGCTGCAAGAGACCGAGCAGTTGAAAAATCAACGTAATGTCGTGTCTCAAGATGTAGCGAAGAAGAAAAAAGCAGGCGAGTCAGCCGACGAACTTATTGCGCAAATGCGTGAAGTAGGCGATCGGATTAAGGAGCTCGATGAAGAGATTCGTGGTATTGAAGTACAAATGGAGCAGATTACATTATCCATTCCAAATGTACCTCATGAAAGTACACCAGTAGGTAAATCAGAGGAGGATAACGTAGAAGTTCGCCGTTGGAGCGAGCCTACCGCATTCTCCTTCGAAGCAAAGGCGCATTGGGATATCGCGCAGGATCTCGGCATCTTGGACTTCGAATCAGCTGCGAAGGTAACAGGCTCTCGCTTCGTATTCTACAAGGGGGCAGGAGCTCGCTTGGAGCGTGCCCTAATCAGCTTTATGCTGGACGTGCATACGATGCAGCATGGATATGAAGAGGTGCTCCCTCCGCTTATCGTGAACCGTGACAGCTTGATCGGTACAGGTCAGCTGCCGAAGTTCGAGGAAGATCTGTTCAAGCTGGAAGGTACGGAGTATTACCTTATCCCGACGGCAGAAGTTCCAGTAACGAACCTTCACCGCGATGAGATTCTGACAGATGAACAAGTTCCACGCTATTATACAGCTTACAGCTCTTGCTTCCGTTCTGAGGCGGGTGCAGCTGGCCGTGATACACGCGGACTTATCCGTCAGCATCAATTCAATAAGGTCGAGCTGGTGAAGATGGTTAAGCCTGAGGATTCTTATGCTGAGTTGGAATCACTGACGAACCAAGCAGAGAAGATTCTGCAGCTTCTTGGCCTGCCATATCGTGTAATGGCATTGTGCACAGGAGATATTGGATTCAGCTCTGCGAAGACGTATGACTTGGAAGTATGGCTGCCAAGCAGCGGTACGTACCGTGAGATTTCGTCCTGCTCGAACTTCGAGGACTTCCAGGCGCGTCGTGCGAACATTCGCTTCCGCCGCGATACGAAATCCAAGCCTGAGTTCGTGCATACGCTGAATGGCTCTGGCCTTGCGATTGGACGTACTGTCGCTGCGATTATGGAGAATTACCAACAAGAAGACGGTTCCATTGTGATTCCGGAAGCATTGCGTCCTTATATGGGCGGATTGGAATCCATTCGCCGCAAATAATTGAAAGATCATAGTTGCATTGTTGTAATGCCTATGATATAATAAAGACTGTCCGACTCGAATCGGGCAGTCGAATATGGAGAGGTACCGAAGTGGTCATAACGGGGCGGTCTTGAAAACCGTTAGGGTGCAAGCTCACGTGGGTTCGAATCCCACCCTCTCCGCCATAACTTTTACATGTAGAACCCACATCCTTGGTGATGTGGGTTTTTTGCTGTATAAAATGCCTCTGCTGGCCGCAAACTGTAATTGAATAGTGGAGGTGTAGCTCTTATGAATCAGGAAGAACAACCGCAAGTCGATCAATCGAGGCTTGTGGATGCATGGCAGCAAACGTTGCCGGCGAAGCTTGAGCCTGGCGATAAAGCCACAGTACTGCCTGACGGCGCCAATCCACAGGCACTCGTTATTCATATCGATACAGCCGGCCGCCAAATGTACTCATTCGATTTCCATTGCGCTTATGTGGATTCGCGCGAGGTAGAGCTCAATCTCATCGATGTCGAGAAGAGTGGGGTTCATATCGATGAGCGGACTGAGGTTGTGCAGGAGCTTGTACAGAATTATGTGCGTCATATTCATGAATGCGCGCAAGCGCTGCATGATGTAACCCATCACGGCTTACAGTAGGAGGGATGAAGGTGACGAAAGCAAAGGATGGTCTGGACAAAAATTTGAGCAATGTCGTCAAGGACTTGGAGCAGGCACCGGTCAATAGTCATCATGCCCAGCAGTTACAGCAGGATCACAATGATCGACGCCATCAGGATGCACTGAATCATGATAAGCCGACGGACTTAGAACACTTATAATGACGGAGGAGTGTGCGTGCAATGAGCAAGCCAAGAGCAGTCCCTGTACCTAACCAGGAGCAATCCAGCCGGCATCAAGCAGGTAATGAACGGAATGCGATGCAAGAGCCATTGTCAGGGTCTAAGAAGACGAAGATGGCGAATCATGTCAGCCACAACAATCCTGAGGGATGAGATAACAGAGTACAAGCAACACGGATTTTCCTTGCAAGAGTGAGGAGAGTCTGTGTTTTTTTATGCAAATAAATAGGGTATGTTGAAGTTCGAATTAGTACTATTATTATTAATATTTACCAACAGGGTCCAACAAGGAAGTGAATTCCGATATAATAATGAGTGTAGTGAATTTAAGGCTTATATAGAGAGGTGAACGCGGTGGAGCATCTGACAACGAACACCAGTGCAGACAGCAACAGTTCTAAGGGGAATCATGCATCGGCTTCGCAGGATATGGATCAGTTTGAGGCAATTGCCCAATTGGGAGCACTCGATTCTGCAGCTATTGCCAGTGTGCAGCAGTATCAGCACACGAAGATCGGCCTAATCAAGCTTCTCAAGCGAATTATCTTTATTGTCATTGGGTCAGTCTTAATGGGTGTCGGACTTGAGCTATTTCTTGTTCCGAATCAAATTACAGACGGTGGAGTAACCGGCATTTCGATTATTTTGTCTTATGTAACCTCAGTGCCACTCGGTGTATTTCTATTTCTACTTAACTTGCCCTTCCTGATTATCGGCTACAAACAAATTGGCAAAACCTTTGCCCTATCCACATTACTCGGCGTCCTAGTGATGTCGCTCAGCACGACGCTGCTTCACGATGTAAGTGCATTTACAGAAAATACGTTCCTGGCTGCCGTATTTGGTGGGATCATTCTCGGTATCGGCGTGGGGCTTGTCATTCGCTATGGTGGTTCTTTGGACGGTACAGAGATTATAGCAATTTTGCTTAACAAACGTTCTCCCTTCTCCGTCGGCGAGATCATTATGTTCTTCAATTTGTTCATACTCACGAGTGCGGGCTTCGTATTTGGCTGGGATCGTGCGATGTATTCCCTCATTGCCTATTACATTGCATATAAAATGATCGATATTACCGTTGAGGGATTGAACGATTCGAAGGCGGTATGGATTATTAGTGACAATCACAAGGAAATCGGCGATGCGCTGCTTAGACGTCTCGGTCGGGGCGTTACGTATATGAAAGGCGAGGGCGGCTTCTCCGGAGATGAGAAGAAAGTGATTTTCACCGTCATTACCCGATTGGAGGAAGCGAAACTCAAGGGGATCGTAGAGGAGCATGATGAGCATGCGTTTCTTGCAATCGGCAACATTCATGACGTTAAGGGTGGCAGATTTAAGAAAAAGGACATTCATTAAGCAGTAAAAGATAGGACGAAGTTCATAAGTCTATGAGCAGGGTCGCGAAATATGTTTCAAAGGAACTATTTTCATTATCATACGTATAAGTTAATATATACTGGGTAATTTTAGCTCACTTATTATGATGAATAGGGGTTGAAGAGATTGAAGAGAGGTTTAAAAGGGGCATTAGCACTCATATTTGCTTTAGCACTAATTATTACGGGTTGTGGAGCCAAGTCTAGTCCGAAGGAATTAATTGAAGGTTCTCTAGGCAAGTCCTTCGATATGAAGTCCTATGCATTCAATACATCGATTAAGCTTGAAGATCTTCAAGTGGATAATGGTGCAGCAATGGATCCAAATGCACAGATGGTTTTGAACATGCTGAAAAATGCTGAGCTTAGTGTAAATGGCGTAGTACAACAAGAGCCTATGAAGATGGAAGCGAATCTCGAAATCAGCCTTAAAGGCGATATGGAAATGAAGTTCTCTCTTCCATTGACTATGGATGAAAATAAAATGTGGGTGAAAATTCCGAATATCCCGATGTTGGCTGGCCAAATTCCAGATGAGTTGATCGGCAAAACAATTGAGATCGATTTAAAGAAAATGGCAGAGCAATCCGGCCAAGAGCTTCCTTCTGCGAAGGATATGAAGGCAATGCAGAACCTCTCGAATGATATGTTCAAAGCATTCCTCGGCAAGTTCGATGAGAAAACGTATTTCTCTGCAGTAGAGAAAAAAGACGCTGGTCTTCCTGAAAATGTAGATGCAAAGCAAATTGTGAAGTTCAATGTTACCAATGATAACTTGGAGCAATTCATTACAACCCTTGTTAAAGAGGCATTGCCTGCATTAGCAGATGTAATGGGTAAGGAAGAGTACAGCAAGCTGCTTCAAATCGAAAAAAGTGAAATTGAGAAAATGAAACAAGAAATGAAAGCAGATGACAGTGAACTGAAAAAGGATATCGAAGAAATGAAGAAGTCGCTAAAAATTAACGAACTGAGCGTCACTACAGCGATTAACAAAGATCAGTACCCTGCATATCAAGTAATTGTAGCCAACTTGGATGTGACTGGCGACGATGGTGTGAAATCGAAGGTTGCCGCTCGCGTTACGACTGAGTTGAGCAAGATCAATGAGAAGGTTGAATTCAAGCCAGTACCATCCGATGTTCTGACAATGGAACAATTGCAGCAAATGTTCGGTGGATATTAAGATATAGTCATTAGCAAGACCGCCGCTCCTAGAGAGTGGCGGTCTTTTATTATGCGCGGAATAGTTAGAAGAAGCGGAGGAGGTATGCAAATGGGATCTAATATGGGCAAGACATGACTTGACGCTTCATTCTGTAATGTATATGGTTTACATATACAATATATAAGGTGTGTGGCCACAATGATTCACATTCGTATCGAATCATCGACTGACGAGCCGATATACGAGCAGATTGCAAGACAAATACGAACGGGTATATTCAGTGGTGATTTTAAGCCTGGAGATGCGCTCCCTTCTATACGACAACTGGCTAAGGATTTGCAAATTAGTGTCATCACAACGAAGCGTGCTTATGAGGAACTGGAGAGGGAAGGGTTTATTGACAGCATGGTTGGCAAGGGATCCTTCATCTCGGGCGCAAATCCACAGCTGATACGTGAGCAGCGTCTGCATCAGATGGAGATGATGATCGAAGAAGCGGTGAAGGACGCTAAGGCACTGAACGTATCCTTGTCTGAATTAATGGAGCATATTCGATTGGTCTATGAGGAGAGTGATTGAATCGTAAAGGAGAGAGTGACAACAAATAGAATTTGTTAGAAAGGACTTATAATCGTGAGCAATAGGAGCTTTATCAACCGTGCAGATTTCATTCTAGAACGGAAGCAGTGAAGCCGCATTGCTCAACTTCGTTGATTCTGCGGCTTCTTTATGCGTATTGATTAAGCTTTGCCGCGCAGACGGCGGAAGAATTGCGTTAACATTGATGCACATTCTTCTTGCAGCACGCCCTCAATGACTTCTGCACGATGGTTGAAGCGGGGCTCTTGAAGCAGGTTCATCAGTGTGCCTGCGCAGCCTGCCTTCGGGTCGGTCGTGCCGTATACAACGGTAGGCACTCGGGATTGAACGATTGCCCCGGCACACATCGGGCAAGGCTCCAAAGTAACATATAAAGTGCAATCAAGCAGCCGCCAAGCTTGAAGATGCTCACTCGCCTCTCGAATCGCAATCATCTCGGCATGTGCAGTAGAGTCAAGCGATGTCTCTCGCAAATTGTAGCCGCGTCCAATAATCTCATGCTGATGGACGACAATAGCGCCAATGGGAACCTCTCCAATTGCCTCGGCCTTGAGGGCCTCTTCAATGGCCCTACGCATCCAGTATTCGTGCTGGTTGATTTGTTCAGGTTCAATCAATTGTATTTCCAACTTCAGCTTCCTTTCTCGTATCCCTGCCTCTATGGTATCCAGCGATCTTGTATTAGACGCAAATATGTGCAAAAGTCTAGTCGTTATTCATCGAACAAATATTCGTTGTTAACAGTGTGTGTATAAAATTGTGGATAACTATATGGATGTACACAGTATTATACACATCTTATCCAAAACTGTTCACACTATGTGCATAACCTGTTGATAACCATATGTTATACACATGAAGCAGGGGGCCGAACTTAATCGATATTATTATACCTTCTTCCAACAATAATCGCCAAAACAATGGACAAATCGCCCTATATTACGATATGATTCGAAGAGATACTCCAACGAAATCCAACATTTGTCAGGATATCCGACATTATCTCCGTATGTTTACTCTGATACTGATGGATAGGCCTGATAGAGGTGAAGCATGAGACTTTCCATCAAAGCGAAATTATCTATTTCTATAGCTTGTATCGTGTTTGTCGTCCTTCTGCTTCATATGATCCTCACTTACAACATAACCAAGGATAAGCTTGTTGAGGAAATTCAGCAGCGAATGAATGCGATTGCTCAGCAGATCAATGTGTCCGTACAGCAATCCCGCATGGCGGCGAATTCATTTGAAGAGCAGTTGGCAGAGAAGCTGCACATTGCGTCTATGTATGCTGCGGATAAGCTCCCGCCTCGAATTGATAGCATAACGAACGAGCAACTGCAGCAAATAAGCGCTGATATTGGAATATCCCACATTTCCCTCTTGCACAAGACGCCGAACGGTGACGATATCACGATTAATCGCTCCTCTGATCCGAAAGAAATCGGCATGTCGACGAGACAGTGGGGGTATTGGTATCAAGCTTTCATTCAATTATTTGAGGATAAGCAAGTATGGATTGCGGAAGGGCAGAAGCGCAAGTATTTTTGGTCAGGTCCGTTTGATGTATCTTCATCCAACCCTGAACATCTTGATAAATGGGGATATTATTACGATGGCAAGCGGGATTATATAATTAATCCGTTTATTCGTGATGATAAGGTTGAAACCTTCTTCGAACTGACAAAGCCGAATATCTTAATTGAGCAGACATTGAGTGCTCAATCCAATATTGTGGAAATCGCAGCTCTTAATATTAACAATTTTAAAGATGAACCCACATTCAAAGTTCGCAGCGATGGTGTACAGGTGGTTGACGAGAGCAAGAGCCGTGTCTTATACGGTGAATACACCTTGAATCATGAGCGTGATGAAGAATATATTCGAAATGCGCTGGAGCGGAGAAAGCCTCTGTTCTATGAAAGTGATTTTGGCAGTAGAACCATCATTAAAGGGTTCATTCCGATCATCGGGGCGACTTCCTATGTATTGAACATATCCATGGATGCAAGAGCGGTCGTAGAGGCACTCCATGACCAGTTGATGCGCAATGTCGCGGTAGGCATTGTGCTATTGGAGATTGTTCTTATCGGAAGCTATATGCTGTCCGGCATATTGATACGTCCACTTCAATCGATACTGAACAAAATCAATATGATTTCGGTAGGCCATTTCAATACGCAATTGAATATTGATCGTAAGGATGAGCTTGGAATATTGGCTCAGCGAATTAATACGATGGCGCGGAATTTGGATGCTTCGACAGAGCGGCTGCGCATGTCGTATTTGGAGAACCGCGCCATGAAAGAGCATCTGGAATCATTCATTAACCAATCGAATGATGCTATTCATGTGACAGATCTGAAGGGACAAATTGAGCGAGTGAACCAAGCGTTCGTTGATATGTTTGGCTGGACCTCGGAAGAGGTGCTAGGCAAGCAACTATGCAATATTCCAGAGGACAAGGTGGATGAAGAGCACCAAATTCATGAAGCACAGCGTCATGGCGAATATGTGAGCAACTGGGAGACGACGCGTCTAACGAAGGACGGGCGAATCCTGGATGTTAGTGTCAGTACCTCACCAATGTACAACGAGGGCGGGGATTGCATCGCTTGGGCAAGCATTACGCGAGATATGACCAGCCGCAAGCGGATGGAAGAACTGTTGCGACGTTCTGAGAAGCTGACGACGGTCGGTCAATTGGCAGCAGGTGTTGCGCATGAGATTCGCAATCCACTAACGACGTTGAAGGGATTCTTACAGCTGCAGCAGCGTACAAGAGCTCTGAATGACAATCACATGGATATGATGCTGGCGGAGCTGGAGCGCATCAACTTAATTGTAAGCGAGTTTCTCGTATTGGCTAAGCCACAGGCAATTCAGTTTCAGCCGAAAGATGTACGCCGAATTGTTACGGACGTCGTCACTTTATTGGACAGTCAAGCGAAGTTGAATAATGTGTATTTTGCAACCCAGTTCGATGAGTTCGTGCCCTTAGTGAACTGTGAAGAGAACCAGTTGAAGCAGGTATTCATCAATGTGATGAAGAATGCAATGGAAGCGATGCCGGAAGGCGGATTGGTCGAAATTGCTGTGCAATCACGGTACAAGGGGCAGGTCGTCGTGGTGATTCGAGATCATGGCATCGGTATACCAGCGGAGCACTTGTCGCAGTTAGGTGATCCATTCTTCACGAGCAAGGAATGTGGAACAGGTCTTGGACTGATGGTGAGTCAACGAATTATTCACAATCACCGGGGGTTGATAGACATTGCAAGTGAGCAGAACTGTGGAACAGAAGTAACCATCTCGCTACCCGCCATTGGGATGGAGGACGCAGGTGGCGGAGATGATGCTGCGTCACAGCCAGCACTAACCGCAATCTCCTCATAAGGATTATAATAGTAAGGGGTGCCTTGATCAGTGACATTTACGTCCAGATCAGGGCACCCCTATTTGCAGCCTGCGTTATCCTATCTTCCACCGATCAGTTTTGATCGGTAAGTTCATTTGCGTTCGCAGCAGCATTATTTTTGTCTGTATACTTGCGAAGAATAGATACCTCTACACGGCGATTCTTCGCTTGACCTTCGGCACTATCATTGTCGGCTACAGGGTGGTATTCACCCATCCCAACTGCCTGGAATTGCTTTGGATCGATTCCAGAACGCTCAAGAACAACCTTCATGAAGCTGAGTGCCCGTGCCGAGCTCAAGTCCCAGTTGGAATCGAACCGGCTGTTGCGGATAGGGCGATTGTCTGTATGCCCACTAATGACGACGGAGAAGCCTTGATACTGCTTCATCATGTCGCCGACAGTAGCCGCCAGCTGTTTGGAATCTGGTTTTAAGTCCGCTTTACCGGAATCGAAGAGTGCGCTGTCTTTGATCGTAATCTTCAATTCAGAGTGATTGAGCTTCGTGTTCAACTGATCCGTTAAGCCATTGTTGGCGATATACTGGTTCATCTTGTTCTGAAGCTGTTCAAGCTGCTGCTGCTCCTGCTTGGCATGCAGCATATACTCATCTCGTTCACGATTGCGAGATTTCGTGTAATTATTAGGCGTCGCATCGACCATGCTGGATTTTGATCCATCTGATCGAATGACTGCTGACTCATTTAAGATTCCAGCCCCCCCACCGCCAGAGTTCAGCGCTGCGCTGAAGGCTTGGCTCATTTGCTCAAACTTCTTCGCGTCAACGGCTTGCATGGCGTACAACACAATGAAAAGGGCGAGCAGCAGTGTCAATATATCGGCATAAGGAATGAGCCATGTCTCATCGGTATGCTCTTCCTTCGGCGGGGTACGCAGTTTCTTACTCAACGCTTGCCCCCTCCTTAGTACTCATAAGAGAACGCTCTTGTGGAGTCAAGAAGACAGAGAGCTTCTGATTAATTGCAATCGTGGATACACCCGATTGGATGGACAAGAGCCCTTCAACCATCATGAGACGGATTTCAATTTCGCTGTGCGACAAGCGCTTCAGCTTATTGGCAATTGGATGCCACAGCACATAACCAGAGAAAATACCCATCAGAGTAGCAACGAAGGCCGCAGCAATCGCTTTTGCCAGATGTTCCATCTCAGACATTTGCGATAAGGCAGCAATCAGACCGATAACGGCACCTAATACCCCTAGCGTTGGAGCATACATGCCGGCTTGGGAGAAAATAAGAGCGCCAGAATGGTGTCTTTCCTCAGTTGCGTGAATGTCTTCCATGAGCACGTCACGAACGAAGTCCTGATCATTACCATCAATAATCATCCGCATTCCGTTGCGGAGGAATTCGTCTTCAATTTCGTCAATGCGCGTTTCCAAGGCAAGCAAGCCTTCGCGACGTGTAATCGACGCCCACTCCATGAAGAGCGAGATCAATTCGACACGGTCAACTAAATCTTGCTTCTTGAAGAGAAGGCCGATTAGCTTCGGAAATTTCTTCAGTTCCTTCATCGGAAAGGCAATGAACAGGGAGCCCGCAGTACCAACGAAAATAATCATAATGGCTGCTGGGTTGGCGAGATTGGAGATAGGCGCGCCCTTAAAGTACATCCCTAGCGTGACGGCAGCAAGGCCAAGCACGAGACCAATGATCGTAGATTTTTCCATAATTCCATACACACCTCATCCATGAGTATAATGGTGCTTCCTGCGTGCGTATTCGACAGCGTGAGCCGAAATACGTGAAAAAAAGATGCAATATTCTTTTTATCGGCAAAAGAGGCCATTTTATTTAATGAAACGATATATCTCTAGTTCAAATGATGGAGGAAAAATAGGATTGACAGGAAAGAGGCGCGAGGAATAAAATGTCTTCTAAATACTTAGTAAGTTAATCGGATTATGTGGTTATTGGGAGTGGAAGGAGGTAGTCTACCATCGCGAGCGCTCGGTATTGCGGGAAGAGATGGTGTGTGGTTAATGATATGGCCTGTTATGTCAAACATCATTGAAGTGATATTCGTCGAGAGGGAACTGTTGCTTGCTGAATTTCATTGTGAAAGGGGGACTTACGATGACTAAAAACCAATTATATGCATTGGATAACTTCATTATGGAGATTGAAGTGAAGTCATCTGAATATCATGCGAATGGGCATCCTCGCTTACGAGGAATTCAATTTCTTATTTCATGGTTCTGCCTGATGGCGATACTGGCAGGATGCGCTTCGGGTGGAGCTGGGACAGCAGGCAGCAATGGATCAGAAGCCAATGGTCCTGCCGGCGATAAGGGGAAATCTCATCAAGTAATTCGCATCGGCTATCAGAAGGGCAACACGCTGAACGTAATCAAGGTGAACGGCAATCTGGAAAAGCGGCTGAAGGCAGATGGCTATGATGTCGAGTGGAAGGTATTTGCTGGAGGGAACTTCTTGCTTGAGGCATTGAGCAGCGGCAGCATTGACTTCGGGCATGCAGCGGATGGCTCTGGTGTATTCGCTCAAGCGGGCAATAAACCATTTGTGTATGTAGGCAATGATCTTCCGAATCCTGAAGGGATAGGCATTGTGGTGCATCCGGATTCAGGAATCAAGTCGATTGCCGACTTGAAGGGGAAGAAGCTCGCAGTAGCCAAGGGAGGCAATCATCACTACTTGGCAGTGCTGGCGATAGAGAGGGCGGGGCTGAAATTGGAGGATGTCCAATTCGTATACGTCAAGGATGCCTCTGAAGGGCGAGCTGTATTTGAGACGAAGCAGGTGGATGCACTTGGCTCCTGGGATCCCTTTTTTGCAGCAGTACAGACGGATCTGAAGCCGCTGACGCTCACGGATGGTCAAGGTTACTCGCCGAATCGTACGTTCTATTATGCGAATGAGCACTTTGCCAAAGAGAAGCCTGAACTGATCCGTACCATTCTTGAGGAGATCCAAGTGTCTGATGAATGGGCGAACTCACACAAGGACGAAGTGATTAAGCTATTGTCGGAAACACAGGGAATTGACAAAGAGGCTATCGAACTTGCCGTTAAGCGCCGCACGTACGGAGTGGAACTGTTCAATTCTGCTATTATCGACGCACAGCAGCAGCTGGCGGATACGTATTATCGGATTGGATTGATACCGAGTCCGATCAAGGTGGCGGAACGGATGCTGCTGGATACACCGTGGGCTGTGAAAGGCCCTGTTACGAGCAAGTGATGAGGAGGGATATACAATGCGCACGACAGATGCGGCTTCACCCATCAATCCGGCCAATCGAGATGTAGAACCTTTAGGGACGAATATTGTTGGCACCGATTCTGCTCGGTCAGTGGGGTCAACAAGACGTGAACAGTCTTCACGTACCGTTCGATCAATATCCCCTGATGTGCGGGGCACAGCGGATACGAAG
>Ga0209566_100765_pt1 | contig 17340 bp, 13 predicted proteins | sample Araplavi_mTSA_r2_2_FD_184287 | JGI IMG/M metagenome (GOLD analysis project Ga0209566, IMG submission 184287) | Arabidopsis root microbial communities from North Carolina, USA - plate scrape CL_Cvi_mTSA_r2 (SPAdes) (version 2) | ecosystem: Host-associated > Plants > Roots > Endosphere | place...
GCTGACGAAACGAGTCCATGCTGGGCATCGACGGTAGCATCCAGAAGGTGCGCAACGACTGCGCAATGCTTGACCGCATCCCAGCACATGGCTGCTGACAGATCCAGGTATTGCGGATGATTGGGATTGGCTGCGTCGCGCGCAATCTGGGCTGCTGCGGCACGTGCTGTGGCGGGACTCGGCGTGCGAAGACGGACCGATAGGGCATCCGCAGCGGCACCTTTCAAAGGCGGGACCGATCTGGGCCTACGGCCCAATCGCGGAAGCCCGCATAGCAGCAAGGCCGACGCGGTACGCGGCCCCGGTGCCGATGGCGCAGAGGGGCCTTTAGGCACACCAGTGGAGGAGACTTGCAATGACTCGTGGTAAGTCGATCTCGCCACGCTCTTTAAACCACACACCCCCATACGCGCCTGCCCTTTCTGCAAATGAAGGCAGCTTATGCATCGTGGCAAAGCGCGTGTCACTGGAACGCGAATTGTTGTTGCGATATCGGTAAGCGACTGGCGAGATAGCCGTTTTCTGAATCCCCCACTGTGGAAATTGGCGTTGGCCCAGGGGGTTGCGGCTTGCATCACAATCTGTGCCGCACTCCCCCAAACAACCGCCGTGCAGCACGGCCCGCCATGCCCCATCTCACACTTGAATACTCCGCCAACCTCAACACCTTTGACGCCAAAGCGACCCTGCTCGCCGTCAACACAGCCCTTGCCGCGACCGGGCATTTTGTTGAGGCCGACATCAAAAGCCGAAGCCACCGGTGCGACACGTTTGCCGTGGGCACCTCCAGCGCGCCGCGCGCATTCGTGCACGCTGATCTCGCGATCTTGAGCGGGCGATCGCTCGATACCCGCCGCGAACTGTCGGCAGGTGTGTTGGCGGTCTTGCAAGCGCAGTGCAGCGCGCCGGCAGGCGTGCACCTTCAGCTTTCTGTGCAAGTGCTTGAAATTGAGCGCGATTCGTATGCGAAGGTGAGCGTCGAAGCGCACGGTTGATAGATGGGCACCCCGCCCGTCTCGGCGGCCCGTGTTGTTGTTATCGGCTTTCAAAGGAGTAGACGTGCTCCCCTGACGCGATCATTGTCGCTGGAGGTGTGAGCGTGGCACGCGACTGATCCCTCTAGCCGAACTGGCTTGGCACAGTGCGTCTGAATCACGGTCTCTGCTGGCATTCCCGCCCGTCACGGGAATGCGTCAATCTGTTTTTATTGGCTGTAGCCACGCCGCTCTATGGCGGCTAGCACGTCCCACGTTTCAGGGCTGATCTGGCAATCAGCAATGCCTAGACACCACAGTGAGCTGGCCGCTGCTGTTGCGGGTGACAAAGACGTAATGCGGGTCCGGTAGTTCAGGAAGCAAGATGGGCGTCTCTTTCCGGACATCGTCTTTCGAGAACGTGGGCGAATCGAAGTCAAAGTCGAAGTTCATAGAGATATCGAATGTGGCCTCTCCAGTGCCTGGGACAATGGTGATGCCCCATACAGCCAAGCGCGCACCTTCGCGTTGCGACATATCGTGCGGGCGCCAGAACTCCGGAATGACGGTTCGAGAGTAGTCCTCAGCCATGGCTACAGCGTCTGGCATTGCATCCCAGATGTCGGGCAACAACGCGTCTGCTTTATCCGCACACTGTTGGCAACCGATGTGATGCCGACAGGTCACCCAAACCAGCCTGGTGCCGATTTGGTATTCCGATCGGAAGTTGCCATCGCGGTCGGCATAGGTGCCGAGTGGGCTTTCTTTTAGTGATGGGTTCATGTGCGAACGGAGCCTGGGTAGCGCAACGACTAGCGAAGAGGCTTGCCGATTCTGGTGTGACGATCAAAGGAGTAAACGTGCTCCCGCGGCTGTTCTGAACACCGGCCAACAAGCCTGCCAGGAAACTCTCTTTTGCCGTCAGCCAAGTGCACGGTTTCACCACAGACAGCGCATTTGGCCGAGTAGCGCACCAGCCGCAGCACGCGATACGGCTCCTCATTGGCGGGCCGCTCTCGGGCTAGTTCAAGTTGAACATTGAGTTCGGTGAAGCCGACCATTACGTCCGGCGCCATGATGAGGCGGAGGTCAGCCAAGTCGGAGAAGGGTTTCAGTATCGAGTAGCCGACCCAAGACATCATCAAGGCGAACAGCACCCAGACAGCAACGTCTTTGGCGGACGATGACACCCTCGGGTTGTTCAGGGCAAGCCAAGTCAGCAGCAGTGCGCCGCCGACGGCTAGGAGGACGAGAACACCGAAAGCGATGAAGCTTGTGCGCCGCCATCCCTTTAAGGGGAATCCTTTCTTGAACAGCGGACGCGCCCAGAACGCCGGCTTCAACGTCAGCTCTTGAACGTAGGTGACCTCCCCAGACAGAGGCGTTACGACTGGGTTGTCGCTCTGGGGCAGCGACAAGAACTCAATGCTGTATTCCGAGCTGTTGCCCGCCCCTCCCGCCCCCCGCGTCTTTGTTGGCCACGCATAGATATTGGCGCCCGCTTGGCGTGCTACGTCTTGAATGCCCGTTCGGCGCTCTTCAAGGGACTGCTCCAGCGACTTCCACACCTTGGACAGCCATCCGGTTGCGCCGTCCGGCCCAACCTTCTGCCCGACCAAGCCAGCGATATTTGCCGAGTTGTACTTGGCTATTGGCCGCCCGCTTTCGAGCCGATCCAACGAGTCCTGCGCAAGAGCGCGAGCTACGGCGAGCCCTTTCGTCTCGCGATCAAACTGCTGATGGAAGGCTAGGAAGGCTTTGAGCGCGCCGACCTGCTGTGCCTGCTCTGAGTGCAACCCGTTGATTTCAAAGCCGGAATTTCCCTGCACCAGTGTTTCGTTCATGGTTGGAGAGTGTTTTTTGTGCCCGGCCGCTCCTAGCCTGACCCCGTCATTCACACGGAGGTCGAGATGTTGCAAGGAAATGGGCAATGGATGTTTCTGATTCTAGGGGTGCCTGTCTATGCACGGAATTTACCGTTCAGAAACATGACGGTATTTCACCCGTACAACGAATCAGTCAGGAGGATGGTGGAGCCGATCTGCCGAGGAAAAGGGCACTGGCGCGCCGAGTACAAGAACTGGCTGATCTTTGACCAGTTTCGGGATGCCGTTCTTGAAGAGTTAGGGAGGTTGGAACGCCAATAGCGCCGCTGTGACAGCGGGCGGGTGAATTGTCGCGGCGCACTCGAAAACCCTGGCATTCCCGCCCGTCACGGGAATGCGTCAATCTGCTTTTATTGGCCGTAGCCCCGCCGCTCTATGGCGGCTAATACGTCCCACGTCTGCGGATCGACATCGCGGCCCCCGAGCGACATCGAAACGTAGGCATCAATCGCATCCACAAAGCCTTTGATGAAGGCCGGCGGGAAGGCGTGTGCCGAAAACTGCTGAAGCTGCTCGCGCAGCATGCCTGGCCGGCACTGGCCGTGCGTGCACATGGCGGTGCGTGTGCGCTTGAGATACGCCTGTGCTGCGATTGCGCCGTTCAGGTAGGTACGGTTCTTGGTGAGCCTGCCTGTGTCGGATGACGTGGGCGCGTGCGTGGGTGGCTCGGGTGGAGATGGATAGGACGCGGGGCGGTGCCCGCTTTGGGTGCTTGGCATGATGGCCTCTTTGGGGTTGCAGGAGGCTCACCACTCCGTCGCCAGACGAGGGTGGCAGGCCCGACGGCGGGGCTGGCGAACCGGCCCCCAAAGAAAACCGGCAGACCCGAAGGTCTCCCCACCCGGCCTGCCATAAAGCTAGCGCGAGCGTGTACGGACGCAACCGCATCAGCAGTTGTCCGTCTTCTTTGAGTGTTGCGCGGTCGGATCGCCAGACCCGGCTACCGTTGGTGCGGCAGCGGGGCAATTATAGCGATGCGGACCGCCAGAAAAATCTGATTCTTGGGAGTGGACCTCCAAGCCTTTCTCGGGGAGCCTCAAGGTCCATTCATGCAGCACAGAGGTCCAAGCCTCGAGCTTTTTTGTCCGCTCATGGAGCTCGGGGGTCGAAGAGCGAACCTTTTTGCTCCAAGCATGCACCCCGCGAGGTCCAAAGATGGGCCTTTTAGGTTCACTCAAGGAGCGCAGAGATGCGAGCGTCTAGCCTTTTGGCCCATTGGTCGAGGTCCGAGGTTCAAGAGTGGACCTTTTGGCTCCACTGCTGGACCTCAGAGGTGCATTGATGGACCTTTGAGCTCCTCTCGTGGAGCCTTGAGGCCCATGGATGGGGCTCGAAGACCCATTCGGATATGAACTTACCCCGTACTTCCGTCAAATAACGTCAAGAATCGGCCTTTCGCTTGCGAGACGCCTTTGCCGCAACCAATCTGACGCCGTCGTGCCAGTCGGCATGACCAAGCAACATCAAATCGAGGAAAGTAATGGCACAGAACCTGATCTCGCTTCAGATCAGCACGGCTGACTTGGCTGCAGTCGACTCAGCCTTGAAGTCGTTGGAAGACAAACTTAGCGGCTTGATCGACCTGTCTACAGAACAGCGCAGCGGCGTGGTGAAGATGGGCGACAAATCGGAAGCGTTCTGCCGCAAGGCAGTGGAAGTGTTGGGCAACAACCCCGCCGTGCTGCCCGGCAACTTCAGCCTTGCGGAGATGCGGCGTGACCTGGCGGCGTTCGATGCCCTGCGGCCGCGTCTGAACCGTCTAGAGAAGATTTATGAGCGGATGCGGGATTCGCAGCTTGCGTTGGGTAGCGACCTGATGAGTGCTTCGCTGGAGGGGTATGCCCTTCTGAAGATTTCGGGCAAGGGGGAAGGGCTCGATATGGCTCGGAAGGCGTTGGGAGCGCGGTTTAGTAAGAATGGGCCGAAGAGGAAGGTGGAGGAGGTTGAGGCGCAGTAATGTAAGCGCGAAACATTGAATGTGAAGGAGGCCGCCCGTTTGGGCGGCCTTTGTTTGCTCAGAACGTCCAACGGCCCCTAACGTTATGAATAGGCTTGTTTGCAACGTCCCTTACACTACGCGCCTTCCCCTTCCCTAGCCGAATTGCCGGTCATAGAACGGCACCGCTAGAATTGTCGTCAGGTTTCGAGCGACCAGCATCCCAGAAGGTCAAGCATGTCAATTCCAATAATCGATCTTTTCGCAGGTCCGGGGGGACTCGGAGAAGGGTTCGCCTCTGTCGTTGATCACAAAGGACGGCCATTCTTTGAGATTGGCCTGTCCATCGAAAAGGACCCGATAGCACATCGAACGCTCTCGCTCCGAGCCGTATTCCGGCGGCTACGCGGCACAAAGGATGTAAAGCATTACTACAGCTACATACAGGGCCGGCTCTCAGAGACCGAATTCCGTGAAATCCCCGCTGTGGCGAAGGCGTTTGCTCACGTGGCGAAGGAAGCCCGTTGCCTGGAACTGGGGAAATCCGACGAAAGCGGCATCGACCGCGAAATTCGAGCTGCATTGAGAGGCCAGAAGACCTGGGTACTGGTCGGGGGCCCTCCTTGCCAGGCCTACTCCCTTGCTGGCAGGTCGCGGCGCGCCAATGACAAGGCATTCCACAAGGACGAGAAGCACTTTCTCTACACGGAATACCTGAGAATCATCCGCGAGCACAAGCCCACCATCTTTGTGATGGAAAACGTCAAGGGACTGCTCTCCTCCCAACATTCGGGGAACCCGATGTTCGAGAGGATCATCACGGACCTATCGGCGCCGGCCGATGGACTCGAGTATGAAATTCGTTCATTCGTCAAAGCGGGAAGTGGCGACTCGCTGGAGCCCATGGACTATGTCATTCAAGCTGAGCACTACGGGATTCCTCAGTGCCGACATCGAGTGATTCTGCTCGGGGTGAGAAAGGATGCGGGCCTACCTCAACACAAGTTGCTAGCCGCCGTGCCCAAGCCCGTTACCGTCAAGCATGCAATCGACGATCTTCCTCGCATTCGAAGCCGCCTGTCCCGAGGCGACTCGTTAGAAGGTTGGTGTGAAGCCGTGCAACTTGCACCAACGTACGTCAAGGGCTGGGGCAGAGAAGATGAGTCGAATATGGTAGAGAGCATGCAGCGATCGGCCCTCGCTGCAGCAACATGCAAGAGCACCGGCGAGGCCTTCATTCAAGAGAGTTACAAGAGGCCGGCTGCCCCTTCAGAACTCCAGCGATGGTTGCATGACAAGAATTTGGGAGGCGTCTGCCAGCATGAGGCTCGATCTCACATGCCGTCAGACCTCGCACGCTATCTGTTCTCTGCGTGCTTCGCCCGCGCACACAAGTATTCCCCTCGACTGGACGTATTCCCGGCGAAGCTGCTACCCGACCACGTCAACGTACAGGGGAACCGGGATACCGAGGTCATTCCATTCAAGGATCGCTTCCGGGTGCAATGCGCAGGCGAGCCGGCCACGACGGTCGTTGCGCACATAGCCAAGGACGGCCACTACTACATCCACTATGACCCGACGCAGTGCAGAAGTCTCACGGTCCGGGAAGCCGCTCGACTGCAGACGTTTCCCGACAACTACCTCTTTGCCGGTAATCGCACCGAGCAATACACCCAGGTCGGTAACGCGGTACCGCCACTGCTCGCGAAAAAGCTAGCGCACATAGTGCGCAGCCTTCTCAAGCAGCCGAACAGGAGAATCCGGCGAAATGGAGGCGATCTTGCGCAGAAAACCTCGCCACACCAAAAACGCGGAGAGCCGAGACAGCAGCAATTGCGCGAGCTCGCCGAGGCGGAATAGCTAGCCAACAACCAAATTGATCTCTTCGCCGCGCAGCCACTCTCCAACGGCATGCGCGGCCTGCTCCGCGGCGTGCCTCAATGCGCACTCCCAAACAACTGCCACCCGCCAGCCCTGTCGGCGCAGCTCCTCGACATGCCGCGCGTCGCGTGCAACGTTCCCCTCAAATTTTCGAGCCCAGAACTCCCCATTTGCCTTGGGAGTGGTTGCATAACGACAGCCTTCGTGCTGGTGCCAGAAACAACCGTGAACGAATATCACCGCCTTGTATTTTGGGAAGACCAGATCTGGCGAGCCAGGAAGACTTCGCGCGTGCAGTCTATAGCGGAACCCTTTAGCAAATAGCAAGGACCTTAGCGTGACTTCGGGCCTAGTATTTTTGCCTCGGATACTCGACATCATGCGACTGCGCTGGGGAGTGGTAGGGATTCGCACGGGTTTGGGGTAATTCCGCTGGAATACCCCTCCTAATGGAGACTAGCGAGTTGATGAGAGGGGACGTCATACTCAGCCTTAAGAATAAGGGCTTCGTAAGCACACGATGCAAGAAAATACGATGCGGGAGAATCCAATCAACCCAACACGTGCAAGCGCAATAATTCTCAAAATCCCAAATTTGCTTCCCATTCTCGCCATGTCGGATACACAGCAACCACCTTCGCCAACACTCTAAGAAGAAGTGGCGCATATGAAGGATATCTCCCACCAAAGCACTCCGACTCTGAGTCGATTCCTCAGAATGGCAGTTGTGGCGGGCGTTGAGAGTGCGGTTCAAGTCCACATCGACCGGGGGGATGACCTCAATGCCCGAGATGCGCAGGGGCAAACGCCCTTGATGCTTTCAGCAGTCCGAAACAAGCCAGCTATCTGCAAACTCCTTCTTGCCGCTGGTGCCAACCTCGATTTGCTTGACCCCTCGGGGCGCACCGCTCTTGACATCGCGATTTCGGCAGGCGCGAACGAGGTGGCCCATGCTATCAAGACGGCTTGCAGCTCTTCCGTTATTCCGACTGTTCACGCACCGTCAAGCGGGCCTGTGCAACGCTCAACAGATGGTGTGCTGGCTATTACATGCAACGACGCGGCGGGCACCTCTACTTCGATGCTCCGCGAGCCGCCCACTGCCTTGGAAGCTGGGCCCAGCGCAGCTCAAACGCAAGAGCTGGACAGCGAAGGTGGCGACGGATTCGACTTAACTGGCTGGGAAGCTGAAGAGGAGCAATCTCCTCCCGAAGAAAATCCTGCCCTATCGGCTGCCGCCTTTGAAATACAAAGCGCGATTACCGAGCACAAGCCCGTCGACACCTCCACCGACTGGGACGACTTCGAAGCATCTCTCCCCGATCGGGCTGGACCCTTGCCACGGGCCGATGATTCGGAGGCGCGCGAGCGGCTCCGCCTAGTCCTGCTCCGTGCGATCCGCGAAGGCAGCATCCCGCAGTCGGCAGTAGACGACTTAACACTTGGCGATGATGGTGAACCCGACCTCGAAGCGGGCTCGCTTTTGAGCATGGTCATCAACGACCTCGGCGCCGAAACAGACGAGCGCTTCGAGTATTGGTCTCACCACGAAAATTTTGAAGTGTTCGTCGCGCCCGGAGAGGAGCTCAGCGAGGAATCAGCGGTCGACGAAGCCATGGCGTTCATGGACGACTTGGTAGGCAGGCGTAATGACCCCTTACGCATTTATCAGCGCGAATTCCAACGTGAGACGCTCTTGACGGCCGAAGCCGAAGTCGCGCTGGGCCAAGACATGGAGCGCCAGCTGGAAAAGGCGCTCGACGCGCTTGCGGTCTGGCCGCCTGGCGTCGGCGCGGTGCTCAAGGCCGCCAAAAGCGTGACGGGGGGAGCAGCACCTCTCCGCTGGCTGTCATCCGGGCCCCAGCTCGAGTTCCAAGAGGGAGGGGCCGCGCTGGGCACCGAGCCCGATGCCGATGCCGAGCCGACCTCTGGTCTAGGTCCGTCGGCCATGGCCGACGGCCTCGAAGACGACGATGACACTCAATTCGGCAACGACTCCAAAGCATCCGGCGACGAGTTCGCTAAGTTTTGCAGAAATGCTGAACTCTTGGCTGGCCTGTTCAAGGCCAGCGACCGAGCGCCCGCATCGCATGCCTGCCGAGACGCCATCGCCTCACTTGGCTTGACTCGAAATTTCCTCTTGGAGCTCTCAGACTCTGAACTAGGAGGGACAACCGAGGCCGCTATCGCCTTCAAACAGGCAATGGAGAACTACCGCCATGCCCGCGACAGAATGGCCTCCGCCAACTTGAAGCTCGTAGTCTCCGTCGCAAAGAAGTACCTGTTCACCGGGCAACCTCTGGACGATTTGATACAAGAGGGAAACCTCGGCTTGCTCAAAGCCGTGGACCGCTACGACTGGCGCAGAGGATTCAAGTTCTCGACATATGCCACTTGGTGGATACGTCAGCACGTCGGTCGTTTCGTCGCCGACAAGGGCAGGACGATTCGCGTTCCCGTACACATTTACGAGAAGACTCGGCGAATCATCCACACCTCTCACGCGTTTGAAGCCACGCGCGGCCGAGCTCCCTCCAACGAGGAGCTCGCCACGCTTGTCGATCTTCCGGTCCAGAAGACTGCCGCGCTTGTCCGTACCGCCCTTGAGCCTCTATCCATCGGAGACATCCACGATCTGGACAGACTTATCTCAGTAGAAGCCAAGGACCAATTCACAACTCGCGACCCGATGGAGATTGTCGAAGACGCGCAGCTGGTCGGCATAGTCGACCGCTTCTTGAGAGAGCTCTCGCTCAAGGAACAGTGCGTTGTCCGTATGCGCTTTGGAATCGGCATTCAAGACGACATGACCCTCGAAGAGGTCGGTGCGCGGCTCGACGTGACGCGTGAACGTATCCGACAAATCGAAGCTGCAGCCTTGCGCAAGCTCATGCATCCCGCACGGTTTGAGAGGCTGTCGCGCGAACTCAATGTTGTTTTGCGCGAACAAGGCACCAAAGGCGAGGAGAAGCCGACAAAATTTAAAAGGCACCTCGAAGAGAACTATTAGCAATGAAGCCCAAAACAAGAAGCGCACCGCCTCGCGCCCTGGCGATGCTCGAGTCCCTGCGGGGCCTCGGCTATTCAACCGGTACGGCACTAGCAGACATCATCGACAACAGCATTTCAGCCGGGGCGAACGAAGTCCGGCTCGAGTTCGCCTGGGATGACATTAACAGCCGCATAAGCATTCTCGACAACGGGCGCGGTATGAGCGATACCGAGCTCGAAAGCGCCATGCGCCTTGGAGACAAAAATCCCCTCGACAGCCGCTCTCCCCACGACTTGGGACGATTCGGTATGGGACTCAAGACCGCTTCTTTCTCTCAATGCCGCAGGCTGACCGTCGCTACAGTGAGAGATGGCACTACAAGCTGCCTGCGCTGGGATCTCGACGAACTGGCTGCGGATCCCAGCGGTGGCTGGCTGCTCTTTGAAGGCCCAGCTCAAGGGTCCGAACCATTCGTCGCAGGCTTGAAGGGCAAGAAAGCCGGGACGTTGGTCCTATGGGAGGCGATGGACCGGATCGTCACTGTCGGCTACACATCCAACGATTTCCACGATCTCATGGACGCCGTCGAATCGCACTTGGCGATGGTGTTTCACCGGCTCATTCAAGGGCCACGAGCGAAGCTCAAATTGCTCTTGAATGGGCGCGCCGTTATGCCATGGGACCCTTTCATGATGGGCCACCCAGCGAAGCCTTGGGCATCGCCGCCTACCAACCACCGGACTGACTACGGGACAGTCACGGTGCAAGCCCACGTCCTTCCGCATCGCGACAAGCTGACCGTCACAGAATTCGACGACAACGCCGGCCCGGCCGGATGGACAGCTCAGCAAGGCTTCTACGTCTATCGAAATGAGCGCCTTTTGGTCGCGGGTGGATGGCTTGGGCTTGGCAACTCGCGGGCATGGAACCGCGAAGAGGCGCATCGCCTTGCACGCATTCGCCTAGATATCCCCAATACCGCCGACGCCGATTGGAAGATCGACGTCCGAAAATCGACGGCTCGTCCTCCAGTATCGCTTCGCCCCTGGCTCACCCTGTTGGCCGAAAACACCCGCGAACGCGCACGCAGGGTGTTCGCCTATCGAGGCACGCCTGCCCCTGCTAAAGGAAATGTCCCTATCGAACAGGCGTGGCGTGTGGAACGGATCAAGGCAGGTATGCGCTATCGAATCGACGAATCGCATCCATCAGTTGCTGCCGTTCTAGAAAGCGCTGGAACCCTTTCGCCCTTGGTTAAATCGATGCTTCGTGTGATCGAAGAGACCGTTCCCGTGCAGCGGATCTGGCTCGACACGGCAGAAAACAAGGAGACGCCCAGAACAAGCTTCGAGGGTGAGCCCAACGCCGCTGTGATCGAGGTCGCAAGTGTTCTTTTCAACGACCTTATTGAACGTAAAGGCCTGAGCCTCGAAGAGGCACGCAAGTCAATGCTCCGCACAGAACCGTTTCAGAAATATCCATCGCTCGTCGCAAAACTGGGGAGTAAAAAGTGATCGCAGCAGAAGAGGCAGCCGCCCGGACTCAGTTGCTCGAAGATGTCATCGCAACCGCACAGCGTTTGGTGAAGGCGGAAAAAGATTCCACCAAGATCACGCCTGCCTACATCGCCAGCAAAGTGAAGTTGGCCGCTGCGATGTTCGCCAGCGATCCGCCCATTGCGCTCGACGAGGCCAAAGTAGTCTCTACGCTGATCCAGCGGTTCAGCCACCGCATGGGTAAAGCCACCACACTCAAAGACAACACCGGGCACATCGATTGGCTCAACGCCGTTCGCAAGAAGGACTGGCAATACTGGCGCCGCTACCGGGACTATCAGGAATCGAAGCTCTCCGACGTGGTCGTCGATGGACTCGACGAGTCCACAGATGACATCTTGAGCCTTCTGGAAGACCCGCATCGCACAGACCATTGGGACAGGCGTGGCCTCGTCGTCGGGCATGTACAGTCTGGCAAGACTAGCAACTACACTGGCCTCATTAACAAGGCGGCTGATGCTGGCTACAAAATCATCATTGTGCTGGCTGGCTTGCACAACAATCTGCGCTCGCAAACCCAGATACGTCTTGAAGAGGGCTTCCTAGGCTACGAGACGACGCCCGGAGGCGACCCTGGCGTCTCCATCGGCGTAGCCGCTTTCGGCGAAGACCTAAAGACCAACTCGGCGACAACACGAGCCGAGAACGGCGACTTCAGCAAGGCCATCTCCAAGCACTTCCACGGCATTTCTCCCGAGGAGCGGCCTTGGGTCTTCGTGGTCAAAAAGCAGAAGACCGTGCTTACCGAGCTGCTGAACTGGATTCAAAAGCGAGTCGCAGACACACCCAACCCGCTGCCCAAAGCGCAGGATTGGAAGCTCGTGACCAAGCTCCCGCTCTTGATGATCGACGACGAGGCGGACAACGCATCTGTTGACACGGGCGAGCAACCGTTTAATGAGGATGGCACGCCGGACGAGGAGCATTCGCCGAAGACCATCAACAGACTTATCCGCCAAATCCTCCACTCGTTCACCCGTAAAGCCTATGTGGGCTACACGGCGACACCCTTCGCCAACATCTACATCCATCACAAAGGCGCGACCGCTCTTGAAGGCCCAGATCTGTTCCCCAAGGCCTTCATCATCAATCTGGCTGCGCCGTCCAACTACGTCGGCCCCGCCCGGATGTTCGGTAAGCAGACGAAGGACGGGCGCGTGGGAGCGCTTCCCTTGTCGCGAAGCATCCTAGATCATTTTGACCCAGAGACGGACACGGGATGGATGCCGCCCAAGCACAAGAAGACGCACGTCCCTGCCCACAACGGGCAGGAGGCAATCCCGAACTCTCTGCGGGACGCAATCCAATCCTTTGTGCTTGCGTGCGCAACTCGCGAGCTTCGTGGTCAAGGCCTCGAGCACAGCTCCATGCTGATTCACGTCACTCGCTACGTGGACGTGCAAGACCATGTACGTGAACAAGTCGATGAAGCCGTCCGCCGAATGCGTCAGAAGATCACGCGAGGAAGTGACGCCGATAAGCTTCTCGCGCAAATGCGCAAGCTTTGGGACGAGGACTTCACGCCAACGGGCGAAAAGGTAGCCGATCTCTTGCCCGCCGAAGAGAAGCCGCCAGCATTGCCGTCCTGGGAGCAAGTCGTTGCCAAGCTGCCCGACGTTCTTAACGACATCGTCGTACGCTCGATCAATGGCACAGCCAAAGACGCTCTCGACTACGCCACGCCTGGCGCAGCGCTCAAGGTGATCGCCGTCGGCGGCGACAAGCTCGCACGGGGTCTGACGCTCGAAGGCTTGTGCGTTAGCTACTTCGTCCGTACGACCAAGATGTATGACACGCTGATGCAGATGGGCCGCTGGTTTGGCTACCGTCCAGGCTATCTGGACCTCTGCCGGCTCTATACGTCACCCGACTTGGTGAAGTGGTTCGGGCATATCGCGGACGCCTCCGAGGAGTTGCGCGAAGAGTTCGATTTCATGGCGAAGGCTAAGCTCACACCGGAACTCTACGGCCTCAAGGTTATGTCGCACGAGATTCTCACGGTCACGTCACCACTAAAGATGCGAAACGCCAAGACGTTGTCACTGACATACAGCGGCACACGTCCCCAAACCATCCTTTTCCATCGCGATGCCACGGTTCAAAAGGCGAATCTCGCCGCGACTGACTCTCTGGTTGCATCCCTCGGGACGGCGTTCATAGACGGCCCGAGATATTCGCGCAACGGCAATGCGGAGTCCTGGCCTGGTGCACGCCTTTGGCGGGATGTGGATGCGTCCAAGGTGCTCGCGTTCCTCGCTGGTTACACCACCCACCCGAACGCCACCAGCGCTAAAGCCGCAGTGCTCGCCGACTTCATTTCCAAGATGCTCGACATTGGCAAGTTGAAGCAATGGAGCGTCGCGCTACTGTCAGGCGGTGATGGTGTTGGCGAACCACATGTCTTCCCGGGTGGATTCGAGCCAAAGTCGCTGCAAGTGCGCAAAACGGAAGACCCCGAGCCGCCCGGCGTCAAGGACCCAGCCATGTTCGCCATCGGCGTCCTCACCGACCCCAAGGACGAGGGCATCGACATCGATGACGATGTTTGGAACGACGCCCTCACCCGCACCCGTGCGGCATGGAAGCCAGACCCCGCGCGAGGCCGCGTCAATCCGCCGATCAACCCCAGCGGTAAAGGCATTCGCGAGGCGCGCGACCAGCTTGGGGGCGACGCTGACAGGGGCCTTCTTCTGCTTTACACCCTAGCTCCGTACAAGGGCAAAGAGAAGCGCTTGGAAAACCTCATCGTGCCAGATTGGGACAAGCCCATCATGGCCTTCGCCATTGCCTTTCCGTCTGCTGAAAACGGCGTCCGCGTGGAATACGAAGTGAACCTTCTCTATTGGATGCAGGAATATGGCCCGTCCGAGTAACGAATTTCTAATGGCTTGGTCGTCGCTCACTAGCTCCGATGCTGAGCTTGGCTGGCAAACCATCGCCCTCCCCTCTGCCGGATCTCTTCAACTTCGCGCTGGCCGGCGCTCGCCCGATAACACCGAAGCAGTGCTGGTGGGCTTCCCAACCGCGAAGCTTACCGCCACCGACAAGCTCCCCGAGGGCCAAGGTTTTGCGGTCGAACGAGCAGACTCCGAAGGCGACGGCCAGCTTTGGCTCGCCTTGACCAGGAAGCCCGCAGGAAGCACTGAGCTCTTCGCTGCCATGGCCTGTGATGTCGTGGGCGCGCTCGACGACTCCGTCGCTACCGACCCCGACGAGCGCCAGCTTCTGCGTATCTTTGTCGGGAGAGTGGGAGCTTGGCAGGAATTCATGCGCAAAGGCGCGCAAGCGCTGAGCCCCGAGGCTGAGATTGGCTTGATCGGCGAGCTTGAGCTGCTGCGAGCCGCCATCGACGCCGGCATGCTGCACATCCCAGCTATCGAATCTTGGGTCGGCCCTTTGGGCGGCGTCCAGGACTTCGAGATCGGAGCAGGCGCACTGGAGGTCAAAACCACACTCTCCCCCATCGGGTTCCCCGCCAAGATCGGCTCGCTCGAACAGCTCGACAATTCCGTGCGCCAACCCCTTTTTGTGGCCGGCGCGAGGCTGCAACAAGCCGACAACGGGCAATCCCTGCCCGAATTTGTCGAAGCAATGCGGCAGTCCGTCGGCGGCTATGCCGAGGCCGCTCGTCTTTTGTCCGAGCGACTGCTAGCGGCCGGCTATTACGACGCGCACGCCGACCGATACCAACGTCGCTTCAAACTCTCCGGCATCCGTGTCATCGAAGTCTCAGCCGGTTTCCCACGACTGACGTTGGGGACCGCACCAGCGGGCATCATGAGAGCCATGTATGAAATCGACCTCGATAAGGTGCCGGGTGACAATGTCGGCGCCGAAGGAGCATTGAAGAAATTGGGAGCCATTTGAAATGAATTTGCCTGAATTCCTGTGCGAAACACAGGCCGCCGTCCGCTCGCAAATGCGAGACGGTGCGCTATTCGAAGAGCTTGTGTTCTGCGGCATCGTGATGGACCACATGTCGGAGATCGGGATGACTTTCGAGCCGGTCGAGTGCCACTTCGAGGGCAAGGTCGGCAACGCAATTCTGCGTCTGAGCGGCTACTCACTGTCGGAAGAGGGGGACCAGCTTGACTTGTTCGTGAGCCTCTACACCAACGTCGATGTTCCAACGCCCGTCCCCGATCTGGAGACGAAAACGGCCGTCGAGCAGTGTCTGCGCTTTCTGTCGCTGTGTGCCGAGGGCAAGATGGCCCCCAAGCTCGACCCGTCGAGCGACGTCCGCTCGCTGGCCGAAACGCTACAGGCTATCTACGACGACTTGGAACAGATTCGCGTCTACGTCATCACCGATCGTGTCGCCAAATCCAAGAGCTTCAGGACCCGCGAAATCAGTGGCAAATCAGTGCGACTTGAGGTCATGGACATCGAGCGGCTGTACCGGCACTGGTCCGAGGGTAAGCCACGCGACGAACTGGTGGTCGATTTCACGGAAGCGTCAGGCTCACCGCTGCCGTGCGTCTTCGTGCCCAGTGAGAATGACGACTACGATTACGCCCTGACAGCGATCCCAGCCGAGGCTTTGCGCCTGCTATATGAAAAGTTCGGCTCGCGTCTGCTGGAAGCCAACGTACGCTCTTTCTTGAGCGTCAAGGGTAAGGGCGTCAACGCGGGCATTCAGAACACGCTGCGTTCGGCCCCGGAGCGCTTCATGGCCTACAACAACGGGATCGTAATCGTGGCCGACGAGATGCGTCTAGGCAAGCCCGGCGACGGCTCCGCGGGTATCGCTTGGCTCAAAGGCCTTCAAATCGTCAACGGCGGACAAACCACTGCCTCGATCTACTTCGCCAAGAAGAAGTATCCTGAGACGGACCTCAGCCGCGTACGTGTACCCGCCAAGATCATCGTCATGCGTGCGCAGGACTCGACCAAAGAAGAGGCTCTCGTCTCCGACATTTCGCGATTCGCCAACAGCCAGAACGCCGTGCGTCAGTCGGACCTATCGGCCAACAAACCCTTCCACGTCGAAATCGAGAAGCTTTCGCGCTCCGTCTACTGCCCAGACGGGGTGGGCCAATGGTTTTACGAACGGGCCTCGGGCAGCTACAACACGCTGCTCGCCCGCGAGGGCACGACGCCAGCCAAGCTCAGGGCTCTCAAGGATGCCATCCCCACCGCTCGGCGCATCACCAAGACGGATTTGGCCAAATACATCACTGCCTGGGACAAGAAACCTGACGTCGTTAGCTTGGGCTCCCAGAAAAACTTCGATAAGTTTATGGCGAGCCTGACTCCTGCTGACGGCCAAGAGGCTCCGCTGCCGACCGTCGCCGACTTCAAGGCCATGATCGCCAAGGCCAAGATTTACCGCGATGCAACGAAGCTGCTTCGACCTATGTTTCAAGCCTTCCAAGCGAACGTCATCGCCTACACAGTCTCCCTAGTGGCAGAGAAGCTGGGCGATCGCATCGACTTGGATAAGGTCTGGCTAAGACAGGGAGCCTCCCCCGAACTGCTCGCTCAAATCGCCGTGTGGGCGAGGGAAGTCAACGATACCCTCCACGCGACCTCTGGTGGGAAGATGGTGTCCGAATGGGCCAAGCGGCCCGAGTGCAAGGAAGCGGTAATGGGGGCGAGCTACTCGGCGCCGGCCACCAACATCCCGGAGGCTCGACCGGTCTAAGCACGCCTGAAGCGACTCACGATCGGTACCGTGACTGCCGCTGGCCCATCTCAAACGCTGAGCCACGAGCGATTGCAACGCGCAAGCCCTTAAAGACCTAGTCGAAGTCCACTCGGCCGCCTTCCTAGAACGATTCCCCAGCAACCGGCCGAACTGATTCGCTCTGTTTGTCGAGGTGACCCGCACGCTCGCTTACGAGTGCGAACTACCAAAACAAAAGGCCCATAAGTCCCTCAACTTATGGGCCTGCTTTCTCGGGTTACGAGGTTATCTACGTACCGCTTTAGACATCAATATTCCGCGCCACCAACGCATTGCTCTCAATGAAGTTCCGGCGCGGTTCCACGTCGTCGCCCATCAGCGTGGTGAAGATCTGGTCCGCGGCAATGGCGTCTTCAATCTGCACGCGCAGCAGGCGGCGCTGGGTGACGTCCATGGTGGTTTCCCACAGCTGCTCGGGGTTCATTT
>Ga0209566_100766_pt1 | contig 17324 bp, 12 predicted proteins | sample Araplavi_mTSA_r2_2_FD_184287 | JGI IMG/M metagenome (GOLD analysis project Ga0209566, IMG submission 184287) | Arabidopsis root microbial communities from North Carolina, USA - plate scrape CL_Cvi_mTSA_r2 (SPAdes) (version 2) | ecosystem: Host-associated > Plants > Roots > Endosphere | place...
CAAATCAATGGTGAGGGCTATGTCACCTCGCAGACAGCAGACGCGAACAGCCGCACGGCAACGCTTGAGTTGAAGCCATTAAGCGGTAAAACATCGTCGTCGACATCAGAAGCTGCACAGTCCCCGTCGCCATCGCCGACACCTGTGCAGACGCCAACTTCTGCTGCTACGCCAACACCGTCATCACCGGAAGGCAATAAAGAACGTACGACGAACGAGAAGACTCCGTAGGACGAGTCGAGAGAGCTTGTTCTAACCCCTGTTTGTCCCGAATAGTCATGATATGAACGATCTTGACTGGAAGGAAGGGGGAGCGAACGTTCATGCGTGCATCTAACGTTACCGTTCGTCGAAGATTATTTACTGCGCTCATCATTGGTACTCTGATATTCACTGCGCTTATCGTGCGCCTTGCTTATGTACAACTATGGATTGGCCAGGAATTGGCCGATAAAGCCGAAGATAGCTGGCGTCGCGATTTGCCGTTTGCGCCCAAGCGGGGCGAGATTCAGGATCGCAACGGCGTCCCGCTTACTTATAACGTCAGTACGCCTTCGGTAATGGCTATCCCTGTTCAATTGGAGGACGCTCGGGCTACAGCGGCCAAGTTGGCTGAAGTGCTGCAGGGGAACGAAGACGAAATTTATAAGCAAATGACGAAAAAAACGTCGAAAAACTATATTAAACCGTCAGGCCGTAAAATAACGGTGGAAAAAGCCCAGGAAATCCGCAATCTGAAGCTTCCGGGCATCGTCGTAACCGAGGACAATAAGCGGTTCTATCCGTTCGATACGCTTGCCGCCCATGTGCTAGGCTTTACCAGCGCCTACAACGAAGGCTTGACGGGCGTGGAAGCCAAATATGACAAATATTTGCGTGGCGTGCCGGGCAGCATCTCGTACATGGCGGATGCGGCGGGCAGAACGTTGAAAGGGACGACAGACGAGTACGTGCAGCCGAAAGACGGCCTCAACCTGCAGCTGACCATCGACAGCCACTTGCAGTCGGTGATGGAGCGGGAGCTCGATCAGACGATGATCCAGACGCAAGCGCAGAACGTGTTGGCGATTATGATGGACCCGAACAACGGAGAGATTCTCGCGATGGGCAGCAGGCCTACGTATGAACCGGGCAATTATAACAATGTCCCGGCGGAGACGTATAACCGCAACTTGCCGATCTGGAAAACGTACGAGCCTGGTTCTACGTTCAAAATTATTACGCTTGCGGCCGCATTAGAGGAGAAAAAGGTAGATTTAAAGAACGAGCAATTCTATGACCCGGGCTTCATTGAAGTGGGCGGAGCCAGACTCCGCTGCTGGAAGCGGGGCGGACACGGCAGCGAAACCATGCTGCAAGTCGTGGAAAACTCCTGTAACCCGGGTTTCGTAGTCATGGGACAGCGGCTGGGCAAAGAGAAGCTGTTCGATTATATTTCCCGATTCGGCTTTGGAAAGAAAACAGGCATCGACCTCGGTGGCGAAGAGAACGGGATTATGTTCAAGCCGTCGCAAGTGGGTCCTGTCGAACTGGCAACGACTGCGTTCGGTCAAGGCGTTTCCGTAACGCCGATTCAACAGATTACAGCCGTATCGGCTGCAATCAACGGCGGCAAGCTGTTCAAGCCCCACGTCGCCAAATCATTCACGAATCCGGAATCCGGCGAGGTCGTGAACGTGGTCGAGCCGGAACTGGTGCGGAATGTGATCTCCGAGAGCACGTCGCAGCAAGTGCGCGAAACGCTGGAAAGCGTAGTGGCCAAAGGTACAGGCCGCAATGCCTTCATTGACGGCTATCGTGTGGGAGGAAAGACAGGAACGGCGCAAAAAGTTATTAATGGGCGCTATTCGCCGGATGAGCACATCGTATCCTTTATCGGCTTTGCCCCTGCGGATAACCCGAAAGTTGTCGTCTATGCAGCTGTCGATGATCCGCAAGGCATTCAATTCGGAGGGCTGATTGCCGCTCCGCTGGTTAAGAACATTATGGCTGACGCTTTGCGATATATGAAGGTCGAACCGAACAAACAGCAATTGGATAAAGATTACCGCTACGGGGAAACGCCGATCGTGGAAGTGCCGAACTTGGTTGGTGCTTCGGTTGATGATATATTAGAAGATCTGAACATGAATTTCCGCCTGGCCAAGTCCGGCAGCGGCAAATATGTCATCAGTCAGGCGCCAAAACCGGGTACGCGGGTGGATCAAGGCTCTACGATCCGCATCTTCCTATCGAACAGCGAGCCTCCACAGTAATTTTTTTGAAAAAGTTGCTGAATGGAAACATGTTTTGCTTTTCCGGATGCATAAAATTGTACATAATAGATAAGGTGAACTGGAAGCCTGGGAAGGTTACGTTTGGAAGTGCCTGAAGCAAGCTTTTCATTGAAATCGTTAAAGGAAGAGGGTTAACCATGAAGTTGAACGAGCTTGCTTCTGCTTTGCTCATTACCCATATACACGGTGACGCGAACACCGAAATTACAGGCATTGAAGCGGATTCCCGCAAGGTAAAGCCGGGAGATTTGTTTTTGTGCGTGCCTGGATTGACGGCAGATGGTCACGACTACGCCCCTAAAGCCATTGAGTTAGGGGCTGCTGCCTTAGTAACGGAGCGCATCCTGGACGTGTCCGTGCCGCAGTTGGTGGTCAAGGACGCCAGATATGCCATGGCTGCGCTCTCCGCTCATTTTTACGGCTATGCCAGCAAAGAAATGAAAGTGATCGGGGTTACAGGGACGAACGGCAAAACGACGACGACGTACTTAATCGAGCGAATTTTAAGCGATCAAGGCTTTAAGACGGGTCTGATGGGCAATATTCATATTAAAATCGGCTCCGACTACGAAGAAAATAAAGCTACGAATACCCAGGAAGCGCTGGAGCTGCAGCGGGTTTTCCGGAAAATGGCAGATGTGCAGACCGATTATTGCATCATGGAAGTGTCTTCGCACGGTCTGGACATGGGCAGGGTCAAAGGCGTTCAATTCCGTACGGGTATTTTTACGAACTTAACACAGGATCATCTCGATTATCATAAGACGATGGAAGCCTACCAAGCGGCCAAGGGCCTGCTCTTCTCCCGTTTAGGCAACGGCTTCTCGGCAGCCAGTGCCGAGCGCCAGTACGCCGTCCTGAATGCCGATGATTCGGCCTCCGAGGCGTACAGCAGGCTGACTGCTGCACAGGTCATAACTTACGGAATTGATCGGGAGTGCGATGTGCGTGCAGCCGATATCCAAATAACGGCTCAAGGTACGGAGTTTCGCCTCGTTTCCTTCGCGGGGGAAGCTCTTTTCCGTATGAAACTGGTCGGAAAGTTTAATGTGTACAATGCGCTTGGTGCAATTGCCTCAACTTTGGCGGAAGGGGTTCCGCTCGAACAAATCCGGAATAGTTTAGAAAGAGTGGCAGTTGTGGATGGGCGTATGGAGGTCGTGAGCGAGGGACAGGATTTCCTCGTCTTGGTAGATTATGCGCATACGCCGGATGGCTTGGAGAATGCGCTGTCGACGATTCGCGAGTTCGCGGAAGGCAACGTCTACACCGTCTTCGGCTGCGGTGGCGACCGCGATCGGAGAAAGCGGCCGCTGATGGGCGAAGTTACGGCCAAGTACAGCGATTATCTCTACGTGACATCCGATAACCCGCGGACGGAGAATCCGGAAGCAATTCTTGAAGATATCGTTCCAGGCATTGTGGGAGCCGGGTTCCCAAGCGAGAAATATGAACTCATCGCAGATCGAAGGCTCGCGATTCAAAAGGCTATTGAAGGAGCGGGCCCCAAAGATGTAGTATTGATTGCGGGGAAAGGTCACGAAACCTATCAGGATATCATGGGAGTTAAGCATGATTTCGACGATCGGTTAGTGGCGAAAGCTGCGATAAGGGGAAGAATCGGATGATTACACGGACATTAGATGAGATTACAACGATGCTATGCGGAGAAGCGAGACTGGCTGCTGCCACGCTCGAAGCAGCGGATGTGCAAATAACTGGCGTATCCACGGATACGCGGACGATACTTGCCGACAGCCTGTTCGTGCCGCTGATTGGCGAACACTTCGACGGCCACGCTTATGCGGCCGAAGCGTTCGGCAAAGGGGCGGCGGCGGCGCTGTGGCAGGATGATAAGCCGAACCCGCCGGAAGGCATGCCGATTATTTATGTCAAAGATACGCTGGTCGCGCTGCAGCAGCTAGCCAAAGCTTACCGCAAACAGCTGCCCGTGCGGATCGTCGGCATCACCGGCAGCAACGGCAAGACCACGACCAAAGATCTGGTTGCTTCCGTGCTCGGCAGCACGTACCAGGTTCATAAGACCAGAGGCAACTTGAACAATCATATCGGCTTGCCGCTGACCCTGCTCCAATTGACCGAGACGACGCAATTTGCTGTCGTCGAGATGGGCATGAGCGGACGCGGCGAGATTGAATTGCTGTCCGAGCTGGCGGAGCCGGAGACGGCGATCATTACGATGATCGGCGAATCGCATATGCTGCAGCTCGGCTCTCGCGAAGAGATCGCCCGGGCAAAGGCCGAGATCGTGAGCGGCATGCCGAGCGATGGGCTGTTCATCTATAACGGCGACGAACCGCTGATTGAGCAGGCGATGGGCGAGCGGAGCCTGCCGCGTGGGCTGCGCCGCATTCGCTTCGGCAGCGGCGCCGGCAATGACATCCACCCGACCGGGATTCGCATGGATGCGGACGGGGCCTATTTCTCTATAAATTCACCGGAATACCCGGAATTATATATTCCTTTGCTCGGCACGCACAACGTCATCAATGCGCTGGCCGCCATCGCCATCGGCGAAGCCTTCGGCGTATCGCCGGCCGACATCGCTGCAGGGCTGCGCTCGCTGCAGATGACAAGCATGCGCATCGAGAAGCTGACGGCAGCCTCCGGGCTGACGGTGCTGAACGATGCGTATAACGCCAGCCCGGCTTCGATGCGGGCTGCGATTCAATTGACCGAGCAGCTGCAAGGCTACGGTCGCAAATTCGTCGTGCTCGGCGATATGCTGGAGCTGGGCGAGCACGAGGAGCAGTTCCATCGCGAGATTGGCGCGATGCTGTCGGGTGAACGTGTCGACTACGTCTTCACGTTCGGCAAGCTCGGGCGCTTCATCGCCGAGGAAGCGGCCAAGTCGTTCCCACAGGCGCAGCAAGTGCACGCCTTCGACGACAAGATGCAGCTCGCCGAGGCGCTGGCGGAGCTCGCGGGCAAGGATGATCTCGTGCTCGTCAAGGGCTCGCGCGGCATGCGTCTGGAGCAGGTCGTACACGCCTTGTTAGCGGAATAGGGCTGCAAGGCCTTATAAGCGTTTGCGAGGCGTGGCTGCAAAGCCAACAACTAATTAAAGCGAATCGTTTGCGCCTAAAGGGCAAGCGACAGGAGGAAATACAGTGGAAAACGTCATATTATTAACAATGGGTGTAGCCTTTGTGCTGGCGCTGATCATGGGACCGCTCTTTATTCCCATCTTGCGCCGCATGAAATTCGGTCAGCAAATCCGGACCGACGGTCCGCAAGGCCATTTAAAAAAGCAGGGAACGCCGACGATGGGCGGCACGATTATCCTGCTGGCACTGGCGCTTGCTACGCTGCGTTTTGCCGATAAAACTACAGATCTATTGATTCTATTGATTGCCTCCTTAGGTTATGGACTAGTTGGCTTCCTTGATGATTATATTAAAATTATTTTCAAACGCTCATTAGGACTCACAGCCAAACAAAAGCTATTCGGTCAACTGCTGATTTCAGCGATTGTCTGCTACTTGTTGATACGTGAAGGTCATAGCACGGACTTATACATTCCTTTTGTCGACTTTCACTTCAACCCGGGCTGGCTGTATTTCCCGCTGATGGCTATCTTGATGCTAGGCGCTTCCAACGCGGTTAATTTTACCGACGGTCTGGATGGACTGTTGGCGGGAACGAGCGCAATTGCGTTCGGCGCCTATACCGTGATAGCGATGAACAATACGCAGCCGGAAGCTGCTGTATTCTCAGCGGCTATGGTGGGCGCTGTGCTCGGCTTCCTGGTCTTTAACGCACATCCGGCTAAAGTGTTCATGGGCGACACCGGATCCCTGGGGATCGGCGGCGGACTTGTCGCAGTGGCGATCCTGACGAAAGCGGAGCTGTTGCTGGCGATTATCGGCGGCGTGTTCCTGGTTGAAATTCTTTCCGTTGTCATTCAGGTGGTATCGTTTAAAACCCGAGGCAAGCGCGTATTCAAAATGAGCCCGATTCATCACCACTTTGAACTGGTGGGCTGGTCGGAATGGCGCGTCGTGATTACGTTCTGGGCGGTTGGCCTGGTGCTCGCCGTTATCGGATTATATATGAATGAGGTGTTGTAGAGGATGAAGCATCCGCGTGAATATCGTGGACTGGAAGTTGTTATTTTGGGCTTGGCTCGCAGCGGCGTTGCTGCGGCTAAGCTTTTTCATCAAATAGGAGCAATCGTCACCGTCAACGACAAGAAAGAGCGCAGCGCATGCCCTGAAGCCGACGAGTTGGAGGCTCTGGGTATTTCTGTTGTTTGCGGCTATCATCCGGACTCCATCGTCCACGAAGGCGTCGCGCTTGTCGTGAAGAACCCGGGGATCCCATACTCGGTTGACCCGATCCGCCAAGCGGAGGCACTGGGCATCGAGGTTGTCACGGAAGTTGAAGTCGCTTATCAGTTCTGCAGAGCGCCGATTATCGGCATCACCGGTTCCAACGGGAAAACAACAACGACGACCTTGATTGGTCTGATGCTGGATGCCGGCGGTCTTGCCCCGGTGGTCGCCGGCAATATCGGCCGTGCGCTCACGGAAGCTGCCCCGGAAGTCACCGAAGAGAACTGGATGGTCGTGGAATTGAGCAGTTTCCAGTTGAAAGGGACGACGGCGTTCCGTCCACGGATTGCTTTGCTGCTCAATCTATATGAAACGCATCTGGACTACCATGGTACCATGGAAGATTATATCGCTTCCAAAGCGAAGCTGTTTGCCAATCAGACTGAAGAAGATACGGCCATCTTGAACTGGGACGATGCGGTGTGCCGGTCGATCATTCCGAGTTTGCGGGCCAAAGTGATGCCTTTCTCGATGAAAGAGGCGTTGCCGTTTGGCGTTTACTTGGAATCTGCGACGGACACAATCGTCTATGCGGATGGGCAAGGCGCTGTCCACAAGATTCTCCCAGCGAAGGATATGGGCATTCCCGGCAGCTTCAATGTGGAGAATGCGCTCGCTGCTTCTGCAGCAGCCCTTAGAACCGGTGTTGCCCCTGAGGAGATTGCCGAGGTGCTTCAATCGTTCCATGGCGTGGAACATCGCCTGGAGTTCGTCAGAGAGCTCGAAGGCGTCAGCTTCTATAACAACTCCAAAGCGACGAATGCGGCGGCGTCGATCAAGTCGATCGAAGCTTTTGAGCAGCAGATCGTGCTGATTGCCGGCGGGCTGGATCGAGGCTCCGATTATATGGAGCTGCTGCCGACTTTCCGCGAGCGTATCAAAGGCGTTGTGACCATGGGCGAGACGCGGGAAAAAATCAACCGCATTGCCGAGCTGGCAGGGATTAGCCGCCGTGAAACCGTCGATACTGCTAAGGATGCAGCGGACGCGGTCTCGCAAGCGGTCGAGCTAGCGTGGAAGATGAGTGAAGCCGGAGATATCGTGCTTCTTTCCCCGGCTTGCGCGAGTTGGGATATGTTCCCATCCTATGAGGACAGGGGACGCATGTTTAAGCAGTCCGTGCATAACCTTTAAGTAGGGCCTATCCCACTTCTTGGATAAGCCCACAACACACGGCTAAGAGGTGTCTGTTATGGGTAAAGCACGGTCCGCTCCGGACATTTGGATCATTGTTCCAACATTGCTGCTTTTGACAATTGGCGTTATTATGGTGTACAGTGCCAGTGCGGTGCTCGCATTTCATGATTTCGGCGACTCGTTTTATTATTTGAAGCGGCAGCTGTTATTTGCGGCTTTAGGCGTAGTCGCGATGTTTTTTACGATGAATGTCGATTATATGATTTGGAAAAAGTATGCCAAAATTGCGCTCCTTCTCTGTTTCTTTCTGCTCGTCATCGTGCTGATTCCCGGCGTCGGCGTCGTGCGCGGAGGGGCGAGAAGCTGGCTGGGCATCGGCGCTTTCGGGATTCAGCCGTCCGAGTTTATGAAGATGGGCATGATCCTGTTTCTGTCCAAAATGCTGTCCGAGCAGCAGGCCAAGATTACGCAGTTCACCAAAGGGCTGCTGCCTCCGTTAGGCCTGATGGGCCTGGCATTCGGGCTCATTATGCTGCAGCCGGATCTGGGGACAGGCGCTGTGCTCGTCGGAGCGTCCTTATTGATCATTTATACGTCCGGTGCGCGCTTGCTCCATCTTTCGTACCTGGGCATGGTCGGGATCGCCGGCTTCGTCGGCTTGATCATTGCCGCCCCGTACCGGCTCAAGCGGATTACGGCCTTCCTGGACCCGTGGCAAGACCCGCTCGGCGCGGGTTATCAGGCCATTCAATCGCTGTATGCCATCGGACCTGGCGGACTTGTCGGGCTGGGCTTGGGGATGAGCCGGCAGAAGTACAGTTATTTGCCTGAACCGCAAACAGACTTCATCTTTTCCATCATTGCCGAAGAGCTGGGTTTTATCGGCGGCACGCTCGTCCTGCTGCTCTTCTCAATCCTGGTCTGGCGTGGCATGCGGACGGCGATCACAGCGCCGGATACGTTCGCCAGTCTGATTGCTGTCGGCATTATCGGCATGATCGCCGTACAGGTGATCATCAATATCGGCGTCGTCATCGGGATGTTCCCGGTAACAGGCATCACTTTACCGTTAATCAGTGCAGGGGGGTCATCCTTGACTCTAATGCTGACAGCTATCGGCATCCTGCTCAACATATCCCGTTATTCGAGGTGACATGCATGAAAACTATCGTCTTTACCGGAGGCGGCTCCGCCGGACACGTTACGCCCAACATTGCGCTCATGAACAAGCTGCGGCAGCAAGGCTGGGATATTCGTTACATCGGCTCCGCCACCGGCATTGAGAAAGATATCATCGAACGAGAAGGCGTTCCCTTTTATCCTATTTCATCCGGGAAACTGCGCAGATACTTCGATATCAAAAATTTCAAAGATCCCTTTAAAGTATTGAAAGGCGTTTACGAGTCTTATAGATTGCTTCGCCGACTGAAGCCCGCCATCGTATTTTCGAAAGGCGGGTTCGTTTCCGTCCCGGTCGTTCTTGGAAGCCGGTTGAATCACATTCCCGTCATCATTCATGAATCCGACATGACGCCTGGTCTCGCTAACAAAATTTCCATTCCGATGGCAACCAAAGTTTGTGTCACATTCCCGGAGTCTTTGCGCCATGTGCAGGAAGACAAAGCCGTTCTGACCGGCTTGCCTATTCGTGAAGGAATTTTCAGCGGCAGGGCAATGAAAGGTTATCAACTCTGTGATTTTCATTCGCAAAAACCGGTCGTGATGGTCATGGGCGGGAGCCTGGGCTCCCAAGTGATCAATCAAGCCGTTCGTGAGCAGTTGGACCGCTTGCTTAGCCAGTTCCAAATCATTCACATTTGTGGTAAAGGGAATATTTCCCAAGATTTGCTGAACAAGCGGGGCTACAAGCAATTTGAATATATTGCCGACGAGCTGCCCGATATGATGGCGATGGCCGATCTGGTCATTTCCCGTGCGGGCGCGACCTCCATCTATGAGTTTCTCGCTTTGGAAAAGCCGATGCTGCTCATACCTCTGTCCTTGCAAGCAAGCCGTGGCGACCAAATCTTAAACGCCAAATCGTTCCAGAAGGCCGGCTATGCCGATGTGCTGCCGGAGGAAGAACTCACCGCCGACGCCCTCTTAGGTCGCCTGGAGACGCTGTATGCGAAGCGTGATGTCTATAAGCAGGCGATGACTTCCAGAAATGAAACGAATGCGGTTTCTGCCATTATCAAGCTGATTGAAACGCATAGCTCAACGAAATGACCCATCTGAAAGCGATGGGCGATTGTCACACTCTTTCCGATTTTACATAAACTACACTATAACCGTGACAGACACCTAAGGGCGATATACGGCGCCTGGCTTCCGAATCCCGGCCGAATTCGACCAGCGCGTATAGATGGATGGACAAAAGAGACAGCGATATTCGCGATTCGTCCTATCCACCCGAAGTTCTGTGAAGGAGGTTTTCCCATGCAACAGTTAATATCCGACTTACAGGCAGCAAATATAGGAGACATCCGAACGAATGAGCGATTAGCTCCGTACACGACGTGGAAAATCGGCGGCCCTGCCGACATCCTGATCATTCCGCACAGCAAAGAGCAGGTCGTGGCTGTCATTCAAATGCTGCATGAGCGGGGGGTGCCATGGACGATTATTGGCCGGGGATCCAACTTGCTCATCAGCGATAAAGGCATAAGAGGCGTCGTCATCAAGTTGGGCAGCGCATTAGAAACGCTGCGTTTTGAGGGCGCGACTGTCTATGCAGGCGGTTCTTATTCGTTCATTAAGTTGTCCGTGCTAGCAGCCAAAGAAGGATTGACCGGACTCGAGTTTGCTTCTGGAATTCCCGGTACAGTGGGGGGCGCCGTCTACATGAATGCAGGGGCTCATGGGTCCGATGTGTCACGCATACTCAAGCAGGCTGAAGTCATCCTGGACACAGGGGAATTGGTCACCATGCTGGCGGAAGATTTGCAGTATGCTTATCGGCATTCAATTCTGCATACCTCGCCTGGCATTGTCACGGAGGCGATCTTTGAATTGCAGGTCGGAGACCGTAAGGAAATCGCCGGCGCGATGGCAGCCTATCGCGATCGCCGTCTTCGTACGCAGCCTCTTCAATTAGCATGCGCCGGCAGCGTATTCCGCAACCCGACAGGGAATTTTGCGGCGAAGCTAATCGAGGAATCTGGTCTGAAAGGCAAACGGGTCGGTGGCGCGGAAGTCTCGCCGCTTCACGCCAATTTCATTGTTAACACCGGGAATGCTACAGCCGTGGACGTTCTCACTCTAATCCAAGAAGTGCAGCAGATCGTGCTTGATAAGCACGGCGTAGCGCTTAAGCCTGAGGTATTGGTGATGGGTGAGATGTAAATCGGAGGTGGAATTTTGGAGAAGCTCGTTATCGAAGGTGGAAGACCTCTCTCGGGAGCCATCCAGATACACGGCGCTAAAAACGCCGCATTACCAATCTTAGCGGCCTGTATTTTGGCTGACGGCACACACACGTTGCACAATGTCCCTAATCTGCTCGATATCGACACGATGCTGCGGATTCTCCGCTCATTGGGATGCCGGGCAGAACAGCAAAGTGATACCGCAATCGTTACAACATCCACAGCTCATTCCTCTCATATCCCTGAAGAATTGATGGGGCAGATGCGTTCCTCCATCTTTCTTATGGGTCCGCTGCTTGCCAGATTCGGCAGCGTCACGGTATATCAACCGGGCGGCTGCGCGATCGGCGAACGCAAGATCGATCTGCATCTGAAAGGCCTGCAGGCGCTTGGCGCACAGATTGAAGAATCTGCCAATAAAATCGTCTGCACCGCTGAATCCTTGCAAGGATGCGAGATCATTCTCGATTTTCCAAGTGTCGGAGCTACAGAGAATATTATGATGGCAGCCGTCAAAGCTTTGGGCATTACGACGATTTATAATGCAGCCCGTGAGCCTGAAATTCAGGATCTGCAAAACTTCCTGAATGCCATGGGCGCCGATATTATCGGCGCAGGTACGGATACGATCACTATCCATGGTGTTGAAACATTGACGCCGTGCGCGTACCGGATTATTCCGGACCGGATTGTGGCCGGTACCTTCATGGTGGCTGCTGCAGCGACAAGAGGCAGCATTACACTGGAGAAAGTCAATCCCGCTCATCTGACTTCGGTCATTCATGTCTTAAAGCGCATAGGTGTTCAAATTGTTACCAGCGGTGATATAATACAAGTAAGCTGCCCGACAAGACCGAAAGCAGTGGAACGTATCGTCACCTCGCCGCATCCGGCATTTCCGACGGATCTGCAATCCCAGGTGATGGTGCTGCTGTCCCTCGCAGAAGGACTTAGCGTCATGAAAGAAACGATTTTCGAAGGCAGATTCAAGCATGTCGATGAACTTTCCCGCATGGGTGCGGATATTCGCGTAGATTTGAGCTCAGCCTTCATTCGCGGGGTGCCGAGATTGTACGGCGCAACCGTGGAGGCTACAGATTTACGTGCCGGAGCTGCGCTTGTGATCGCCGGTCTGGCTGCGCATGGCACAACGATCGTTGAACAGATTCATCATATTGATAGAGGTTATGATAGAATTGAACTTATGCTTTCCCGTTTGGGAGCCTCTGTGCACCGTCAATCGCCAGTTCCAAGTGAGTGAATCCCTTTTTGTGATCCCTTCCTGCCCGCAGGAGGGGATATGCGGTTTTTAGCCTTGATGCTGGCAGATTTAAGAATGATAGTACTTTTGATAGATTCAATGTAGACCTACAACATGTACAATATTGCAGTGTGATGTGCATGGTCTGTTTTCTTTTGCTGAAGTAGCGAAGATACAAGTATATACGCATAGGTGGTGCCTATTTTGTCCGAAGACCGCAAAGTACCCGCCCTGCCGAATCCTAAGCCACGTGCGCGTACGAACCGGAAGCTGCTAGCTTTCCTGTTTTTCTTTTTCATCACTGTACTCGTGATTCTATTCTTTCAATCCCCGCTCAGCCGGGTCAGTACGATCGAAGTCGAAGGCAATGAAATGCTGGCCTCGGAGACGATTGGACAAGCTGCTCAGGTTGCGCCGGGCGACCATTTCTTTATGGTAAGCTCCGCCGCCTTGGAGAGTCGACTGGCCGCTTTGCCAATCGTGAAGGCTGTGCAGGTTACGAAGCACTTTCCAGGTGTTATCCATATTTCCATCCAAGAGCAGCCTAAGGTAGCGTTTCAGATGGGGGCGGATGGCTCACAGGAGGCTGTACTTGCAGACGGCGCTGTGGTGAAAATGACGGCGAACAATGTGCCGCTTGATAAGCCGATTCTATCCGGTTGGGCAGATTCGGATCCGAATAAGCTGGCGTTATGCAAAGCGCTGGGAGAGATCTCGGCCAGCAGCCTCGCGGACATTTCCGAGATTAAGCCGGACCCGTCGGAATCTTATCCGGACAAGATCAAGCTGTATACCCGCTCGCAATTCGAGGTTTATACGACGATCGCCTATTTGCCGGATAAAATTGATAATCTCCCAGCTTATATTGCCAGTCTGCAAGAGGATCACATCACGAACGGTGTCATCAAAATGCTTGAAGTGGACAACCACGCACCTTTCGAGCCTGCCACGGATGCAAAGAGTGATGCGGGCAGCGGCCAAAGTTCCAAGGGGAGCTCTCCGTCGCCTACGCCGAATAAGGATGCAGGCAAGTCGACCGGAAAGACACCGACGAAGGGTTCTACCAAACAGACGCAAAAAGAATAGACCTGTCAACCTTGAAAAAAACGAGAGATGGGCTACTCAATCGCTTGAAATAATGTTAAAATTAGTTTTATGGTTAAATAGGAAAATAGCAAGACAGTACCCTGTTTCCATATATTCTCTAATATAGCATTCTCTGCCAGTAACCAAAAGTGCAAATGTGGAACAAACTCTCTATGCAGGCAAAAATTATGTAGAAAAAAGAGGGAATATGGCTGTTGTGTTGAATAAGTACATAAGAATTAGCGAGCAATTATCTTATTTACCAAGTTACAGGAGGTGCCAGGGGCTTGAGCAACAATGATATCATTGTTAGTTTGGACATCGGTACATCCAAGGTTCGTGCTATTATTGGAGAAGTTGTTAACGGATCCATTAATATAATAGGAGTGGGATCTGCCGAGTCAGAAGGTATTCGCAAAGGAGCCATCGTCGACATTGATCAAACGGTAAATTCGATCCGCAGTGCGGTAGATCATGCTGAACGAATGGTGGGCATTCAAATTTCCGAGGTGTATGTAGGCATTTCCGGAAATCACATTGCGCTTCAATCCAGTCATGGAGTCGTTGCGGTATCTAATGAGGATCGAGAAATCGGAGAAGAGGATATCGACCGAGTCATTCAGGCAGCGAGAGTCATTGCCCTACCTCCAGAGCGTGAAATCATTGGAGTCGTTCCGAAGCAATATTTAGTGGATGGACAAGAAGGCATTAACGATCCTCGCGGGATGATCGGCGTTCGCTTGGAAGTGGAAGCGACGATCATTACCGGAGCGAAAACAGGTATACATAATTTAATCCGCGTTGTGGAAAAATCCGAATTGAAGGTTGCCGGACTAATCCTGATGTCATTGGCATCAGGTCAACTTTCACTCTCCAAGGACGAGAAGTCCGTCGGAACGGTACTCGTAGATGTGGGTGCCGGAGCTACCACAATCGCTATCTTCGATCAGGGCAATCTGGCGGCAACGTCGACGATTCCAATCGGCGGCGAATATGTGACTAATGATATTGCCATCGGGTTACGCACTCAGTTTGACATTGCTGAGAAGATTAAGCTGAAGTACGGCTGTGCTTCGGTGAACGACTCCGCAATGGATCAAATGTTTAAAGTAACGAGAATGGGAAGCAACGTGGATAAAGAGTTCTCGCAAGTCGATCTCGCGAATATCATCGAGCCTCGGGTGTGCGAAATCTTTCAATTGATCCACGAGGAAGTGCACCGTCTCGGGTATGATCAATTGGCCGGCGGATACGTGCTTACGGGCGGAACGGTTAGTATGCCCGGTGTGCTTGCCGTCGCACAGGATGAGCTTGCGACTTCCGTTCGCATCGCTGTTCCTGATTACATCGGCGTGCGGGATCCTTCTTACACGAGCGGTGTAGGCATTATCCAATTCGTCTATAAGTATATGAGAAACCGCACATCCAACGCCGGATTCGCTAAGAAAAACGCAGTGAAGGCACCAAGCAAGAAATCCTCCGACATTAGTAAACCCGGATTGATGGAACGGGTGAAAAGTTTCTTTAGTGAATTCATATAAACCGAGGCAAGGAATCGGCGATGATGAAGTAGAATAATTTGTATGTGAACGAACAGTTAGGGGGATATGGCTCGTATGTTTGAATTTGATTTGGATATGGACCAGTTGGCTCAAATAAAAGTCATCGGTGTTGGTGGCGGCGGCAGTAATGCGGTTAACCGTATGATCGAGAATGGTGTGAAAGGTGTAGAGTTTATCACGGTGAATACCGACGCTCAAGCACTGCACTTGGCAAAATCGGAACACAAGCTGCAAATCGGGGACAAGCTCACGCGCGGTCTAGGTGCAGGCGCGAACCCGGACGTTGGCAAGAAAGCGGCTGAAGAATCCCGAGAATTGATTCTGAACACGCTGCGCGGCGCTGACATGGTATTCGTCACAGCGGGCATGGGAGGCGGCACTGGAACCGGTGCAGCGCCTGTGATCGCAGAGATCGCCAAAGAAGTGGGCGCTTTGACAGTCGGCGTTGTAACACGGCCGTTCACGTTCGAAGGACGTAAGCGTTCCCTTCAAGCGGAACAAGGCATTGCGGCACTGAAAGAAAAAGTGGATACGCTGATCATCATTCCAAACGATCGTCTACTGGAAATCGTTGACAAGAAGACGCCGATGCTCGAAGCGTTCCGCGAAGCGGATAACGTTCTGCGTCAAGGCGTTCAAGGGATTTCCGATTTGATCGCGGTTCCGGGTCTGATTAACCTGGACTTTGCTGATGTGAAGACGATTATGACAGAACGCGGCTCTGCCCTGATGGGTATCGGCGTGGCAACAGGTGAGAACCGTGCGGCCGAGGCTGCGAAAAAAGCGATTTCCAGCCCATTGCTGGAAACTTCGATTGAAGGCGCGCGCGGCGTTCTAATGAATATCACCGGCGGTATGAACCTGAGCTTGTACGAAGTCAATGAAGCAGCGGATATCGTGGCTTCTGCTTCGGACATCGAAGTCAACATGATCTTCGGTGCCGTTATCGATGACAGATTGAAAGATGAGATTCTCGTCACGGTGATTGCGACAGGGTTCGAACACAAATCTCAGCCGATTCAACAGCAAGTCAGACGTCCAGCTGCACCAGGTCAGCCGCAACAACAGCAGCAAGATCCTGTAGCGGACAATCGGTTGAACAATTTACGACCTTTTGGCACGCAATCTTCGAGTGACCAATTGGATATTCCGACATTCCTGCGTAACCGCGGACGGAATAACGACAAATAAATACATTGTTCCATGTGCAAAGAAGCCTCTTTTCTGTAAGAGGCTTCTTTTTTTATGGCTGCTTCTGTTCCTACTTCGTATACACATAGACAGAAACACAGTCTGCAAGGTCATGTTCAGTCCCGCGCCAAGTGACAAAAAAAGATCCTAAGCCCTAGCAAGTTTAGACAGACTTTGAAATATCATTCTTATATACTGATCTAGAACCAAAGAGATTAGAGGTTAGAGGTGAAGGAACTGTGGTCGTCTATGCAGATCTCATATTCCTGATCAACTTTCTGATGGACGCGGCCATGCTGATCGTGACAGCCAAAACGCGTAAGCTGTCGTTCCAATGGTGGCGAATTGCTCTAGCCGCAAGTCTAGGCGCAGCTTATGTCGTCATGATGTTCCTTCCAGTGCCTGCCTTGCTTTTTACATTTTCTGTGAAATGTATATTTTGCGTAGGCATGATTATGACAGCTTTCGGCTTCGGCAGTTTACAAAATTTTTTAAGAACGCTCGGCGCGTTTCTTCTTGTTAATTTTGCTGTAGCCGGTGGCATGTTCGGCATCCATTATGTGTGGGCTTCCTCTTCCGAGGTGATGCAAGGCATTGTCTTTACACAGTCGGGAGCTCCGGTTTACGAGATTCAAGTCGGGATCCTGTTCGTGCTTGTGCTATTGTTTCCGCTTATTTGGTGGCTGCGGACTGTGTTTCTAAGCGCGAAACAGCGCGAACAGCTGACAAGTTTTGTGGCTGAGGTCACGATCCAGATCGAAGAATTTACAGCCACTTGCAAAGGGCTCATTGATACCGGGAATCAACTCTATGATCCGTTGACAAGAACGCCGGTCATGGTGATGGAGGTATCGGAGTGGAGCGATGTGCTTCCCGCAGCTTGGCTGCAAAAAATCCGTTCAGCGGATGTGGATCAAATTATTAGCGGAATAGGCTCAGACGACTTTGCCTGGCAGGATCGGCTGCGACTTGTACCCTACCGGGGGGTCAACCGCAATACGCAGTTCATGCTCGCCATCAAACCGGATAAGGTGGTGATTCATCACAATGACAGGCAGATTGAAGTGACGAAAGTGCTCATTGGATTG
>Ga0209566_100767_pt1 | contig 17290 bp, 14 predicted proteins | sample Araplavi_mTSA_r2_2_FD_184287 | JGI IMG/M metagenome (GOLD analysis project Ga0209566, IMG submission 184287) | Arabidopsis root microbial communities from North Carolina, USA - plate scrape CL_Cvi_mTSA_r2 (SPAdes) (version 2) | ecosystem: Host-associated > Plants > Roots > Endosphere | place...
TCGATCGAGAAGTCGATCCTGTCGAAGAAGGTCACGTATGACTTCGCCCGTCTGCTGGAAGGCGCGACCCAAGTGTCGTGCTCGGGCTTCGGTCAAGTGATGATCGACAATATGTAAGATCGTTTCGTCTGATTTCATGGCGAACCAGAAACCCCGGTAGATCAACGATCTCCGGGGTTTTTTCATTTCAGATCGTATCAAGCGGTATCATGGAAACCCTCACTTAGTGAGGTCGATCGGGAGGGCATTGAGGATCATGAAAACCTCACTACCCTCACCTCTGAGGGTGAATCCATGCGCCACTTCAACTACGTCTTGACGCCCACGCGGCTGAACAATGCAAAGCCCAAAGACAAGCCCTACAAGCTGGCGGATGGCGGTGGGCTTTTCGTCTTGATTTCCCCCGGAGGGGCGAAGAACTGGAAGTACCAGTACCCCTTGGGCGGCAAGCGATGTGAAGTCACCATCGGGCGCTATCCGGAAATTGGCGTTGCCGATGCTCGTGATCGGCATGCCGAATACCGCGCTATGGTCGAGCGGGGGGAAGATCCGGCAGGCCATCGGCGTGAAAAGAAGGCAGAGCGCGCTGTACGTGCTGCGCGGGATGCCGACGAAGGCCAGTTCAAGGTCTTTTCGCTCAAGTGGATTGATGAGCGTCTGGCCGGTAAGACGGATGGTTACCGCAAACAAATCCGGTCCCGTCTTGATCGGTTTGTGTGGCCCGCCATCGGGCGCAAGGCGTTGGATGATGTGAAGCCCGCCCACGTGCTGGCGATTATCGAGGGGTTGCGGCCGACGCCGAACACGGCGGAAGGCGTGCGCCTCATCATTCAGCAGTGCTACGACTACGCCATCCAAAAGCTACTGGTCGAGTCAAATCCGGCTCGGCCACTGCGTGGTGTCATCACGGTACCTAAGGCGGAACACCACCGTCACCTGTCCGAATCCGAGCTGGGTGCGTTCTGGCGCGCGCTCGGCAAGCAAGGGGCGCATCCATCCACCACAGCCGCCGCCTATGTGCTGATGTACAGCATGTGCAGGAAGAATGAGGTATTGCGCGCCAGGTGGTCGGAATTCGATCTCGATAAGGCTCAATGGGACATCCCTGCCGAGCGGATGAAGTCACGCCGGCCGCATCGGGTCTACCTGTCAAGGCAGGCGCTGGAAGTGCTGCAGGTCCAGCGGGCCGTGAGCGGCGGCTATGAGTATGTCTTCCCGTCGCCATCCATCCCGACCGTGCCGCTAGCCGATGCCACCTTGAACCACCTGTTCAAGAGGCTGGACTTCGGCGTGCCAGAGTTTTCTCCGCATGGCACACGAGGTACGGCGGCAACGTTGCTACGTGAGCATGGCTTCAGTCGAGATGTGGTGGAGCTCTTGCTAGCCCACACGGAGCGCAACCAAACCGCAGCGAGCTATCACCACCACGAATTGGAAACGGAGCGCAGGCGTGCGTTGCAGTATCTCGCGGATGAAATTGATAGGTTGGCAGCGATCGCTGGCGCAGGGAATGTCGTCAATCTCAAGCAAGCACGTTTGAACGCCGGCAGCGTTTCATAAGATCAATGGCCGCAAGCTGGCTCCCCCGGCTGGCTGGCGCGGTACCAGGTTTGTAGGGATTGAGGGTGTAATGCGGAAGCTTTATCAGCTCAAGAAGTGGTACACGGTTGAAGAGACAGCGAATCGCTTGACGTTGACGTTGGGCGAGCCTGTCAGCAGCACTGACGTTTTGCGCCTGATGGCCGAGGGACAACTCGGTGCGTTTTGGTATGTGCAAGACCGTGATGCTGTCGAGCTCGGCGTAGGAGATTGGTATTTGACCGGCGAAATGTGTGTCGGTCGTCTGTCCGAACAAACCAGCTTGCTGAGGGGCATCTATCGGCTTGAGATGAAGATTTCCCAGGGTGTTAAAGACTGGCTGATGTCGTTAGCGAGAGGCGACGGACGAGACGCCAACGTCCATTTCGGTGGTAGTACCTGTTTGGTCGATGAGCAGAATCGCATGTGGGAGCTGCTTGAGCGCCTAGATGAGCAGTATCTGCAAGAATCCGCTCAAGACCTGGCATATGACGACGTGAGCAACTACAAGTCGAGCGACCATCGTCCGAGGCGTGATGAGATTATTGTCGTCAAGCAGGAACTTGAACAGTTCGAAGCTCAGTTTTCGCAAGGACCGGAGCGTTCTGCTGCCGTGGTCGGTGTTCAGGATGACCAGCAGTCAAGCGATGCAAGGCCGTGGGGAAACCATGAAACGAAGTTGCTCCGTGCGCTCGCAGAGGCCAGCGACCAGTGGTGGCGCACCTATGACCGGGACGACAAGACAACTGCGCCAACCAATGAGGACGTTGCCGCCTGGCTGAGGCAGAAGCATGGTGTCGCCCAGCGGGTTGCGGAGGTTATGGCGCAGATCCTTCGCGCGGACGATATTCCTCAAGGGCCGAGACGGAAGTAGGCGCGCCTCTCAAAGACCTTTGCGGGCTGCTGATTTTGCCAATGGCGTGGAAGTGTCCGCGCCCACTGAGCGCGACCCTCGCGCCTATTACGCTCCATTGGCATGCTATTCAATCCGTGTCGTACCACTTCAATGCGCGAGGTAACACGACATGGCAAAGCAACACGAAATTTCGCATGGTCGACGTACGCACACGTCCCGGAGCAACCCCACGGGTAGCCTCCCTGAGACGGGCTACGTCCGACAGTCCCAGCTCATCCCCGCCGTCCTGCCGTTCTCTGGCACCACGCTTTGGCGAAAAGTGAAGGAAGGCTCTTTCCCCACACCAACCAAGCTGTCGCCGCGTGTGACTGCCTGGCGCGCCGAGGACGTGCGCGAATATCTAAACGACCCGACGAGCTACCGGGCTTTGCATCTCGACTGACGCGCTACGGCGACGCTCGGCGAGAACTTCCGCTCGGCTTGGAAGCGATGCACGAGTGCATAAGCTAGGTGCATAAATCTGCATACTTTTTCTGCAGTCCTAGATTGCCCGTCATGCCTTACTGCGGGCCGCACCGGGAGGCTTATGCACCTGCATAAAAACCACTCGATGAAGCGTGCCGGTGAGGCGGGGTCCCAACGGCGCGCGCTCGGTGCACGTGTGTGTTGCCCTCGGGTGCTGCCCCCTCGCTGCAACCTGCCGACAGGAACGCCATAGCGGCGCCACAGTGGCCTGCAAAGCCCGATGGCACAGCCGGAGGTCATGCACGCACAACGCGTAGCAGCGGCTCTATGGCGCCGTCCAACGCGACAGGTCTGTCGCGCGTGTTGCCCTTGCCCATCGATGAGACCCCACAACGTTGTGGGCGACTCGCTCACAACATTTCCGCGTTGGCTCAGGCGGCGCCTCTAACGAAACTGGCAAGGCTCCGAGCAGTACCGAGCAACGCCGAGCAATTGCGCTCGATTCCAACCCATCGACGAGGAACGCAAATGATCCGTTCGCACATCGACGCGCCCAACACGCGAGCCGCCACAGCAGCCATACATGGCACAGCGGGCGTGTTGTCCGAGCGCTTCATGCGGCTGCCGGAAGTGAGCGCCACGTGCGGCTTGCCCACATCGTCCATCTATGACGGCGTGCGCCGTGGCGACTTTCCCAAGCCCGTCCCACTCACCGGCAAGAGCGTCGCGTGGCTCGCATCCGAGATCCACGAATGGATGGCCAGCCGTATCGCAGCCCGTCAACCCTGAGAGCCTTTCCATGCAGACCACTACACCACAACTATTGCCCCAGCTCCGAGCGCCCCTGGAGCGCTACCAGGAAGCGCGCGCCAGCTTCGAAACCGCGCGAGATGAAGCAGACCGACTCGACGCCGAGATTCAGCGTCAACGCAAAGCAGCAGAGGGCACCGAGAACGAGGCCCAGCAGGCCCGAGAAGAGGTCGCGCAACTGTTGCGCGAGCCAGGGTCATCCGCCAAAGCAATCCAGCAGCTCAAGGCGAAGGAGCGCGCGGCCTACACGCTGGCAGAAGACTACCGCTCTGTGTCGGAAGACCTGGAGGCCGCATACAAGGAAGCAGCCGCAAAGGCTGGCATCGCCAAAGAGGAAGAGCGCAGCTGTCACACGGCGCTCTTGAGCACCTACGCGGAGGTGCTCATGGCCCAAGCCAGCAACGTATTGGAGCCGCTATATCGGGCCATCCGCATGCAAGAGCGGGCCTATGCAGCCCAAACCGGCCGAGGCCTCGCCGATTGGGAATACAGGAACGACGACGCGCGCAGTGCAGCGCTCGCTGTGATGTACGGCCACATTAAACGTGGTCTCGACACGTTCACGTTTGACATGGACGGCGATGTCGTCCTGCAGGCAGCACAGCGCCCCGCTGGCCTGGCTCGGTTCCAGGAGCTCAGCCCGGCAGCACAACACCGCAATCTGGTGTTGCAACAGCTCGCCGCACAACAACAGTAAGCCGACAGCAATCATGACGACACACCACTGCCCCGACTGCCACAGCCTTACTGCCCCTAACGGCACGATCATCCGCTCCGACGGCCAACGCGAAGCGCTCTACCGCTGCAGCGGCCACAGTTGCGGCACGGTCTTCTCCTACGCACTGCCTGTGGACGCTGTGCGCAACGACAGCATCCAATCCTACAGCCAGGCAGGCAACGCCCAAGACGTGATCCGCACCGACTGCTAACGCCAGTGCCGGCTCCACGCCGGCAATGTGCGCTCTCCATTGAAGCCATGAAAATCAATTGCCCTCACTGCAGCAGCGTCGCCCTCATCCGCACGAGCCGGCCAGTCTCCCGCTTCACCAGAGAGCTCTACTGCCAGTGCTCGAACCTGGAATGCGCCCATACGTTCGTTGCGCTCACGGAAGTCGTGCGCACGCTGGCACCGAGCAACACGCCCGACCCCGAAGTCGCGCAACAACTGGCGGCCCGATCTGCACCAGGTACAGAGCTCACGTCGCTTGTTGTCGACAAGGGTTGACACCTCTTCCACGATGACCAAGAATCTAGCCGTCGCCGAAACAGCGGTGACCGGGCGTGAGAACCCGAATATCACACGGCGGACAGCCGCCCATTGCGGCATTTTTTTCGTCCGTTGCGAACGCGCACGCCTACCTTTTCCATGGCGGGCCGGGCGGGGCCAGCTTCGGCTGGGCCGGTTGCCGTGTGTACCGGTTTCTCACCCCCGCTGTCTGGCCCGCCACCCCTCACGTGAGAATGAGCGGCGGGCCTCCTACCTACACACGGAGGCCGCAATGCCTAACGCTTTCGCTCGTCCCGAGCACACAGCTTTCCCGCAAATCCTTGCCATCGTTCGCGCCGCACTGCGTGACGCCGTTGTTGCGCCTGATGACCGCACGTCGCTTGATGTCGCCGGTGCCGCACTCGTCGCTGTCGCCGCTATCGCCCAAGCGGAGGTGGCCCATGGATAAGCAGAACCGCGCAGCGCACACGCTGGCCCTGATGCAGCAGCGCAAACTGACTTCGCAGCTCGTGCACCAGGTGCGTCGCTCGAACGCTCGCGCCAAAGCGGAAATGGGCGCGGCGCTGGAGCAACTGCAGAGCGTAGGCGAGCTCATCACCGAAACCACTGAACAAAGCTGTGCCGAGCTGCTGCGCGTGAGCGCCGGCCTCGATGGCGTCTTGCGACTGCTGCACCTGCAAAGTGATCGCTCGCGCGAACACGAAAGCCTGCATTGCCTCCTGGCACCGCTCAAACAACAGTTGGACCGCGCCGTGGGCAACGTCCACGACATGCTGTGAGGGGTGGGATGCAAACGCAACACAATCCCGCCATGCGCTCCTGGTTCGACCAGCTCAAGCGCGACATTGACCTGCACGATCTGGCCGAGCGTTTGGAGCTCAAGCGAAGCGGTGCCAAGGGCAACTATCACAGCCCGCATCACGCGGACAGCAGCCCCTCGTTATCGATCTTTGATCAGGGGCGCGGATGGAAAGATTGGTCGCAAGACGTGGGCGGGTCCTGCATCGACCTGGTGCGCCACTGCCTGCCGGCGGTGGCGACACCGCTGGATGCCGCGAAGCTGCTCGGCCAGTGGTACGGCATCCCGATGCCGGCCGTCGCGGCGACGGGCCTGCCGGCACGCAAGAGCACTGAGGACTACATCGCGGAGCGCTGCAGGGCGAATCCAGAGCCCGTGGTGGCCTACCTGGCCAGCCGCGGCATTGATGAGGCGGTCAGTCGCCGCGCTATCCAGAGCGGTGCGCTCGGCTGGAACACCTGGACCAGCAACAAAGTGCCGGCCGGCGAGCCTGGCCACGGCGGGCCAGCCGCCGCCTTCATCGTGCGTGGGCCGGGCGGGGCGGCCGTTGTGGCCGTAGACCTGCGCTATGCCGATGCTGCGCTCAATGGCAACGTCAAAACACAGTGCCAGGGCGAGAAGCTGAGCCACGGCTGGACCAGCGACGTGCGCCGGTTGCAACGCGCACACACCGTCTACATCGTCGAGAGTCCCATCAACGCGCTGTCGGTGGAGTGCTGTCACTTGCCGGAAGGCTTTGCCGCATTCGCGATTCGCGGCACCGCCAATGTCGACAAGATCGATTGGACGTTCCTGCGCGGCAAGCGCGTGCTGATCGCGTTGGACCACACGGATGCCGTGAACGAGCGCACCGGCCAGCGCGCCGGCCTGGCCGCCGCGTGGAAGCTGTCGGAAGTGCTGACGGCCGCCGACATCGGCTCGATGCTGGTCGACATGCAGGATTGGGAAGAGGGCGAAGACATCAACGATGTGCTCAAGGCCCAGGGCGCCGACGAGCTCACGGTGCGCATGAAGCGCCTGGAGCCCTGGCTCATTCCTGGCATGCCGGGCGGCGGCGAGCGCCAGGAAGGCACCCGCCGCATCTTCCTGCCTTCGCACGATTTCAGCATTTACTGGCGCTTCCGTGTGAAGGAGGACTTCACGCACTACGTGCAGAAGTACAAGGACCACGACGGCGACGACGGCGAGACGAGCCGCAGCGAAGAGCTCGGCGATCTGTGCTCGTTCCGCGTGGCCGGCTTCTCACGCCTGCGCATCCAGAGCCACCTGGCCACCATCAACGGCACGCCCGACAGTCAGCCCGAAACCGTGTTCGGCATCAGCGCCCAGGTGCCGCGCCACGGAGCGACGCTGCAGCGGGAAGTGGTCGGCAACGACAAGCTCTACAACCTGGAATGGTGGCGCGGCAAGTTTGGCCACATCTGGATGCCGGCGCAGTTCGCGCGCATGGTCAACGTCCTGGAGCGCGCCGCCGAGCTCGGCGCGCGTGACGTGGTGAACTTCGTGGGCGTGGCCTGGCGCGACGGCGAGCTCGCAGCAATGGAGGGCAGCGACTGCTACTTCCTGGAGCCGCACAAGCAGTGCCTGTACTACAACATGAGCTTCCCGCGCGGCAGCCGACAGAACGCCCGCGCTGTCATCGCGGCCTATCAAGCTACCTTCCGCAACAACGCGGCCGCGATCGCGCTTGCGTGGGGCCTTGGCGCCCACCTGAAAACGGTGCTCGGCTTCTACCCGCACCTGCAGATGCAGGCCGAGAAGGGATCGGGCAAATCGAAGCTCCTGGAGAGCCTGCAGACGACGTTGGCGTTTCAGGTGCTGTCGGGCCAGATGCTCAAGACCGACCACCGCCGGCGGGCATCCGTTTCGTGGACCTCTCACCCGGTGGGCTGGGATGAATTCTCGAAGCTGCCCAAGATGGTGTTGTCGGACATCGACGGCCTGTTGCAGTCCACCTATCGCTTCGAGTTCACCCGCGTCGGTGCGGCTCTCACGCCGTACCTCATGTGTGCGCCTGTGCTGCTGGCCGGCGAAGAGGTGGACGTGGAGAGCCTGCAGTCGAAAATCTGCCGCACGTCGCTCTCTGTGGCTAAGCAAGGCGACATCATCCCGCACAGCCTGCCGCAGTTCCCCGTGTGGGAATGGCTGCAATTCGTCGGGCAGCTCGATCCGACGCGCATCCGCGACCTGCATACGGCGTTCCTGGACGTGTGCCAGAAGCACAGCCGCGCCGAGGCGAGCGATGCCACCGCCAGGCGCATGATGGAAAACTACGCTGCCATCATGACGGCGTGGGCGCTGCTGTGCGAGTTCGCGGAGCTCGACGTCGACCAGGGAGCGTTTGTCGATGATCTGCTGACCGAGATGAACGCGCACATCGCAGAGACCAACGGCACGCGCCAGCCGTGGGTATGGATCATGGAGATCCTGTTGTCGGAGCTCGATGCCGGCCGCTACCAGTACCCGCACTGCTGGGACACGATCCAGACCGACAGCGGCCGCGAAATGGCGCTGTTCCTGCGACCGAGCCATGTGATGGACCACCTCTCCACAGCGCCGCACCTGCGACCCAAGTTCGATGCGCTGCCGATCAAGACGGCGCGGGTGTTCAAGCAGCAGCTCCTGCAGTCCGGCGTGGTGGCGGTGCAGGCCGGCAAGGCGATGGAGGACGTGGAGAAGCGGATCTTCAATCGCCGCCATGGGCACATGACTGCGTTGAGCCTGGCCAAGCTGGAGAAGCTCCGGCTCTACGCCTCGCCGGCGCCATCCGACCACGGCATACCGCCCTAGCGCCTAGCTGCCGTGATCCAACTGAGCCCGCCTTGCGCGGGCTCTTTTTTCTTTCTCGTCGCCGACGATTTTCGGCAGAATGTTGAAGGGGGGCTGACCATCTTAGTTTGGCGAGAGAGAGAACTGTGCTTCTGCGCTCGCGAGGCAATCCGGGAACAATGAGGTCGTCCACACTGCTAACCAAAATAAGAAGGACTGGAAAATGGACTTGCTGACACCGCAGCGTAAGAGGCCGGCCTATGTGACCGCAATATCCGTCGTCTTTGTGCTCGGGGGAATCGCGATGTTTTGCATTAAGACGCTTCCTGCGCTGCCGATGATCCTTGAGGGCGGCCCCATGCTTGCACGAATTGCGATGCTGTACATAAGCCTGATTTGGATCGCAATCGCTGTAGCTGGAATCGGAATCTTCCGCGGCTCAGTATGGGCCCGACCCGTTGTGGCACTCGCGCTCGTCGGGCTTTGGGTCGTCACATCTTTCTCCCCGTTTGCGACGAACAGCCATACCGTGCTCAAGGCGCTAGTCTATGTCGCGCTTCTCTTGCCTTTGTTCACAAGCAAATCCAACGCGTACTTTCGTGGTAACGGGGCGGAGCGAATGGAGCGGATTGAGCCAGCCATGAAGTGACTGACCTACCGCCGACCTGTGATGAGCGGCGAAGACGCCCGACGCGGGCGACCGCTACCGGCCACGAGCGGCCAGAAGGCATCTGATTAGTCCCGTCAGCATTTGTGTGCTGTGTCCGGCAGGTGCAGAATTCAACTCGTTCTGATTTCACGGTACTTCCAACATGTTCCATAGAATTCAGCTTTGGTTGTTTGGCGCACTCCTTTCAGTCATGTTGACTGCGCCCCTTCTGAGCAATGCGGCGTCGCAGCCTGGACCTACCTCAGTTACCTTACCTGGTACCGGGGTACGTATCGTTCCACCGACTGGAACACACCTTGGGCCCGCAGGTTCGCTCCTCATTGATGAATCTGGGGAAACAATCATCAACTTCGTGATGAGCGACACAAAGTTCAGTCTGGAGAACGATCCAACGTGGCGAGGCTTGTATAAGAGGCCACCCGAACACATCTCTTTGCCCGGATTGTCGGGCAACTTGTATCGTCGCACGCGTGCCGCCGACGGCGGGGCCTGGGACGGTTGGTTCTTCGCTATTCCTCGCGCTGGCAAGGTGCTTACGGTTATGGCTTCCTACACAGGAAAGTCACCGGAAGCGTTTGATCGGATGCGGGAGAATTTTCTATCGATCTCGTGGGATGAATCTGTGTCCGACCCGGAAGCGGCGCTAGGCGTTAAGGTCTCCCCTCGCGGCCTTCGCTCTGTGTCCGGTGTCTTCGGGGCATTGTCCTATAACGAGGCTGGCGTAGTAGGAAGCGCTGGACCGAGTCTCCTACTCCAATCACTACCGATCCCAATCGCTAAGGCGAATGCCATATTCCCCGCCGGCTGCGCGTCGCTTCTTGGCGCGGCCTTTTCTGGCAAGCCATTCATAGGTCCAGAGTTTTTGGAGCGCGGCACAGTCCGACTGTGCGAAGCGTGGAGCAAGCAATCGGACAATGAGATGAGATATGTTGCCTTTGTCCGACTTCCAAGCGGCGCTCTTATCAACGTAATGGGCACATCCTCGTTCAACCGATTTCAGGAGAGCCTCGTTGTCTTTCGGACGGCTATAGCAAACCTTCAACCGCTCCCGTCGCGCAGCAGCGCCTCTAACGTACGGTAGGCGCTTCCAACGCATAGAGCTTGTGCAAGCCATGGGGCACGCACCTACGAGGTGTGGCGCCTCGGAATCGGCCTAGTTCGCTGTGTCGGGTAGCTGTCAGCCTGCTTCCGGCCACTAGCAGCCATTCGCCGACGGTGTGAGGCACATCTGCGTACCGCTTGGTTACACCGATCCTAAGAAACCCGCCTTGCGTGGGCTTTTTTTTTTGCGTGCACCGGTTTCGCTACTGAAGGGGCCTTTGCACGTCGCCTATGCAGCGACAAGGTGTGCAATCTGCTTACCCTTGGGGTAAAGGGCGCCCCGGAATGGGGCTGCCTTTGCGCGCCTGACGCGTTCAGTGCTTGCAGGGTGCCCGTAATTTGCGGGCACCCCCAGCATGACGGTGCCTTTTTCCCGGACCGAGCCGTCCCCTGGCCGGGGACACCTGATTTGTGCAGAGCATGCTGTGACCAGCGCGAGGGATAACCGGCTTAGCTATCCGTTTGCCGGGAGCTCGCACGTTGCGAGCGCCTTTGCTCAACGCGTCTGCACAAGGGATTACCGGGGCGGCAATGCCCTTGGCGAAGGGACTTGCAGGTTGCCAGTCCCCTGCGCCACGGTAGCCCTACGAAGGCGCGGGCGCTGCGCTCCATCTCTCCCCGGCGAGCGCCAGGCTGATCCTCAGTTGCCTGCCCCGCTGATTCGCTCCATTGGCACACACGCAAACTGAAAAATCCCGTGGTTCCGTGTAGTTCTGTGCCTAACTCTTTGATTTACAACGAAAGGCATGCCACGGTTTCGCCTCGAAATGCCACGGTTTCGGCCGATTCCGCCACGGGGCTGCTTTTGTCCACCGTCCCTACTTCTTTCCTTTTTTCCTTTAAAAATCAAAGAGAAAGAGAAAGAAGGCGGTGAGAAAACAGGGAAGGACCGTGCCACGGTTTCGAGAGGTTGCCTATTTTTTGAGCCACGGAATTGGAGGCGTGCCACACCCCATTTCGTGGCATTCCGTGGGAGGCAAATTCGTTGTAGCGTAAGACTTTGTGGACGATGGGAGGCGCATGCCACGGAACCACGGCGGTTTTTTGCTGGTGTGGTCCCGGAGCGCGCTGAATGAAGGGCGACTGGACACTTAATGTGAGAGGGCTTTTGACCGGTTGAGGCTTCCGCTCGCGACGCTCTCAGCCATCAAGTACCTATCCCAACGACCGTTTGGGGGGCGACAAGGAATCCGGAGGGATGACGAGCACCCAATCTAGCTACTAAAGGCTGTTGCACCTGGGTGTTACCAATGGCTGTCCCATGTCTATAGCGTTCACTCGCCAATGATTGGCCGGTGGACTCCATATATGAATAAGGCGGAAAATGATTACCTCTCCGCGAACAATTGTGCTGCAACAGAATGACCATCTACGGACCCGCTAGCGGAATCGCCATAGTCGCCGCGCGCGTGAGAGATTTCCGCTCACTCGCAAACATTGAGGTGGAACTGAACGACTTGACGGTTCTAATCGGGGCCAACAACGCAGGCAAAACTAGCTTTCTCGACGCGCTTTATGCGGCGATCGGAGCTGGGCGCAAATCGCTGGGCGTCGACGACGTGCGGCTCGCAACCGGAGAGTCCGTCGCGCCGAAGACGCGTGAGGTCATCATCGACGTGATGATCCGGCCGGTGGGCGCGGATGGTAAGGTGATTGACTCCTATCCGGCAGGCAGCTTTTGGACGAACTTGTGGGGCACCATGGGTATCGCTAGCGACGATGCACTGAACGACTTCACCGGTATCCGCACCACGCTGAAATGGAGCGACATCCGTGGCGAGCACGTCTTGGAGCGGCGGTTCCTGAAAGAATGGAAAGCCTTCGCCGACTGGACGACTGCCGCCACACAGGACCGTCCGATAGGCGCGGCGGCGCTTGAGCCGCTGGCGCTCCACTATGTCGACGCCAAGCGTGACCTCGAAGAGGATCTGCGAAAGCCTGGGTCATTCTGGCGACGACTTACTGAAGACCTAGGACTTAGCGCTACCGAAATCGATGAGATGGAGAAGACGCTGTCCGAGATCAACGAGCAGATCGTCGCCAAAAGCGAAATCCTTAAGCACCTGAGCGATAACCTAGCTGGCCTGCAGAGCGTCGTGGCATCGGACAGCGGTACGGTAGAAGTCGCTCCAGTGGCCCGCAAGCTGCGCGACCTCTCCAAAGGCATCGACGTCTCACTCAACACGGCCGGCGCGCAATCCTTCCCGCTAGCTCGGCATGGCATGGGAACCCGTAGCCTCGCCTCGCTGCTTGTCTTCCGCGCCTATGCGTCCTGGCGGAACAAGAAAGCGACGGAAGGGGGCGATAACGTCCACTCTGTGCTCGCCTTGGAGGAACCCGAGTCGCATCTGCACCCGCAGGCGCAGAGGGCGCTGTTCTCACACATCAAGCAAGTTACTGGACAACGCGTCGTCAGTACGCATTCGCCCTACTTCGCCGGGCAAGCCAAGCTTGAAGATTTACGGCTGTTCTTCAAATCAAAGGGAGATACCGTCGTGACGAAGCTGGACACTGGCCCGTTAAAGCCTGACGACATCCGCAAGCTTCAGGACACGGTAGTGGACACGCGCGGCGACATCCTGTTCTCGCGTGGGGTACTGCTCTTTGAGGGCCAGACAGAGGAACAGGCACTCCCCATCTATGCTAGCCAGCATTGGGGTGCCACCATCCATGAACTGGGCTTCTGCTTCGTGAGAGTGAACGGCACAGACTACTTTCCCTTCATCTGGCTGTTAAAGGCTCTCCAAATTCCCTGGTATGTCTTCGCCGACGGCGAGCCCGACCCAGTGAACAAACTAGAAGCGTCTCTGAAAAAAGCCAACGAACCGAGCGCAAGCAAGTGCCCAAATGTGGTGGTGCTGCCTGGGGGTAATGGCTTCGAAGCGCAGCTTTTGGCCGAGGGCTATCTGTCCGAGATTGAGAAAGCAATCGACCAGGTCGAAGGCCAAGCCAATTATCTCGACGTATACACGGCGAATCTTGATGGCAAGCCGAAGAAGAAGGGCGTCATTCGCGACTATAAGAGCGCCGGAGCGCGCGAGCGCGCTGCCGGCGACTACCTGAGCGAAAACAAGACGAGGATGGCCAAGCCCGTCGCCGAGGAGATATCGACACTTGCCGATCCCTCGCGGCGTTTCCCTAAATACATCGAGCAAATCCTTTCCATCGTCGGCAAGGACAATGGCCTGAAGAAAGCCGGGGACGCGAAATGATTGAAGCCTTCAAGACACGCCTGTCGTCTGAGCAACTTAGCGTCGCGACTCACGCCGACGGTCCGCTTCTTGTCGTCGCAGGTCCCGGTTCGGGCAAGACTCGGGTGCTCACGGAGCGCATTCGCCACTTGCTCACCAGCGTTCCGGGGCACTTCCGTATTCTCGCGCTAACCTTCACCAACAAGGCGGCTGACGAGATGAAGGAACGCCTTGCTGACTTAGGGGAAGAGCGGGAGCGAGCGTTCATAGGAACCCTTCATGGCTTTTGCCTGGAAGTCCTCACCGAACGAGGCAAGCTGGTTGGGATCGAAGGCGCTCCCAACATCTTCGAACAGGCGAAGGATCGTCGCGAGGTTCTGGAGAAAGCCATCGCGGACGACCCATTCTTGTCGACGGCGCTGGAAGAAATCGGCGATCCCAAGGACAGGAAACAACGAGTCGACAAATGGCTTGCCTCCATCTCCTACGTCAAATCGCATCCGATCACTTGCGCCATCATCGAAGATGGGGAGATTCAGCGCGTGATTGAGGCCTACGACGCGGGCATGCGAGCGAGCAACGCATACGATTTTGACGACCTTCTGCTTCTCACTTACCGCCTCCTTATCGACAATCCGAAGCTGGGAGATATCTACCGTCGTCTCTACAAGTTCATTTGCATCGACGAAGCGCAGGACATGAATGAGGCACAGTACGCTGTGATTTGCGCACTATGCGGTGAGACTCATCGCAACGTCATGATGGTCGGCGATCCACGCCAGTCAATCTACGGCTTCAACAAGTCGGGGCCGGAATACATGGAGCGGTTCGGCACCGAATTTGGGGCCAAGCGCCTCGAGCTCACGGCGAACTTCCGCTCATCGCGCGCCGTCGTCGAGTTTGCACAGACACTCGATTCGAGCTACATGGTGCATCAGCAACTCCCTGTTATCGGCACCGTCAAGGTGTTTCAAGGTACGGACGAGAAGCACGAGGCGATCCTCATCGCCAACGAGCTGCAGCGGCTGTTCGCCGAGGGCCACCCTGATGTTGAAGGGGGTGTACAGCCCTCGAAGTGCGCCGTGCTTGGCCGCACGCGCTACGCGCTGCTGACGATTGAGGCCGAATTTAAAGAGCGCGGGATCAACTTCTTCAAGCGCCTTTCGGCGAATCATGAAAACGAGTCGGAGCTGGTCGAGGACTTTCTCGTCGCGCTGCGGATCCTTGCTAATCCTAAGGACCGGCTTCATTTAGCGACCCTGGCCAAGCGTTGGCGGGTCCCTGAGAGTCGGGTGTCAGAAGATTTCGTCGCAACCTTAACGGCACTGGCCGCGAGTTCGAATAACCCCAGGTGTGTGGCGGTGCGCGATGCCATCGCGGCCGCAGCCAAGAATCCGGCTCGGGTCAACCTCATGCCGGCGCTGGACGCTCTACAAGCGTATGCGGACACGTTGCGGGAGGCGGAGCGGCTTCCTATCTATGAGGATGTGACGGTTCTAAGCCAAGAGTGGGATCAGTTCCTTCGCACTTCGACCGGCTCCAAGAGCTTGACCGCATTCCTTAGCAGCAAGGCCCTGGGTGGAACGCAGAAGGCGTCCCGCGATGGAGTCGCGCTTCTGACCGTGCACTCGTCGAAAGGACTGGAGTTCGACGTCGTATTCATGGCCGGTATGGCAGACGGTGTGTTTCCGGATTACCGCGCCACCGGCCCTAAAGAGAGGGCGGAGGAGACACGTAACGCATTCGTCGCGGCTACTCGTTCGAGGCGGTTGCTTTATCTGACTTACCCAGCGTCACGTGTGATGCCATGGGGAGATGAACGTAGGCAGCGGCCATCACCGTTCCTCGACGGCGCCCACCTTTGAGGCTTGCGGTTCCCTTGCCCGTCCATCCGAGAACGCTCGATCGCTAGCAACGGATCGACTACGGCCAATCGCGGCCAGCGGCAGTCGGCTCGTTCGGGTTTGCCCTGGGAGCGATCCGTGTCCTGCTGCTTGCCCCGCGCTTGGGAGATGCGGTCGCCGTATTGCTGGAAGCGCCGCTCATGCTGGCCGTGAGCTGGAAGCTATCGAAATGGACCGCAAGCAAACACGGCTTGCTGAGCGATCCTGGCGGAGCATTGCTGATGGGGGCAATCGCCTTTGCCGTCTTGATGCTTGCTGAATCGTCAGTCAGACGGCAGATGGTCGGTGCGATTCAGTTCCGATAGTGCGAAAGGCCATACCCGATACGGGTCGGTGGGAGATTTTTGCAGAATGATTGAAGGGCGGGCGCACATCCTTGTGGGGCAAGTCTTGAAGGTACGATTAACCGCAGGCATTTTCGGAAATTGTTCGGTAGCCCTTCGGCACCGAGGCAGACAAGTTGCCAGTAGTGAGGGTAATTGTGAGGGCAAATTGATAGATGTAATTTTGCTAACCAGTTGCTACAAGGGCTTCCAGCCAATTTGCATAGAATGATCGAGTCGCTCGCGGCTCCGGCCGCGATGGATATGAAAAACCCCGGCAGCTTCGGCTGGCCGGGGTTTTTTGTTTTGAATGTCCCAGTGCGCAAGTCGTCCGCGTGTCGTGATCGAGCCCCCCCGCTCAGTGATCGACAGATCGCCGCTGCGGCAAAAGCGCTGTGATATAACCGCGAGCATTCTGTCCTTTCGCGAGCAAACTGCACGTGGTCCTGTCAGACGCCAAGCCCCCGAAGCGAGTCTTTGCCGCCAGCTTCTTTGCATTGGTCGCGCTGGGCACGGCGGCATTGCTTGCGCCGCTCCTGCTGCTGCCGTCCCGTCAATGGGCGATTGCGATGCCATTCCTGGCAGCAGCCTGCGCGTATGTCTGGGCTTGGGTGCTCTATCCCCGCGATGGTGCGGAGTCGTACGGCGCGCTGCGCGGTGTTGGCGTCGCGTTGTTGGCCTACTTGAGTTTTACGGCGATTCTCGCGGTCTCGGGCTATTCGGTAGCGGGACTTCTGCTCGCGGGCTTCATATGGACACCCTTTCCATGGTTCGTGCTGACGGCAGGTGCGGCAGCCGGCGGTACGAATCTGCGCAACGTCCGCGCTCGCATCGACGCGTCGGCGGCGTTCGCGTGTCTTGTCTGGGCGACGTGTGTTGCCGCTGTGCGGGCAACGTATGCACGGCTTGACCAGTGGGCTGCCGACCCGCGCGCCTTCGCAATCGTCACGATGATCGTCAGCAGTTCCCTCTTGTTCGCAGGAGGCGCGCTGGGCCTTGCATGGCTATCTCCTGGTCTCGCATCCGCAGGCGAGGGTCTCAGCATGTCGCAACGATTGCTGCCGGGCATGGTGGCATTGATTTTGGCCGTGACGGCGCGGACTTGTGGGCGCGCGTTGCTGGCCGTCATGCCGGCCGCGCACCGTCTGCACGTCACGCTGATGTCGGTCGCCATCGCGGGTGTTTCGGCAGTCTGGTTCTCAATCAACGTCGTCGCCTGAGGCGGGGTCGTTGGAAACGATGACGCGACACACCGGCTCAGGCGCCGGCTCGCCTGGGCAAAAGGCGGGCGAGTCCCGGCGCGCCTGGGCACCGATGCTGCAACATCGATACCGGCAGGCCTTCATGCGCCTGGCTCGCCCATGAAGTCAGCGTTGGTGATCGGGGTTGTTTGGCGCGTCCACCGCGCTTTTCGCGCACGGTTTCTCGGCTGCGCTACGGGTGTCCACCGCACGCAAAAATTCACGCGAAGCGCCAACACCTTTCTGATATTTGGCGAGCGAATTGCCAGCCGGGGAATCGACGGATTGGGAGATCGAGCGGGTCACGGCATTCCTCTTCATGTGATGAACGGAACCGCGCCCAACCCATGGGAGA
>Ga0209566_100769_pt1 | contig 17231 bp, 15 predicted proteins | sample Araplavi_mTSA_r2_2_FD_184287 | JGI IMG/M metagenome (GOLD analysis project Ga0209566, IMG submission 184287) | Arabidopsis root microbial communities from North Carolina, USA - plate scrape CL_Cvi_mTSA_r2 (SPAdes) (version 2) | ecosystem: Host-associated > Plants > Roots > Endosphere | place...
ACGATCACCTGCTGCTCGCCGTCGGTGCGGCCCACGCCGACCAGAACCCGCTCGCCCGGGCGGTCCAGCGGCTGCGGCGACACGCCGAGGGCCTCGTTGCGCAACACCACCGATTGCCGCTGGAGCGCGGCCTGGTCGACGCACAGCGTGCGGACCGGGTGCCGTTCCGTGCGGCCGGCGACGTACAGCGTGCCCTCCGCGAGCCCGTAGCACGGCAGGAACCCGTCGGCGGCGAAGCCGGCTGCCGCGAAGCGCTGCGAGAAATCCGTCAGGGTGCTGGCGCGCACCGACTCGGCGCCGTTGTACGCGGCCCGCAGGCACGACAGGTCGAGCGTCGCCAGTTGTTCGTCGGAAACTCGCCGGCAGCACATCCGGTACGCGAAATCGGGCGCGCCCGTCAGGTCCGCGCGGTACTGGCTGATCGCGCGCAGCCACAGGTACGGATGCTGGATGAACCGTTCCGGGGCCATCAGCACGCTGCGGAAGCCGCCGTAGAGCGACGTCAGGATCACGCCGATCAGGCCCATGTCGTGATACGGCGGCAGCCAGCTGACGATCGTGCTCGACTCGTCATACGCAAGCCATTCGCGTATCAGCCCCAGGTTGTGGATCAGGTTCGCGTGACTCACCATCACGCCTTTCGGTGTGCCCGTCGTCCCCGACGTGTATTGCAGAAACGCGATGTGGGACGGCTGCACGCCGGCGGGCGAATCCACGGGAGCCAGCGCCTGCGCGCCGCCGACGTCGAGCAGCGTGCTGCCGGACGCGTCGGTATCGGCGAGCCAGGTCGAGCAGCGCGCGTGGTCCTCGGCCGAGCAGAGGATCGTGTCGGCGCCCGCGTTTTCGACGATGCCGGCGATCCGCACCATATGCTGCCTGTTGCGCGGCGGGTAGGCCGGCACCGCGATCGCGCCCGCATACAGGCACCCCATGAAGGCGCCGACGTAATCGAGCCCCGGCCGGCACAGCAGCAGCACCCGGTCGCCGACGTCGACCGCGTTCTGCCGCAGCAGCGCGGCGACCCGGCGGGCGCGCACGTCGAGCTCGGAGAAGGTCATCGATTCGGCCCGTTCCTGCTCGGGCGGCCCGCTCAGGAACACGTAGGCGGTGTGGTCGCCGCGTGTGGCGGCGCGGTTCTGAAGCAATTCGCCAAGCGTAGTCGGCAAGGTCGCAGTGGTCATGATGTCGTCGGAAGAGGAATGAAAACAGCGAGCAGGGGCCTCGCACCGGCCGGCGCCCGTGCGTTGCCGCGGCGGACATCCGGATACGGCTATTCGGCGCGATGGAACAGGTCGATCATGTGCGTCATGCTTTTGAGATGCAGGAAACGCGGCACGACCTTTTCGCTTCTTGCCGCGTAACGGGCCGTCCACTGGTGGGCCAGTGCCTGCGTGGCGGCGGCGTTGCCGCGAACCGCGCGTGCGTCGGCCTCGCGTGCATCGAGGCACGCGCGCGCATGCCGTGCGGCCGACCGGGCGAGCTCGCCGGTGAGGATGCCGTGGTGCCCCAGGGCAAGCCGCGGTGCATGCAGCTGTTCGATGACGTCCAGCGAGTGCCGGTACGCAAACAGGTCCTGAAAGACCAGCGGCAGCCAGTGGGTGGCGTCCTGAAACTCGCCCAGCGCATCCGACACGAAACCGATATCCAGCTGCGGGCAGTAGTAGCCGAACTGGCAGCGGCTGTGGCCCGGCAGCGCGATCGTGCGGATCTGCATCCCGTCGCCGATATCGAGCTGCGCGCCCGGATTGACCGGGTAGAACGGCAGGTCGGACAACTCGGTGAAATCGGCGCCGGCGGCGGGTTCCCACGACCGTGACGCGTGCTCGTCGAGCTGGCGGATGGTGCGGCACGCCGACGGGCTCTGGAACGCATCGAACGCGTCGGGCGAACCGGACACATGGAGCCACGGCATGCGCGACTTGAGCGTCATCAGCAGGCTGCAATGGTCATAGTGCGAGTGGGTGATCAGCCAGTAGCGCAAATGCCGGATGCCGCCGAAGTCCCGCAGCAGGTCGTGAAGCTGCTGCCATACGAGCGCCGTCATGCCGCTCAGGCCGCCTTCGATCAGCGTCGCGGCCTCGTCGTTGACGATCACGTACAGCGGCACGTCGGCGGTGCCGATCAGCGCCAGCCGCGGCTCGATCCACCCGGGGGATGCGTTCAGCATGTCGTTCAGCTCCGATAGAGCGCACAGGCCCATGTCGCGCCCGCGCCGTAGGTCACGAGGAGGTTGAGCTGGCCGGCCGGCATGCGGCCTTGCTCGCGGGCGAGGGCGAGCGCGACCGGAAACGCCGCGCTCGCCATGTTGCCCAGTTGATCGACGGAGATCATGCAGCGCTCGCGGGGCAGCCCGAGCCGCTCGATGACCGCGTCGAGGATGCGCAGGTTCGGCTGGTGCGGCACGACCAGGCCGATATCGCCGATCGTCAGCCGGTGCTTGTCGAGCATCTGCCGGCACGCGTCGACGATGCGGCGCGTCGCGTCTTCGAACATCGGCGCGCCTTTCATCCGGAAGTGGTGGCGGCCGGCCGCGATGTCGTCCGCGTCGATGAAGCGCGGGCGTCGCGCGCCGGGCGCCTCGGTGGCGAGCAGGTCGAACTGGGTGCCGTCGGCGCCGAGCGTCAGGTCGATCAGCCCGCGCGCCGGCTCGGCCGTCGCCTGCAGCAGCAGCGCGGCGGCGCCGTCGCTCAGCAGGATCGACAGGTTGCGCCCGGCGTTGCTCGTGTCGATGCGCCGCGACAGCGCCTCGGCGCAGATAAGCAGCACGTTGCGATACAGGCCGCTCGCGAGGAAGTGACGCGCGATCTCGATCCCGTAGAGCCCGCCACTGCATTGCGCGCGGATGTCGAAGCACGGCACCTCCCGCAAGCCGAGCCGGGGCTGGATGTAGCACGCCTGCGACGGATCGTGATGATCGGGCGACAGCGTGTTGACGATCAGCAGGTCGACGTCGTGCGCCGTGACGCCCGCGTCGGCCATGGCGCGTTCCGCGGCCGGGCAGGCGAGATCCGCCAGATGCTGATCGGGGCGGAGATAGCGTCGCGCGACGACGCCGGTGCGTTCGCGAATGAACGCGTCGCTGGTGTCGATCATGCCGGCGACTTCGTCGTTGCCGACGATCCGCTCGGGCAGCGCATGGCCGAACCCGGCGATGACGAGACGGGCGCTCATGCCTGACCCTCCTGTTCCGTCACGGCGGCGACCGTGCCGCCCGCATCGGACACGACGGTTTCGCCCCAGCGCCACAATTGCGCACCGAAGCCCCAGCCGGCGCCCGCGCCGGCAATCACGACCTTCGATCCCGGCCGGATCACGCCCTGCCGGATCGACTCGGCGAGCGCGAACGGCACGGCGGCCGACACGAGGCACGCGCAATCGGCCACGCGAATCACGTACTGATCGGACCTGAGCCCGAGCCGCTGCGCCCATGAGCGCACGAGCAGCGCGGACGGCTGGTGGAACACCATCGCATCGACGTCGGCGATGCCGGTGCCGCTCCGGTGCAGCAGGCGCTCGACGATATCGGGAATGGCCACCGGCATGAAGCGCGAGATCGCCTCCTGCGCTTCGGGCTTGAGCGTGAAATACACGCCGAACGGGTTGTCGGCGCCGGTTTCCGCGTCGTCGTCGGCCGCGGCCTGTGCATTGCGCCACTGCATCGTCACGAGGTCGTAGCGGGTGGCGTCGCTGTGATATGCGGCATCCAGCCAGTCGGCGCCGTCGGGGTCGGCCGGCTCCGCGACGAGCACGGCCGCGGCCGCGCCGTCGCCGAAGTTCGTCGACGACTTGCTCGTGTAGTCGACCACCGCCGACATGCGCTCGGACGAGCACACCAGCGCCCGTTTCACGCGTCCCTGCTTGATGAGGTTGGCGGCGAGCTGCAGTTGCAGCACGAAGCTCGCGCATTCCATCTCGATATCGGCATCGAGCGCGCGCGTGGCGCCGAGCCGGTCGCGCAGCGCGCGCGAGAGCCGCGGCGCGAACCGGCGCCGGCCGTCGGCGAGCGACACGAACGGCGACGTCATGTTGAACAGCACCAGGTCGAGTTCGGCGGGTTCCACGCCGGCACGCGCGAGGGCGTCGCGGGCCGTGCGCTCGGCCAGCGCCAGCTCGGATTCACCGGCATCGGGGTCGATCATGTGGCGCGATTCGATGCCCCAGAATTGCCACCATTCCGCCGGAATGGGCTCGACGCCCGCGAAGACGGGATCGTCGTTGGGGACCTGGCGGGCCGGCAGGCGGCAGGCGAGACTTGCGATTCGGACGTTGTGCACCGTCAGACCTCCATCGTGCTGCAGGCGATGCGCGGCCGGAACGGGTCCAGTGTCATGGCGATCACCGTCCGTTCATCGTCACGCAATGAAATCGAATCTGCGACGCGCGACGCGAGCCACGCGGGCAGCTGGAACGGGTTCGGAATCTCCGCCGGACCGGTGACGACGTCGACGCGGAAAGCATCCCGCGCGCCGGTGGCGATCGATGGCCATCCGCCCAGCCACGATTCGCAGAACAGCGTGGCGGCACGCCGGTCGATGCGGCTTTGCGCCGCGTCGAGCATTGCGTTGACCGCGGCGCTCGCATTGGCCGGTTCGGCGTCGAACCGGCCGGTGGTGCGATCGAACCGGCTTTCGAAGCGGGCCAGCGACAGGCTGCCGTTCACGCGCCGGGGCGCAAGCGCGTCGAGCGTCGCGAACGGCGGGGAATCGAGATCCGCGTAGCGGCTCGCATAAGCGCGGTCATGGCCGGACGGCGTCAGCACGATCGCACCCGCACCGTCGGCGAAGCCGCTCTCGGCCACCTGCTCGACGTCCGCGAGCGCTTCCGCGCGAACGACGAGCGCGCGCCGATAGCCGAGCTGCCGGCAATGGCTTTGCGCGAGATCGAGTGCGAGCGTCCAGTCCGCATCGAGCAGGTCGAACACGGCCGCATGTCGCGCACGCAGGTCGCGCTGCACGGGGTGCGCCAGCCGCGGGCCCGCGATCGACGGGGCGTCCGCCATCCGGCTGGGGGAGATCGACAGGCTGACGATCAGATCCAGTTCCGACGGCAGGCAACCGGCTTGTTGCAGCGCCTGCCTGGCCGCCTTGATCGCGTAGTCGTTCGCGCAGGATTGCGCGGTGGTCGCGGGGGCCGGAATGGCCGCCGCGGCGCCGAGAATTTTCATAGGATTTCTTCGCTTTGGACTGCTTGATTCAGGGAACGCGCCGCGCCATGACTCGCCTGCCGGAGCACGGCGCGCCGCAATTTGCCCGATTCGTTGCGCGGCAAACCGGCGGGGTGATAGGCCACGCGATGCGGGCACTTGTATGGCGCAATCACGCTTTTCACGTGCTGCTGAAGCTGCGTCGTCAACGCATCCGAGCCGTCGACGCCCGGGCGCAGCACCACGTGCGCGCAGATGAGCGTGCCGCCCCGTTCGTCGACTTGCCCGACGACGCCGCATTCGGCGATATCCGGATGGCGCAGCAGCGCCTGCTCCACTTCGCCGGGCGACACCGTGTAGCCGGAGGTGATGATCATGTCGTCCGCGCGTGCCTGGTAGAACAGATAGCCGTCCTCGTCCAGGTAGGCGCTGTCGCCCGTCAGGTTCCAGCCGTGCTTGACGTAGTCGCGTTGCCGCGTGTCGTTCAGGTAGCGGCATCCGGTCGGCCCCTGCACGGCCAGGTAGCCGATCTCGTAGGGCGGCAGGCACTGGCCGTGTTCGTCCACGACGGCAACGCGGTAACCGGGCACCGCCTTGCCGATCGCGCCGTCCTTCGTGCCGGTGTCGCCCGTCGACGCGAAAATGTGCAGCATCTCGGTCGACCCGATGCCGTCGATCAGGTGCAGGCCGGTGCGGATCTGCCACGCATCGCGCGTCCATGGCGGCAGCGCCTCGCCCGCCGACACGCATTTGCGCAGGGACGAGATGTCGCACGGGTCACGCTGGTCGAGATGGTCGAGCATGGCCCGATAGGCCGCCGGCGCCGTAAACAGGATGCTGACCCGATGCCGCTCGACGGCGGCCAGCAGCTGTTCCGGGCCCGCTTTCGGCAACAGCACGACGCTCGCGCCGACGCTGACCGGAAACAGCAGCAGCGCGCCGAGGCCGAACGTGAACGCGAGCGGCGGCGATCCGCAGAAGACGTCGTCGGCCGTGGGCCGGAGCACGTGCTGCGGAAAGCAGTGGCAGGCCGCCATCACGTCGCGATGAAAATGGACGGTTGCCTTCGGTTCCCCGGTCGTTCCCGACGTGAACGCGATCAGGCAGGGATCGTCCGCGCGCGTTTCGGCGGCCGCGAATGCCGCCGAATGGCCGTCGAGCCAGCGCGCGTGCGGATGCGTGTCGTCCGTGTCGTAGCGTCGAACGTCGCCGCGCCACTGCAGGCTCGCCATCGCCGCGTCGAGTTCGGCGGACAGCCCGGCTTCGCAGATGACGTGCGTGACCCGGGCCCGCCCGATGATGGTCGACAGTTCTCCCGCACGCAGCTTCGGCATCGTTGCGACGGCGACGCCGCCGGCCTTGACCACGCCGAACCACGCGGCGGCCAGCATCGGGTGATTCGCGCCGTGCAGCAGCACCCGATTGCCGGCCACGAGGCCCCCGTCATGGACGAGCAGATTGGCGATCCGGTTGGCGGCATCGCGCAATTCGCGATACGACCACGTGATGCCCGACCCGGTCGTGATCGCCACGCGATCGCCCCAGCCGCGCTCGTCGACGGCGGTATCCAGCAGCGCGGCGGCGCAATTGAGAAACGGCGGAAACTGCAGCCCCGGCAATTCGAAGACGAACGTCGGCCAATCCTCGGCAGGGGGCAAATTCGCGCGGCAAAAGTCGTCCATCGTCAGCGCTCGCAAGAGTGTGAGTTCGAAGTTCGCGATAGCGGTGCGGTGCCGCGCGGGCCGTGCGCCATGACCGGACGCAGCCCGCGCAGCCTGAGTCGCGATGCCAAAGAGATGTGGTCGGGGCGGCAGGCATCTGCCGCCGAGCGACGCACGGCGTGCCCGGTCAACCGGATGAAGGCTGGCCGGTTTCGGTGGAGTGATATCGTCTCATTTGATTTTCAAAATAAACAATAATCGATCGGTTTAATTCAAATTCGCCTGAATCTGAGATTCATCGATCAATCTGGTCGGCGTCAAAAAAATCCTGGCGCAAGCTTAGCGGAAGCAATATTGAAAAGTAAATGGAAGAATCGATGGATGATTGTGATTATTGATTGAAATCGATTCCATTGATCATCGTCATTTTTTAATTAATCTATTCCGGTAAATCATCTCGCGATTTGTTGACTCCGGCGGAGTCTGGCTGCCGCAACGCTGAATAAAGCGTCGCGGAGTTCACCGGCGCGAAACGCGCGTCGCTTCACGAAGCGGATTGCATTGCGCAAAAAAAACGAAAGCTCCGCGCTTTCGAGCGTCGCGGAGCTTTGAATCGGTTTTAACGGGGAATCAGGGATGCGGGCGCCGCGGTCTCGCGTTGCGCCCTTGGTTTTTGTAATTATATTGGCGAATATTCAATAATGAACGGGGAATGAGAGTTTCCCGATTATGAAATTCGTGCGCGGCCTAGCTGTCAAGCACGGAAAGATTTTCCGGCAATGTTTGCTTGAACATCGCGAGAATCCTGCGCGCCGCCTTCGGCGGCAACTCGATCGCATGTCGCACCGCCGCGGCGATCAACACCATCGTCAATTCCGAGAACGCCGCCAACTGCGCGTCGGGCACCGCCGGTGCGAGATCCCGCAGTGCATCCGTCAACAGCCCCGCCAGAAACTCGCCGTCCGCCCGGTCGAGCGCCTGCAGTGCGCGGTCGGCCTGCGTGGCCCGCCAGATGTCGCGCATCAGCGGCTCGTCGACGAACATCCGGTAATAGCTGTCCGTGATGCGGGCGAGCGTGGCGTGCAGGTCGTCGAGCGATTTCATCGCGGCGAGATCGCGCCGTACGCAGTCGTGCCCGGCTTCGTTGTAGCGCTCCGCGAGCGTGCCGATCACGGCCGCCTTGTCCGGGAAGTACTGGTACAGCGAACCGAACGAGATGCCCGTGCGCTCGACGATGTCGCTCATCCGGAACGCATCGCAGCCTTTCTCGATCATCACCTCCGACGCGCTCGCGAGAATGCGCTCGAACCGCTCGCGGCTGCGCTGCTGCGTCGGTACCAGTCGCGCGCGCGCCGGCATATCCGATGCCGCTGCCGCCGCGTCGGGCTCGTCGTTTTGCCCCGATTTTTGTCGGCCCATGCCGCCTCCAGAAAAACTTGACGTTGCTAATGCGAGAGTTTATCGTGTTTTCAAAACGCGAGACGTTCTCGCATTTTTGTCAAAGGAGACGGTCATGTCGGCACTTCCCACCCTCATCGTCGGCGGTTCGGGCAAGACGGGCGCCCGCGTCGATGCACGGCTGCGCGCGCGCGGCATCGCGACGCGACCCGTGTCGCGCACGTCGGCCGTCCGCTTCGACTGGACGGCGCCCGAGACGTGGCCCGTCGTGCTCGCGGGCGTGTCGGCCGCGTACGTGACCTACCAGCCCGATCTGGCGGTCGTGGGCGCGGTGGATGCGATTGCCGCGTTCGCGCGGCTGGCGCGGGAAAGCGGCGTCGAGCGCGTCGTGCTGCTGTCCGGGCGCGGCGAGCCGCGCGCGCAGGCCGCGGAGGCCGCGCTGCAGGCGTCGGGCGTGGGCTGGGGCGTGGTGCGTGCGAGCTGGTTCAACCAGAACTTCTCCGAGGGCTACCTGATCGACGGCGTGCTGGCCGGCGAAGTCGCGCTGCCGGCCGGCGCGGTGCGCGAGCCGTTCGTCGATGCGGACGACATCGCGGACGTCGCGGTGGCCGCGCTCACCGATGCGCGCTTCGCGAACCGCGTGATCGAGGTCACGGGCCCGCGCGCGCTGACGTTCGCCGAAGCGGTCGGCGAAATCGCGCGGGCCGCCGGCCGGCCGGTCGCCTATCGCGAGATTCCGGCCGATGCGTTCGTGGCCGGGTTGCGCGAGGCCGGCGTACCGGAGCCGGTCGTCGCGCTGCTCGACGACCTGTTCGGCGTGGTGCTCGACGGGCGCAACAGCGCGGTGACGCACGGCATCGAAGCGACGCTCGGGCGGCCGGCACGCGACTTCGCCGACTATGCGCGCGCGACGGCCGCGACCGGCGTGTGGAGCGCACGATCATGATCGCGTTCGTGACGCCCGTCTTGCTGTGGGGCTCGGCCATCGGCTGCGGGCTGATGGCCGGCGTGTATTTCGCGTTTTCGACGTTCGTGATGACGTCGCTCGGACGGATCGCGCCGCATGCCGGCGTGGCCGCGATGAACGCGATCAACGTCGACATCGTGCGTTCGCCGTTCATGCCGCTGTTCCTCGTCACGACGCTGATGGCGCTGGCACTGGTCGTGATCGCGCTGCTCGATCGCGGCCAGCCGGGGGCGATGGCGGCGCTCGCGGGCGGCGTGCTGTACGTGTTCGGCATGTTCGCGGTGACGATGGCCGTCAACGTGCCGCTCAACGATGCGCTCGCCACGGCCGATCCGTCGACCGCGCACGGCGCCGCGCTGTGGACGCGCTACGTGCACGACTGGACGAGGTGGAATCACGTGCGCACGGTCGCGTCGGTCGCCGCATGCGTGTTCTTCATCGCGGGGATCGCGGCGCGGTAGCGCCCCCCGTCGCGCACGGCCACGCGCTACGCGTAAAACGCCGACGGCGACACGCCGAAATGCCGCTTGAACATCGCCGAGAACGCGCTCTGGCTGCTGTAGCCGTGATCCATCGCGACGGTCAGCACCTTCTCGCCGTGCGCGAGGCGCTTGAGCGCGAGCAGCAGCCGCGCCTGCTCCCGCCAGCGGCGGAAGCTGAGCCCCGTCTCGCGCCGGAACGCGCGATGCAGCGTACGCACCGACAGGCCGAGCCGGTCGGCCCATTCGGCGATCGTGCGCGGATCGTCGGGCGCGGCGACGAGCGAGTCGCAGATCGTCCGCAGCCGTGCGTCGTGCGGCCACGGCAGGTACAGCGGCAGCAGCGGCGCGACCGTCACCTCGGCGAGCAGCAGGTGCATCAGGTGATCGTGGCGCGAGCCCGGCGCGTAGTCGAGCGGCACGTCGACCGCGGCGAGGATCAGCTCGCGCAGCAGCGGATGCACTTCCACCACGCAACTGCGCGCGGGCAGGTGCTCGACCGTGCCCGGTTCGACGAACACGGTGCGCATCTGCACGTCGCCGCTCATCTGCACCGTGTGGTCGAGGCCGGCTTCGAGCCATACGCCGCGCGTGGGCGGCACGACCCACGACGCGCCCTCGGACTGCACGTGCATCACGCCCTCGATCGCATAGAGCAGTTGCGCGCGGCGATGGCAGTGCGTCGGTATCGACGTGCCGTGCGGGTACGCGGCCGCCATCGCCGACACGGGCATCGGCGTCGATTCGTAGCGCAGGTGCGCAAGCGGCGGGGTGGGCTCGAGTGTCCGATTGGCGACAAGTCCTGACATTTTGGCGTGAGACAGGCAGTTGGGCGGGCGGGCACGATGGCGTTCCGATTCACGCCCGCACCCTGCCACGATATTAATCCGTCAAACGCGATGAACAAGCCTCCTTTTCTGTTTCCCTTCTGCGCGATCGCGCTGTGGGCCGGCAACGTGGTCGTGTCGAAGCTGTCGGCATCGACGATCGACCCGTCGGCGATCACGTTCTACCGGCTGCTGCTCGCCGTCGCGCTGATGAGCGTGTTCACGCTGCGCCCCGCGTGGCGCAACCGCGCGGCGCTCGTCGCGCACCTGCCGAAGCTCGCAGTACTCGGTTTTCTCGCGATGGCGCTGTTCCAGAGCCTGTCCTACGAGGCCGCGAAAACGACGAGCGCGACCAACATGGCGATCATCACGGCGCTCGTGCCGCTGATGACGATGGCGCTCAGCTCGCTGCTGCTCTGCGATCCGCCGGGGGCCGGCATGATCGGCGGCGGGGTGCTGTCGCTCGCGGGCGTCGTCTACCTGATCGCCGAGGGGCACCCGACGACGATCGCCGCGCGCGGCGTGCATGCGGGCGACCTGCTGATGCTGGCCGCGTCGGCCGCGTATGCGCTGTACGGCGTGCTGCTCAAGCGCTGGCGCATCGGCGCGCTGCCAGCGTGGCAGTCGACCTACGTGCAGGCGCTCGCCGCGCTCGTCTTCATGGTGCCGATGCTGCTGCGCTTGCCCGCGCAGGCGGCGTGGCCGACCCGCGCGAGCGTGCCGCTGATCCTGTATGCCGGCGTACTGGCGTCGGTCGTGCTGCCGTACCTGTGGATGCAGGGCGTGCGGCTGCTCGGCCCGAGCCGCTGCGCGATGTTCATGAACCTGCTGCCGGTGATGACGGCCGGCGGCGCGATCGTGCTGCTCGGCGAATCGCTGCGGCTGTATCACCTGATCGGCGGCGGCGTCGCGCTCGTCGGCGTGGCGATCGCGCAGCGGTTCCCGTTCCACGCGAGTGCGTCGCAGGGAGTACGGCAATGAGCGGCGACCGCGACATGCAGAACCTGATGGCCGCGCTGCCGGACGCGCACGCATCCGTCGACGGTCCGGCGCTCGCGCATCAGCTCGAACGCATCGCGACCGCGCTCGAGGCACTCGCGGGCACCGGCCGGCCGGCGGCCGTCGATTTCGACGCGGCCGTCGCGTTCCGCTGGCGCGGTTTCGACGGCGGGCCGCGCACGGCGCCGCTCGAACCGGTCGCGGCGCCCGCGCTGACAACGTTCGATGCGCTGCGCAACGTCGAGCGTCAGGTGGCGATCGTCGAACGGAACACGCGGCAGTTCGTGCGCGGGTTCGCGGCCAATCACGTGCTGTTGACCGGCGCGCGCGGCACCGGGAAGTCGTCGATCGTGAAAGCGTGCCTGCACGCGTTCGCGCCGCACGGGCTGCGGCTGATCGAGGTCGGCAAGGAGCGGCTGAGCGATCTGCCGGCGATCGTCGAGCTGGTGCGTGCGCGGCCCGAGCGGTACATCGTGTTCTGCGACGACCTGTCGTTCGAGGCCGGCGAGACCGGTTACAAGGAGCTCAAGACAGTGCTCGACGGCTCCGTCGCGAGCGATCTGTCGAACGTGCTCGTGTACGCGACGTCGAATCGCCGCCACCTGATGCCCGAGCAGGCGAGCGACAACGCGAACGTGTCGCGCGCGGAGAACGGCGAGCTGCATCCGGGCGACGCGGTCGAGGAGCGGATTTCGTTGTCCGAGCGCTTCGGGATCTGGGTGACGTTCTACGGATTCACGCAGGATGCGTACCTGGCCGTCGTCGAAAGCCGGCTCGGCGAAGCCGGGTTCGATGCGGAGCAGATCCGCGCGGCGCGCGAACCGGCGCTGCAGTGGGCGCTGGAGCGCGGTGCGCGGTCGGGGCGGATTGCCGGGCAGTTCGTGCGGGATTACCTCGGGCGGCTGGCGGACGAACGCGACGCGGACGCACCCGCGCACGCGCGGCGCACGGGTTGAGCGGGGCGTTACAGCACCCGCTCCGACAACACGCGGAACGCAACATCCGGCACGACGAAGCACAGCGGTTCGCCGGTCGCGCCGATCCGCGAGAGGAAGGCGCCGCCGCCGACCGGTTCGACCGGTTTCAGCGGCCGGACCGCATCGATGTCGATCGGCAGGTCGATCGACGCATGGGCGAGGCCGTCGCAGTCCGCGACATGCGCGACGGCCGCGTGCTGCAGCGACAGGTAGGCGACGGCGTCGCGCCAGCTTCCGAAGAACGGCGCGAACGCGGCGGGTAGCGTGTCGTCGTTCGACACGGCCGCCGAGCAGTGGAAATCGGGCGCGCTCCCGGTCCCGCCTGACAGCAGCGTTCGATAACGTCCGTCCTGCACGGCATGGGTGAAGCGCGCGGCGAGATGCGACGGCAGCGCGTCGCTGAAGAGCCGGCTGCCGAGCGCATAGAGCGGATGATCGAACACGTTCTTCACGAACAGCACCGTGCGATCGGCCGGCACGCCACCCGGCAGCGCATCGACGTAAAGCCGCCAGTTGCTTTGCAGCGGCGACGGGAACACGCGTCGCAGCGGGCCGGCGATACGCGGGCCGAAATGGCGGTGCGCATAGGTGAGGATCGTGAACGGCGTGCGGCCGTCGCGGCTCGCGAGCGTGACGCCGCGCGGCACCAGGTGCGCGACGGCGGCGACATCGACGAGCCAGGTGCAGTACACGACGTTCTCGACTTCGCTCGCGAGTTGCAGGAACGGCAGCCGCGACAGCAGCGCGCGGCGTGCGCGCAGCAGCGGGCGGCTCGCGACGAGCCGGTTGGCGAGGCGGCCGACGGGGCCGGCGGACGGGTAAACGAAGGCGTTGTCTTGGCGCATCACCGGCATTGTGCCGATGTCACGGAGCGGGCGGAAGAGGCGCCTTCGTCGAAACGGTCGGTGCCTGCCTTTGCCGTTCGGAGATCATGCCCTCGACGGCCGGTTCAAGGTCGAGCGGTCACGGCCTCGAGCGTAACGTCACATCGGCATTCGGTGTCGCGCCAACCTTTTCCAGTGCGGCAACCGCGGCGTCGTTGCCTTGCAGGATCGCGTTCTGCAGCGCGGTGCGGCCGAGCGCATCGACGTGATCGGGGTTCGCGCCGTGTGCGACGAGTACCGGCAGCATGTCGAGGCGGCCGAACAGCGCGGCGAACGACAGCGCCGTTTCGCCGGCGTGATTGGTCTGGTCGATCGGGCAGTGCGTGTCGGCCAGCCGCTTCGCGATCGCGGTCTCGCCCTTGAACAGCGCGCCCATCAGGGCCGTGTTGCCGTGACGATCGCCGAGGCACGGGTCCGCGCCGTTGCGCAGCAGATAGTCGAGCGTTGCGGGCTGGTCGCGATAGGCGGCCAGGATGACCGCCGTATAACCTTCGCGTGTCGTCGCGTCGATCGGGTAGCGCGCGTCGACGAGTGCCTGCAGGATGTCGATACGACCGAGGCGCGCGGCGGCAAACCATGCGTCGTCATAGCGGCGCAGGTCGGCGTGCGCATCGGGGTGCGGCACGGCTGCGGGCGGTGCGGTTTGTGCGCAGGCCGCGAGCACGGCGGCTCCGGCGATCGCGAGCGCGCGGGAGAGGGCGGTTCGGAGTCGATTCTTCATCAGCAATGCGCGCCGCGCATGGCCGCGCGGCGCAATCGGATCGGTGGGTCGGGACGCGAAGGCCGCACCGGCAGCCTTCGCGGGATTGCCCGATCAGTTCTCGACGAGTTTGTCGGCGAGCGATTTCACGCGGGTCAGGTCGGCGTGCGTGGCACGCGCCAGGCGTGTCCCGTAGTCCGCATCGGCCTTGTAGAAGTACGACAGCATCGCGTACTTGTTCGCGTCGTTTGTCACGTGGTTCAGGTCACCCGACAACGCGGTCACCAGATCCTGCCGCTCCTGCGCGGGCAGCGTGCGGTAGTACTCGCCCGCCTGCCGGAAGTTCAGCGTCTTGCGGATCGCGACTTGTTGCGTCGTGCCGGCAAGCGGCGTCTGGACCGACTTGTAACGCGGATTCTGCGCGAGTTCGTTCAACGCCGACGGCTCGTAGTTCACTTCGCCCTTGCGGTCGCCGAAGTTCATCGCGCCGTCCTGGTTGTTGTTCGTGACGGGCACGCGCGGACGGTTGATCGGCAACTGGTTGAAGTTCGCGCCGAGGCGGTACATCTGCGTATCGGCGTACGAGAACATCCGGCCCTGCAGCATCCGGTCTTCCGACGGCTCGATGCCCGGCACCATCCGCGACGGGGCAAAGGCGGATTCCTCGGTCGACTCGAAGTAGTTGTCCGGCACGCGGTTCAGCGTCAGCGTGCCGATCTTGCGCTCCGGCACGCCGGTCCATACCTTGGTGTCGTCGAGCGGGTTGAAGTCGAACGCGTCGAGCTCGGACGGCTTCAGCACCTGGATGTAGAGGTCCCACTTCGGTGCGTTGCCCGCCTTCAGTGCGCCGTACAGGTCGTTCGTCATCAGGTTCCAGTCGGCACCGATCGAACCGGGAATGTCCTTCGGGCGCAGCCCGTGCATCCCTTGCGCGCTCTTCCAGTGGAACTTCACGTACGTGTACTTGCCGTCGGCGTTGACGAACTTGAATGCGTGCACGCCGTAGCCGTCCATGTTCCGGTACGAATCGGGCATGCCCTCGATCGAGTACAGCCGGGTCAGCATGCTGGTTGCTTCGGGCGCGTGCGCGAAGAAATCGAACGCGAGGTTCGCATCCTGCACGCCGGTGACCGCGCTCGGCTTGTTCGCGTGGACGAAGTCCGGGAACTTGATCGCGTCGCGGATGAAGAAGATCGGCAGGTTGATCCCGACCAGATCCCAGTTGCCCTGTTCCGTATAGAACTTCACGGCGAAACCGCGCGGATCGCGCGCCTGCTCGGGCGAGCCGCGATAACCCATCACGGTCGAGAAGCGGACGAACACGGGCGTTTTCGTGCCGGGCGTGAAGACCTTGGCCGTCGTCAGGTCGCTGATGTCGGCGCTCGGCACGAATTCGCCGAACGCGCCGGTGCCGCGGGCATGCACGACACGCTCGGGGATGCGTTCGCGATCGAAGCGCTGGAGTTTTTCGATGAGATGCGAGTCTTGCAGGAGCACCGGCCCGTTCGGCCCGGCTGTCTGCGAATTCTGGTTGTCGCCGACGGGCGAGCCGTTGTCGCGCGTCAGTTCGGCAGCGTGTGAGGAAGAGGCCAATGCGACGCAGGCCGCGGCAATCATGCTCTGCAAGAAGCGATTCGCGGTGTTTGACATATCGATGAGGTTCCTTGGATGAAATTCGGGGGAAGACCCCGCCGAACTGTAGTCTCGTCGACATGCGCGATGCCAATTGAATCTCTCTAATTGAGTGATAGGTGATCGTTTTTTATCGCAGATGATTCGGCTAACTAAGTTATTTCATGGCCGGCCGCCGGGCAGCAGGACAACGCGATACGGGCCACGGATGCTCTATCGATCTGAAGCCGTTCGGTACATGCATGGAACCGGATCGACGACGCGACGGCCATGCCGACTGCAAAGCCGCTGAAGAGGATCGACAACGCGCGCGATAGCAGCGGCGGCGCGAGGTGCACCACCGCAGCCGTCGGTGGCCCGCGTCGTCAATACGCCGATTCGGCGCCGCCCTGATCGGTGACGATCGCCACCCCCGAGCTCGTGCCGAGCCGCGTCGCGCCAGCCTCGATCATCGCCAGCGCGGCTGCGCGGTCGCGCACGCCGCCCGATGCCTTCACGCCGAGCACGGGGCCGACCGTGCGGCGCATCAGCGCGACATCCGCGAGCGTCGCGCCGCCGTGGCCGAACCCGGTCGACGTCTTCACGAACGCGACGCCGAGATCGCGGCACATCTCGCACACGCGCACCTTCTCGTCGTCGGTCAGCAGCCCCGTTTCGAGAATCACCTTGAGCGGCACCGCACCGCAGGCACGGTGCACGGCTTCGATGTCGGCCTTCACGTCGGCGGCGCGGCCGCTCTTCAGCGCGCCGATGTTGATCACCATGTCGATCTCGCCGGCGCCCGCCGCGATCGCGGCGGTGGCTTCGAATGCCTTGGCGGCCGACAGCCCCGCGCCGAGCGGAAAACCCACCACGGCGCAGACGAGCACGCCGGTATCGGCCAGCTCGCGCGCGGCGAGCGGCACGTTCGCCGAATTCACGCAGACCGAGTAAAAGCGATGCTCGGCCGCCTGGCGGCAGAGGTCGCGGATCTGCGCGTCGCTCGCGTCGGGCGCGAGCAGCGTGTGATCGATGGTTTGAGCGAGTTGGGCGTTGGAAAGCGGCATGTTTCAGGACTCCACGGATCGTGTGCCGGAAGGGCACACGGAAAGTTGATGTTTTCACATCGGTTTGTTACAAATACGACATTCCGGCCGGGCCCGCGCGCCCGGCACGACAAGCGACGGACGCGGCGCGCACGCAGGATACTGGCATGGAAACGAAGAAGGGCGAACGAATCAAGACGCTGATGAACGTGCTGCAAGGGCAGAACGCGATTCATCTGAAGGAAGTCGCCGAGCTGTTCGGCGTATCGGAAATGACGATCCGCCGCGATCTCGCGGACAATCCGCACGGCCTCAGCCTGATCGGCGGCTACGTGACCCGCCACTTCGCCGCGCAGCGCAGCGACATCGGCGAGTACGTGGTCAGCGCCGAGAACGACCGGCAGACCGAGGAAAAGCGCCGCATCGGCAAGCTGGCCGCGCAGTTCGTGACGACCGGCGACACGATCTTCGTCGACTGCGGCTCGACCACGCCGTTCGTCGTCGACTTCATTCCGGACGACCTCGAATTCACCGCCGTC
>Ga0209566_100770_pt1 | contig 17177 bp, 17 predicted proteins | sample Araplavi_mTSA_r2_2_FD_184287 | JGI IMG/M metagenome (GOLD analysis project Ga0209566, IMG submission 184287) | Arabidopsis root microbial communities from North Carolina, USA - plate scrape CL_Cvi_mTSA_r2 (SPAdes) (version 2) | ecosystem: Host-associated > Plants > Roots > Endosphere | place...
ACCTGGACCTGATGGAGATCAACGAGGCGTTCGCGGCGCAGGCGCTGGCGGTGCACAAGCAGATGGGCTGGGACACGTCGAAGGTGAACGTGAACGGCGGGGCGATCGCGATCGGTCACCCGATCGGTGCGTCGGGCTGCCGGATCCTGGTGACGCTGCTGCACGAAATGCAGAAACGCGACGCGAAGCGCGGGCTGGCGTCGCTGTGCATCGGCGGCGGGATGGGCGTCGCGCTCGCGGTCGAGCGCGCCTGAGCGGGGCCTGACGATTCGTCCCGCTGCGGCGCCGGTGAGCGCCGCACGCGGGTGAAGCGGTTTTCGCGCACGACAAGTGGCCAACAACAAGCGCGAGGTGCCGGTGCGTGCCGTGCCCGCGACGCGGGCGGCTGCGCATCGAAGCGGTGGGGCGGCAGCATGTGCGATGCCGTCGCCCCGCTTTCATCGATTACTTTTTTGTCGGTAATTTACAGGATGACTAAGCGAATTGCAGTTGTGACTGGTGGAATGGGCGGCCTCGGCGAAGCGGTCAGCATCAGGTTGAACGACGCGGGCCACCGGGTAGTCGTCACGTATTCGCCGAGCAACACCGGCGCGGACCGCTGGCTGACCGAGATGCATGCGGCCGGCCGCGAGTTCCTCGCGTATCCGGTGGACGTGGCCGACCACGATTCGTGCCAGCAATGCATCGAGAAGATCGCCCGGGACGTCGGCCCGGTCGACATTCTCGTGAACAACGCGGGCATCACGCGCGACATGACGCTGCGCAAGCTCGACAAGGTCAACTGGGACGCGGTGATCCGCACGAACCTCGATTCCGTGTTCAACATGACGAAGCCGGTCTGCGAAAGCATGGTCGAGCGCGGCTGGGGCCGTATCGTCAACATCTCGTCGGTGAACGGCTCGAAGGGTTCGGTCGGCCAGACCAACTACGCGGCCGCGAAGGCCGGCATGCACGGCTTCACGAAATCGCTCGCGCTCGAGATCGCGCGCAAGGGCGTGACGGTGAACACCGTGTCGCCGGGCTACCTCGCGACGAAGATGGTCACGGCGATCCCGCAGGACATCCTCGACTCGAAGATCCTCCCGCAGATTCCGGCGGGCCGGCTCGGCAAGCCCGAGGAAGTCGCGGCGCTGGTCGCTTACCTGTGCTCGGAGGAGGCCGGCTTCGTGACGGGCTCCAACATCGCGATCAACGGCGGCCAGCACATGCACTGACGCACGGCGGCCCGGACGGCGTGCATGCCCGTGCCGGGCCGTGTTCCGCTGGTTCCAGTGCCACGGCGGCACAGGTGTGCCGGTGCGGCCCCGCATTCCGGAGAAGGCATGAGCGACACCTGGATGGGACTCGCGATCGGCGGCGCGGCACTGGCCGTCGCGCTGACGATGGCGATCTCGCTCTTCTGGCTCGAGCGGCGCCGCGCGCGGCTGCTGCGGAACTTCGATCATCGCGATTGCTGGCTCGTCGCTTACGGCAAGTGTTTCGCGCGCGTGCGGGCCAGGCCGGCACGCCGCATGCGCGGCGCGCGTTGACGGCAGCGGCATGGCGGCAGTCACGCGTCACCGTCGACGCGCGGCCACGCATCGCGTGCATGCCGCAAGGCGGTGCGCGCGATGCCCGTCGTCAATCGCTCAATCGCTCTTTTCGCTCTTTCCACCCGACTCGCCGGAGCCGTTCTTGTGGAAGATCCGCTTCGTCGTGCGCTTGGTGGCATCCCAGCCTTCGCGCGACGCATGCGCGACGCCGTGCCCGACCGCCTTCGCGGCACTCGCGGTCGCGTGGCCGAAGCTGCGGGCCGCCTCGCCGGTCTTGTGCGCGGCTTCCTTCGAATCGCGCTTGATGTCCTGCTTCACTTCCGACATGTCCGCGTGCGCGATCGGGCTGATCAGCGCCAGAACGAGCGCGGTACCAATGAACTGACGAACTTTCACGACCTGGTTTCCTTCCGTTGAACAAGCCTCTTCAGCGAGGATTCGCATCGCCGGCGGGCGCCGGACGAAACACGCCGGCCGCCGATGCGTCGAGCATCACCGCGGCGCGGCCGGACAGCAGCACGCGCTCGCCGCAGCGCAGCGCGAAGCCGTACAGCACCGAGCGGGCGTCGCCGCTCACGCGTTCCGCTTCGACGACGAGCGGCTGCGCGAACGTGTCGAGCCGGTCGACGAACGCGTCGACGTTGCGCACGCTCGCCAGATAACCGACGCGCGGGCGCGCTTCGTGCGCACCGAGCAACGCGCCGTGCACGGCCATCGCCTGCGCCGCGTATTCGATCCCGCAGACGGACGCGAGCCGGCCGTGCGCGCGCAGCGGGTTGTGCGGATCGCGGTGGCTCGTCGCGGTGCAGCGGATGCGGGCGGCATCCCACGCATCGACCGTATCGAGCACGCACATCGCGCCGTCGTGCGGAATGTGCGCGGCGATCCACGCGTGGTCGAGCGGCGGCGCGAGCGGGATCGTCGCGGTCATCACGCACGCTCCGCGAACGTATCCGGCATCGCGACATCGACCTGCACGCGTGTATCGGCCAGGTAGTCGAGCACGACGCGTGTCGAACGCCGTGCGGCGAGCGCCTCGAGCAGCGGCAGCACGCGCGCGGCCGGATTGCCGGCACGCAGCGCGTCGAGCCCGGCGTGCGCGAGCGTCGTGGCGGGGGTGTCGGTGAGTTGCACGTCGATGCGGGCGAGCGCGTGTTCGCTTGCTTCCGGCGCGAGCACGAGCGCGACGCCGAACGCATCGTCGATCGGCCGCACCGCGCGCAGCGGTTCCGGATAGTCGGTGTCGTACGCGATCAGCAGCGTGGGCATGCGATCGACGACGACCTGGCACAGGCTCTCGAGCAGCCCGGCGGCAAAGCTGCCGTCGTGCGCGCACAGCACGTTCGACGTCGCCATCGCGCGGGTCGCGATGCTCCAATAGCCTGCCGGCGCGTTGTGCACGGAGTTGTGGAAGCGCGTCGGCGACAACTGGCGATCGTCGCTGGCGAGGGTTTCGCAGATCGCGTGGCAGTTCTGGCCGTCGCCGCCCGACGCGCTGAACACGGTCGCGAGCGTCGCGGCGTCGCGTGCGCTCGCGGCCACCGCTTCGTGGCCGGCCGCGAGCGCCGTGCGCACGACGGGGCCCGTGCGGCGCCGCTCGGCCGACGGCAGGCCGGCCGGCGGCGGCAGCTCGGTGCGGGCGGGCGCATACGGCGCGCGGCCCGCGAGCACGTCGGCCGCGTGCGGCCAGCCGCTCAATCCCGGGCCGACGAGGCCGATGCTTTCGATGAAGGCGGTCAGTGTCATGGCGGGCCTCAACGGCGTACGTGGTCGGCGCGGCCGAGGATCAGGCTGCAATTCGTGCCGCCGAAGCCGAACGAATTGGAGAGGACGGCGCGCACGCGCGCATCGCGGCTTGCGAGCACGTAGTCGGCGACGAGTGTCGGGTCGGGCTGCGTCGTGTTGACGCCGGCCGGCACGAACTGTTCGCGCAGCGCGAGCGCGGCGACGACCGCCTCGAGCGCGCCCGCCGCGCCGAGCGTATGGCCGGTCGCGCCCTTCGTCGAGCTGCACGGCGTGCCGGCGAACAGCGCGCCGATCGCGCGGCTTTCGGCCGCGTCGTTGCTCGGCGTCGCGGTGCCGTGCAGGTTCACGTAGTCGATGTCGTTCGCGCCGAGGCCGGCGGATGCAAGCGCCTGCTCGATGGCGACGCGCGCGCCGAGCCCGTCCGGATGCGGCGACGACATGTGATGCGCGTCGCTCGATTCGCCGATGCCGAGCAGCAGGATCGCATCGGCGTCGAGCGGGGCGGGCGGGTCGGGCACGCGTTCGACGAGCGCGAACGCGGCGGCCTCGCCGATCGAGATGCCGTCGCGCGCGACGTCGAACGGACGGCACGGCCGGCGCGACAGCAGTTCGAGCGAATTGAAGCCGTACAGCGTCGTCAGGCACAGCGAATCGACGCCGCCGACGACGGCCGCATCGATCAATCCCGCCTCGATCATGCGGCGCGCGGAGCCGAACACTTTCGCGCCGGACGAGCATGCGGACGAGATCGCCATCGCCGGCCCGCGCAGCGCGAAAAACGCGCGCACGAACGCGGCCGGCGAATACGGATTGTGCGTGTGGGCGTAGCGGAAGTCGGCGGGCAGTGCGCCGCTCGCCGGATCGCGGCGCTGGTATGCATGCTCGGTCTCGAGGATGCCGGCCGTGCTCGTGCCGACGAACACGCCGACGCGTGCCGCGCCATGGCGCGCGACGGCCGCCGCGACGCGTGCGTCGAAGCCGTCCTGCATGAGGCCGAGCTGCGCGAGGCGGTTGTTGCGGCACTCGAAGTCGGCGAGGTCGGCGCGCACGGGCTGCGCGTCGACGCCGTCCACCGCGCCGATCCACGTGTCGAGATCCGCACGCTCGAAGTCGCAGGGCGTGAGCCCGCCGCGCGCGTGGCGCAGTGCATCGAGGGTCGCGTCGAGGCCGCGGCCGATGCAGCTGGTGGCGGTGAAGTGCGAGAGCAGGAGAGGTTTCACGAGGGTCGCATCCGGTGGCCGGAACGGGCGCCGCAGCAGGGCTGGCAGGCGCGCCGCTCGAGGTCAGATTTTATCAAACGGGGGGGCCGAACCGGCCGGCTCGCGTGGCCCGGCCGGCGGTTCGGGCGCGAGCGCCGCGCGCAGCGTGACCCAGTGCAGCTGCGCGTCGGCGGCCGCGCGCAGCACCGCGTGCAGCACGTCGAGCACGACCGGTTCGCCGCGCGCGTCGCGCGCCGCGTGGCCGTCGTGCACGAGCAGGATGTCGCGCGGCGCGAGACCGTGCAGCAGGCGGCGCGTGACGGTCGCGGCATCGCGCGCGCGCGTGTCGAAACCGCGCCGCGTCCAGCTCGCCAGCTGCAGGCCGAGCTCGCACAGCACCGGTTCGAGGAACGGATTGCGCAGGCCGGCCGGCGCGCGGAAGAACAGCGGGCGCGTACCGGCGATCTCGGTCAGCGTCCGTTGCGCGGCCGCGATCTCGCGCCGCAGCGCGGCGGGCCCCGACAGCGAGAACGTATGCCGGTGCCGCTGGCTGTGGTTTTCGATCGCGTGACCGCGCGCGACGATCGCCTCGATCCAGCGCGGATGACGGCGCGCGAGATCGCCGATGCAGAAGAACGTCGCGCGCGCGTCGTAACGGTCGAGCAGGTCGAGCACGCGCGGCGTGACGTCGGGGTCCGGGCCGTCGTCGATCGTCAATGCGATGCGGCGGCCGGCGCCGGGCGGCAGGCGCGTCCAGTTCGGCCCGAGCAGTGCGCTGCGCGGCCACAGGCCGGCGGCGGTCAGCGCGAGATGCGACGCGACCACGCCGCCGACCGCCCACGGCCACACGGCCGGCTGCGCGACGACGGCGGCTGCCGCGCCCGCGTGCAGCGCGGCGGTGCCCGCGATCAGCGGCGTGGGCTGCCAGCGGCGCGCATCGCCGGGCTGTCGGTGCGGAACGGACGACGGTGCATTCATGCGCGGCTTCCTTGATGGCGGTTGCCGGCCGTGGCCGCGCGCGGCGCGAGGATCGCCGCGAACGCGAGCGCGAGCATCGCGCCCGGGCCGACGGTCAGCCCGAAGGTCTCGAGCAGCGGCACGCGCGACAGCGCCAGCAGCCCGAAGCCCGCGACCGTCGCGAGGTTCGCGATCAGCAGCGACACGAGCGTGTGGGGCGTGACGGGCTGCGCGTCGTCGCGCTTGCAGAAGAACAGCGCGTAGTTCGAGCCGACCGCGACGATCAGCAGCATCCCGACGAGGTGCAGGATCGTCAGCGGCACGCCGGCGAGCGCGAAGCCGGCCGTCACGACCAGCACGGCCGCGACGAGCGGGGCGAGCGCGCGCACGACACGGCGCGGCGAGCGCAGGGCGATCAGCAGCAGCACGGCGATCGCGGCGAAACCCGCGAGCGACAGCCGGATGTCCTCGTGCACGTAGCTCACGTACAGGCGATCGGCTTCGGCCTTCATGTCGACGAACAGCGCATCGGGCACGCCCGCGCGCGCGACGGCCGCGCGGATCGGTGTCGCATCGAGACTCGATGCCGGTTGCGCGGTGCGGGCGGCGTCCGGCGCGCGCAGCGGCAGCATCGCGCTCCAGCGGCCGTCGCGTTCGGTCAGCAGCGCATCGACGGCGAGCGCCATCGACGTGCCGCGCAGGTCCGCGCGCGTCAGCAGCCGCGCGTGGCGCGCGGCTTCGACGTCGGCGATGAACGGCGCGAACAGGTCGGGCCTGACCGCGATCAGCTGGTTCGCGACGGCGTCGCGCATCCGCGCGGCGAGCACATCGGCATCCGGCAGGCTCGCGAGGCGCGCGCGCTGCGCGGCGTCGCTCGGCAGGAAGCGCGCGGGGGTTTCGAAACCCGCGAGCGCGCCCCGGTCGACGAGCGGCTGCAACTGCGCGGCGACCCGTTCCGCGCGTTCGAGCGCGGCCTGTTCGGTCGGCGCGGCAAGCACGACGAGGTAGCGCACGTCGGGCGCGCCGACATCGGCGCGCAGCCGTGCGTCGAGCGCCTGCGCTGGCGCGGGCACGGGGCTCAGCGCGGCGAGTTCGCGGCTCCACAGGCCGTCGCGATGCAGCACGAGCGTCGCGCCCGCGGCGATCACCAGCACGGCGAGCGGCCAACGCAGACGCGGCGCGGCGTCGGCCGCGCGCGCGAGCACGGCGCCGATGCGCGCCACGTCGCGGATCGCGACATGCTCGCCGCGCAGGTGCGGCAGCACGAAGCGCGTGACGAGCGCGGCGGCCGTCAGCCCGACGATCGAATACAGCCCGAGCTGCACGAGGCCGGGGAACCCGGAGAACAGCATCGACGCGAAACCGCACACGGACGTCAGCACGCCGAGCCGGATCGTCGGCCAGTACGCGGCGACCCAGGCGCGCGTCGCGTCGGCCGGGCGCGCCGCGCCGCGTGTGCCGGCCTGCGCCGATTGCACGAACAGGTAGATCGAATAGTCGACGGCTTCGCCGATCAGCGTCGTACCGAAACCGAGCGTCAGCCCGTGGACGGTGCCGAACGCGACGCTGACCGCCGCGATTCCCGCCGCGACGCCCGTCAGCACCGGCAGCAAGCCGAGCGCGAGCGTGCGCGGCGAACGGTACAGCGTCAGCAGCAACGCGACGATCAGCACGACGCTCGCCGTCGACAGCCGTTCGACGTCGTGCCGGATCGTGTCGCGCGTGTCGACCGAGAACACGCCGGGGCCCGTCATCGCGAGCGTGGCGGCGGCGGCGTTCGGCATGGCCTGCTTCGAGGCCTGCTTTGCGGTCTGCTTTGCGGCGGCGAACGCGCGGCGCACCGCGTCGATCGCACGGGCCTGGGCATCGGTATCGGAACCGGCGGCGGCCGTCTGCACGACGAGTACCGCGCGGGTGCCGTCGCGCGACGCCCACACGCCGTCGCGGCTCGCCGGTTGCGCCGCGCCGTCGAGCTGGTCGACGAGCGTGGCGACTTCGCCGGTCGGGTCGCGCGGCAGCAGCGCCTTGGCCACGAGGCCGGCCGACGAGCTGAGCAGGTCGAGGCTGTCGCCGAGCGCCTGGTGCAGGCCGTCGGCGCTGAAGCGCTGCGGCGTGACGGCCGGGCTCAGCAGATAGCGGTGATCGAAGATGAACTGCCGGTCGCGCGCGTCGTTCGCGGCTTCGCCGTTGTGAACCGCCGCGAACTGCGGATCGGCGCGCAGCGTGCCGGCCACGCGGCGCGACAGCGCGGCGCGCGTGGCTGCATCGCCGCCGTCGATCGCGACGAGGATCAGCCGCGACACGATGCCGTCGCGCAACTGGTCGACGAGCACGCGCTGCCCGGCGCTCGGCGAACTCGGCAGGAACGCGGACAGGTCGGCCGTGAAGTGCGCGCGCCCGATCGCGATGCCGCACGCGACGAGCGCGAGCAGCCACACGAGCACCGCGCGCTGCCGCAGCGCGTGCAGGCGGCGGGCGACCGGCGAAGATGGGGGCCGGGTGCGTTCGTCCATCAGTTCGGGTTCGCCGGAACGGGTTGCAGGCGCATCACCGAACGGTCGCCGTCGGCCTGCCGGATCGCGACGCTGCGCAACAGGTCGCGCGTGCCGTCGAGCGTGATCGTGCTGACGACCTTCAGCATCCGCGAGTCGAGCGGCGTGAGCGTCAGCGTCCAGTCGTCGCCGCGCCCGGCGAGTGCGACCTTGTAGACCTGTTCGAGCGCGAAGCGGTTGCCGGCGAGCGTCGCGCGGATGCTGTCGATGAACGCGCCGAGTTCCGGATAGCGCGCGAGCGCGAGCGTGTACTTGCGGCTGTTGCGCTCGACGGTGAGCATGTCGCCGTCGACGACGAGGTGTTCGGGCTTCGGGCTCAGCGTGTGCTTCTCGAGATGGTCCGGCGCGACGAACACGAGTTCGCCGGACGATTCGACCGGCTGCGTCGCGATCGACAGGTACTTCGTCTCGGTGAACGTCGCACGCCCCGACTTGTGCTGCGCGAGCGTCGACATCAGCCGGTCGAGGGTCCACGCCGGCGCCGCGTCGGCCGCCCGCGCGGGCGCGGCGGCCAGCGCGATCGCGGCGGTGCTTGCGGCGACGGCGATGGCGGCGGCCAGCGTGCGGACGGCGCGACGCAGGGCGGGCGTGAGCGTGGGCAGGCGGCGAACGGCGGTCATGCGTCGGAATCCCTCGTGGCGGACAGGCCGGCACCGGCACACGCGGCGTCGCCGCGCGCGACCGCGGTCGCGGCATCGCCGCCGTGCCAGAAGTCGAAATAGTTGAACCAGTTGTACGGTGCCGAGCGACAGTACCTGTCGAGCAGCGCGACGTAGCGCGCGAGTGCCGCGTCGACGGCCGCCGCGCGCGCGTCGCGCCGCACGTCGGAGAAATCGGCGAGCGTCTCGAAGTGCACGTCGTAACGGTTGCCGTCGCGATAGAGGCCCGTCATGAAGATCACCGGCCGTCGCAGCATCGCGGCCATGTAGAGCGGCCCGAGCGGGAACGCGGCCGGCGTGCCGAGCAGCGGCAGCCGCCGCAGCGACGCGGCCGCGTCGTCGAGCAGCGTGCGGTCGGCGAGCATGCCGACCATGCAGTTCGCGTCGAGGCGCTCGCGCACCTTCAGCATCGAGTCGACTTGCCCGAGCGGAATCACTTCCGGCTGCGCGGCGGGATTCACCGCGGCGAGCGTCGCGTTGATCTTGCGCGCGTTCTTCTCGTACATCGTCACGACGACGCGCAGGTCCGGGTGCGTGCGGCCGATCGCGCGCACGACCTCGAAGCTGCCGAGATGCGCGCCCATCAGGAACGCGCCGCGTCCGCCCGCGAGCGCTTCGTCTACCAGCGTCTCGCCGTGCAGCCGGATGTCGAACAGGTCGAAGCGCCCGTTCATCAGGTAGATGCGGTCGTGGATCGTCGCCGCGAACGTGAACACGTGCCGGTACACGTCGCGCCAGCGCGCGGGGCGGCCGAGCACGCGGCGCAGGTAGTCGCGCGACGCCGCGCACGCGACCGGCGAAAACAGCACGAAATACGTCGCGATCAGGTGCAGCACGACGCGCGCGCGCTGCCGGCCGAAGCGCAGCGAGATCCACGTCATCGCGCGCAGCAAGCCCGCGTTGCTGCGCTCCTGGCGTTCGGCCCACGCGGTGCGCTTCATGGCTGCGCGCCGTCCTGCGCGGCCGGCGGCGCGGACAGCACGCCGCTCGCGACGTCGCGCGCCCCGGCGCGCAGCGTGAAGCGGATCGCACCGCCGGCCGCGGCGTCGTACGCGAGATCGAGCGGCTCGCCGGGCGCCACCGGGCTCAGGAATTTCGCGGACCCGAGCCGCCACGCGTGCAGCGGGCGGTTCAGCGCGGTGCCGAGCGCATGGATCGCGTGATCGAGCAGCACGACGCCCGGCACGACCGGATGGCCGGGGAAGTGGCCGGGCAGTGCCGGGTGATCGGCGGGGATCGTGAATCCGAGTGCGGACGTGCCGGCCGGATCGGGCGCGGGCGCGGGCACGGGCACGGCCGCGGGGCGCGCATGTTGCGCAACGAGTGCGGCGAGCACGTCGCGCGGCAGCTTGCCGGTTTCGTTGCGCGGCAGCGCGTCGACGAACACGAGCGGGCGCGGCATGAACGCGGGATCGATCCGCTCGCGCAGCGCGCGCTGCAGACCGGCTGCCGTGAGCGTCGGCGCGACGACGAGCGCGACGAGGCGCGTGACCGGCTCGAGGCGGGTGTCGTCGTGTGCCGCCGCGGCTTCGTCGGGCATGAAGAATACGCCGTCGAGCACCTGCGGAATCGCGTTGAGCTGATGGTTCAGGTACGCGAGCGACGTGCGCTTGCCGGCGATGTTGACGAGGTCGGCCTTGCGGCCGTGCAGCAGGAACCGGCCGTCGCCGAGCAGTTCGAGTGCATCGCCCATCGGCACGGGTGCCTCCACATGTCCGCCCGACACCCACACGGTCGGGCCGCTGTCGTCGTCGTCCGGTTCGGCGCGCGCGTCGAGGCGGATGTCCGGGAACAGTTCCCATGCCGCGCCCTGCGATGTACGGCGGGTGGCGATCTGGCCGGTTTCGGTGCTGCCGTAGATCTCGACGAGCGGCGCGTCGAGCGCGGCCTCGGCTTCGCACGCGAGCTTTTCCGACAGCGGCGCGGTGGCCGACAACACGAGCGCCGCGCGCGGCAGCGCATGGCCGGCGGCGAGCAGCGCACGCAGGTGGATCGGCGACGTGACGAGCACGCGCGGTTGCGGGATCGCGTCGAGTTCGTCGCGAATGTCGACCGGGTAGAACGGCTGGCGGTTGCTGAACGCGAGGCCGCCGATCAGCGCGAGCAGCACCGTCGACTCGAAGCCGTACATGTGCTGCGCGGGCACCGTGCCGATCAGCGTGGCCGCGCGGCCGTCGAGCAGCCCGAGGCGGTCGGCCGCCGCGCGCACGCAGCCGACCAGGAAGCCCCAGGTCTTGCGGTGCGGCACCGGCGCGCCGGTCGAGCCGGACGTGAACACGTAGGCCATGATCCGCGCCGCATCGATCTGCGGCACGGCGAACGGCGCATCGTCCGCGAGCGCGCCGGGGGCGGCATCGGGATACGCGAAGCGCGGCAGGTCGATCGTGCAGTCGGGCGCGTCGTGCAGGCAGAACGCGTCGGGCGCGAACGACGCGAGCTGGCGGACCATTTCCGGCGTGTGCGTCGACGGCAGCAGGCTGACCTTGCCGGCAACGAGCGCGGCGCACAGGCTGACCGCGAAGCGGTAGCGGTCGCGGCACACGTTGAACACGTGCGCGCCGGCGGGCAGCGCGGCGGCCACGCGCGCGACGTCGGCGACGAACGTGCGCACGGTGACGGGCGCGCCGTCGCGCCAGGCGATCGTCTGGTCGGGCGACGAATGGAAAACCAGCGGGTGAGTCGGCATAGATCGGTCGAAACAGGAGCGAAGGCCGGCGCGGCCGCGTTGCGGCGCCGCGCCGGCCGTGAATTCATCGTGATGCCTGCGACGCGTGTGTCGTCGCGCGATACGCGCGCACCGCGTCGACCATGCGCGGCCGCGGTTCGTGCGGCAGGGCGAAGCGTCGGCACGCATGCTCGGCTGCGAACATCACGGCGACGAGCGGCAGCGACAGGTAGTTCGCGAACGTCGACCACGTGACGATCGGCGCGGTCGCGAACAGCAGCGTCGACACGGCGGCGATCGCGACGAAGAACAGCGTCCACGCGAGCGTGATCTGCCGCGTGTAGTGCGCGACGGCCGGCGGGATCGCGCCGTGGATCATCGTCGCGAAATGCGTGCACAGCGGCACCTTGCCGGCCGCGAGCGTGCGGCCGAACAGCAGCGCCATCGCGAGGTTGAAACTCGCGTGTTCCAGGTACAGGCCCCATTCGAAGTGCCGGGCGAGCGGCACGCGCGCGGCCCACAGCGCGGCGGCGGCAAGCAGCCATGCGGACACGAACCCGACGCGATGCGGCGAACGTAGCGCCGCGCCGAGCGCGAGCAGCAGCGGCGGCACGAGCGCCATCGCGAGGCCGAGGCCGTGCGCGCCGGGCGTCGCGGCCGCGTAGTGCGCGCCGGCCTGGTATGCCGCGACGGCGCCGACCGCGGCGATGCCGCGTGCGACAGGCAGCAGCCGGCTCATCGGCGGCCTCCGCGCGCACGGCGCGGGTACCCGTCACCGGCGGCCGGGCGGCGGCGGGCGGACGGGCGAACCGGAACGGAGCGGAAGGACGGGCGCGGCATGACTGGCGACATCGGGCGGATCGTGGCCGGACGCGAGGGTCGGGCCGTCAAACATCAGATGAAAGGCGGCCGGGACGGGTCCGGGCCGGTGGTCGGGCACGCTCATTTTAGGGCCGCGGCACCGCGTGTTCGGGGCGGGCGCGAACGGGTTTTGTAACCGATTGTATGGCGCCGGACGAACGGTTTCGCGGGGTCGGTCCATTTCCATCCAAAGCGGCTCAAGCATCTGGTGCATTCGGGTCCCGCAACGGGGCGCCGCGCCGGCCCGCCAGTCTGTAACCATTGGCGGTATACGGCCCGATACCCGTTCGTCTAGAATCCGCGTAACTTTTACAAACGATCCCCAAAAAACGCAGGCGGGGAAGCCGGCAGACGCCGGAGGGACGGAGATTCGCACGCGCCGGGCGTGCATGGCGATTGCCGTTTCCGGGCGCCTTCCGCTGCCACGGGCCGCCTGCCCGCACGCATGATGAACGCACTGGAACAAGAGCTCGCCACGCTGATCATCGGCGAACTGAATCTCGAAGACGTCCCGCTCGAAACAGTGACGGCCGACACCCCGCTGTACGGCGAGGGTTTCGGGCTCGACTCCATCGACATCCTGGAAATCGCGCTGCTGATCTCGAAGAAATTCGGCTTCGAGCTGCGTTCGGACAATCCGGACAACCAGAAGATCTTCGCGACGCTCGGTGCACTGGCTGCGTACGTCGCCGCGCACCGCACGAAGTGACGGCGTCGCGCACGGGCGCGGCGCGCAGATGAGGACGGCACGCGGCCGCGATCGGCAGACGATACGCGGCCGCGTCGATCGAGGTGAAACGCGATGAACGGAGCAATTCGATGCGGGCGCTCGTGACGGGCGGCAGCGGCGCACTCGGGCAGGCGATCTGCACGGCGCTCGCGCAGGCCGGCCATGAAGTGTGGGTGCATGCGAACCGCCATCTCGCGCAGGCGGAAGCGGTCGCGCAGCAGATCGTCGCGGCCGGCGGCACCGCGCGCGCGATCGCGTTCGACGTGACCGACGCCGATGCGACGCTCGCCGCGCTGGCGCCGCTGGCCGACGATGCGCCGGTGCAGATCCTCGTCAACAACGCGGGCATTCACGACGATGCGCCGATGGCCGGCATGTCGCGCCGGCAGTGGCACAGCGTGATCGACGTGACGCTCAACGGCTTCTTCAACGTCACGCAGCCGCTGTTGCTGCCGATGATCCGCACGCGGCGCGGACGGATCGTCAACATCGCGTCGGTGGCCGGCGTGACCGGCAATCGCGGGCAGGTCAACTACGCGGCCGCGAAGGCGGGGCTGATCGGCGCGACGAAGTCGCTGTCGCTGGAGCTCGCGTCGCGCGGCATCACCGTGAACGCGGTCGCGCCCGGCATCATCGAATCGCCGATGGCCGAACAGGCGTTTCCCGCCGAACGCATCAAGCAGCTCGTGCCCGCGCAGCGCGCGGGCCGGCCCGACGAAGTCGCGGCGATGGTCGCGTACCTGGTGTCCGACGCCGCGGCCTATGTGACGGGGCAGGTGCTGTCCGTCAACGGCGGGCTCGCATGACGAGGCGCGCGGCGTCGGCGTGACGTAATGCAACGCGGCATGACGCAACGCAGCGTATGCCGCGAGGTTGCGCGGCCAGCGCCCCATAGTGAGGAAATCGAAGTGTCCGTGCATCCAGTCGACGCCGAACGGCGCCCGTGTTCCCTGTCGCCCTCCGCTGCGCCGCTCGCGCGCGGGCTGGCGGCGGCCGGGCCGGCCGCATCGCGACCGGGCGTGCCGCTCGCGCACGACGAGGGCCGCGCGCTGCGGCTCGTCCGGATGAGCCATGCCCGGCTCGCCGCGTTGCTGCACGATGCACGCAGCCGTGGCGACGGGTTCGACCGCGTGTTGCCCGGCGCACTGGGCGCGGTGTGCATCGGCGCGGGCGAACTGCAGCGCGCATCCCGATCCGGCTCGCACGCGGACGCGGCGGCGCGGATGCTGGCCGAAGTCGTGCCCGACCTGCCGGTCGCGCCGGTGCCGATGGCGCTGCTCGGCACCGGCATCGCGCCGGACGACGCCGTCTGCGAAATCTGGCAATGCCATGCGCGCGACCTGCGCAGCGAACGACACGGCGCGCTGCACTATCGCTACAGCGAAACGGCGGGTCTCGTGTTCGGCAGTATCGTCGTGCACGAGCATGACACGCCCGACGCGCATCGCGACGGCGGCACGCCGCTCGAACGCGCGACGCACGATGCGTACCGCGCGCTGTTCGACGTGCTCGATTCGCTCGGCATGCCGCATCCGCTGCGCATCTGGAATACGGTGCCGGCGATCAATGCGGTGCAGTTCGGGATCGAGCGCTATCGTCAGTTCAATATCGGCCGCCAGCATGCGTTCGACGCGTGCCGGCGCGCGCTGACGGGCGGCGTGCCGGCCGCGTGCGCGCTCGGTTCGGTCGTGCCGGTCGCGGGCGATGCATCGCCTGCTGCGCCGCTCGCGATCCATTTCCTCGCGAGCCGCACGCCGGCCGATCCGGTCGAGAACCCGCGCCAGGTCAGCGCGTATCACTATCCGGCGCAGTACGGCCCGCGGGCACCGACGTTCGCGCGCGCAGCCGCATGGCCGGCGGACGATGGCGCGCCGGTGCTGTTCGTGTCGGGCACCGCGAGCATCGTCGGGCATCGCACCGTGCATCTCGGCGACGTCGTCGCGCAAACGCGCGAGACGGTCGCGAACCTCGCTGCCGTGCTCGAGCAGGCCGCGCGCCAGGGGCACGGCCCGTTCACGCTCGCCGACCTGAGCTATCGCGTCTACGTGCGCGACGCCGGCGATGCCGCGGCGCTGGCCGCGATCGGGCAGGTGCTGCGCGACGCGGCCGGCCCCGGCGTGCGGCCGCTCGTCGTCCATGCGGACGTGTGCCGCGACGACCTGCTGGTCGAGATCGAGGCCAGCGCGGGTCATGAGGAGGCGTGGCTGTCATGAAGCGCGAGAGCCTCACGATCCGGCAACCGGCTCCGCATTCGGGGGGCGTCGACGAAGCCTGCCGGCGTTCGCCGGCAAGTCATACACTTTTGTCAGGACCCCCGTCTTCGCAATCGGCCGTTTCCATGTCCAAGCAGCACGCCTCGTCCACCCATCTCGTCCTGATTCCGAGCTACAACCCGGGCACCAAGGTCGACACGACCGTGCGCAATGCGCGAGCGCAGTGGAATCCGGTGTGGGTCGTCGTCGACGGCAGCACCGACGGCAGCGCCGAACGGCTGCAGGCCATGGCCGAACGCGACCCGGGGTTGCGCGTGATCGTGCTGCCCGAGAACCGCGGCAAGGGCGCGGCGGTGCTCGCCGGGCTCGACGCGGCAGCCGCGAGCGGCTTCACGCATGTGTTGACGATGGATTCCGACGGCCAGCATCCGGCCGACCTGATTCCCGCTTTCATGGCCGCGTCGCAGGCCGCACCCGACGCGATGGTGCTGGGCGTGCCGAAGTTCGACGCGAGCGCGCCGCAGTTGCGCGTGCAGGGCCGCCGGCTGTCGAACGCGTGGGCCGACCTCGAGACGCTGTGGGCGGGAATCGGCGATTCGCTGTACGGGTTTCGCGTGTATCCGGTCGCGCCGCTGGCCGCGATCATGCGCCGCCAGCCGTGGATGCGCGGCTTCGACTTCGATCCCGAGGCGGCCGTGCGGCTGTGCTGGGCCGGCGTGCGTCCGATCCGCATCGACGCGCCGGTGCGCTATTTCGGTCGTCACGAGGGCGGCGTCTCGCACTTCCACTACGGCCGCGACAACGCGCTGCTCGCGTGGATGCACCTGCGTCTTTTCACCGGCTTCGTGGTGCGGCTGCCGATGCTGGTCGCGCGGCGGCTGGCGCGACGCCACGATCAGACGGCCTGAGCACACCCGATTTCGATGCCGATCGTCGCCCGGTCGCGGCGATTGCCCCGTTTTTTGTCGTCAATCCCGCGCCGGCGCACCGCTTCGTTCCAGTTTGCTGAGTAATGAACGTGTCATCCGATGTAAACATCTGGTAATTTTCTGCCGGATTATGCAAAATCGCCGCTCCCAAATAAAACTATCGAGGGATCCGGGATGCAACTCAAGAAAGCGGTGGCAGCGTGTGGCGTGGCGTTTCTGTTGAGCGCGTGCGGCGGGGTACAGAGCCTTGACGCGAACAGCCTGACGTCGGCGGGGACGAGCCTGTACAAGGCAGCGACGTTGTCGGATGCCGACATCGCCGCGCTGTCGAACGATTCGTGCAAGTCGAGCGATGCGGAATCGAAGGTCGCGCCGGCGAACAGCGCGTACTCGAAGCGTCTGACGAAAGTGATGAAGGGCTTCGGCGACATGACGCTGAACGGCCAGAAGATCAACTACAAGGTCTACATGACCAAGGACGTCAACGCGTGGGCGATGGGCAACGGCTGCGTACGCGTGTACAGCGGCCTGATGGACATGATGAACGACGACGAGCTGCGCGGCGTGATCGGCCATGAAATGGGCCACGTTGCGCTGGGTCACTCGAAGAAGGCGATGCAGACGGCCTACGCGGTCAGCGCGGCGCGCACCGCGGCCGGCGCGGCATCGCCGGGCGTGGCGGCGCTGACGAGCTCGCAGCTCGGCGACATCACCGAGAAGTTCATCAACGCGCAGTTCTCGCAGACGCAGGAAAGCGCGGCCGACGACTACTCGTTCGACCTGATGAAGCAGAAGAACATGAACCAGAAGGGTCTCGTCACCGCATTCCAGAAGCTCGCGCAGCTCGATGGCGGCAAGAGCTCGATGATGAGCTCGCACCCGTCGTCGTCGAGCCGGGCGCAGCACATCCAGGATCGCATCGCGAAGGGCAGCTGATCGCCGCCCGATGCGCCGGCTCCGTCCGGCGCCCTGGATGAACAAAAACCCCACGCTTCGCGGCGTGGGGTTTTTGTTTTTCGGGGGACCGGAAAACGGCCGGCCGCTTGCTTACGGAACCATCCCGGGCAACACGTACGCCTGCACGAGCGTGATCAGGCCGACGATCACCGCGAACAGCAGGCTGTGGCGCACGGT